>WBZT01000536.1_pt3 | contig 18475 bp, 13 predicted proteins | sample 5204241 | NCBI WGS metagenome assembly WBZT01 (sample SAMN12344358, study PRJNA552823) | activated sludge metagenome | biome: Activated sludge suspended growth; feature: Nitrification reactor; material: Wastewater; isolation source: activated sludge from nitrification reactor of wastewater...
CCGCGGCTGATCGGCGGACAGATAAAGCTCGACATCGCGCAGCAGTTCCTGCAGTCGACCGGCCTGCTGGCTGAGGAAATCCAGCGACACCTGAACTTCAGCGTCGTCGATCCGCCCCGCCAGTTGCCCCCGCAAGCGGCCCGCGTAGCTGGCGACGCGGCGCGCCGGCTCCTGCAGGTGATGCGCGGTGACTTCGGCGAAGCGCTGCAGATCAGCCGTCCGCTGCGCCACCCGCAACTCCAGGGTCCGTTCGTGCGCCTTTGCCGCGGCGACCAGCTTCGCCTGCCACGCCGCCTGCCAGGCCAGCAGCAGACAGAACAGCAGCGCCGTCGCCGACTGCCAGACCACCCCCGAGCCCTCCTGCCAGCCGCTGATCGGCGCCATGCTCAGGGTCCAGCTTCCGTTCGGCACCGACAGCGTCGATTCCACCGGATCGACCAGAGCTGCCGCCGACGAGGCGCTGATCACCAGCTTCTCGCCGCTGTCTGGATCGACTCGCGACAGTTCATACGCCTAGCCACGCTCCTCCAGGTCGGCCAGTCTCGCCGGCAGCAGCACGTCGGGAAAAGCGACGACGACCCGCGCAAACCCCCAGAAGTTCTGCCGACCTTGGCCATCGGCGAGAAACACGGGCAGGCAGCCGATGGCCGCCACGCCCCCCGGAGTCGTCGCGAACGGACCGGTCACCGTCAGTACCCCGCTGTCGCGCGTCGGTACGGCTTTCTTTGTGCGCTCTGGGTCATCCATCAAGTCGTGACCGATCACTTTCTCGTTGCCCGCCCGCGGCACAACCTGCCGGACGATTCCCCCTGGCGCCAGTTGCAGCGCCGAAGCACCGGGATAGTAGCGCAACAGCCAACCCGCCGTCGCCTCGAAATCGCGTACGCTCCCGCCGCCCTGCTGCAGCATCGCCGCCAGGGCGTAGGTCGCGGTCAGCACGCGATCGACACTGGTCTGAATATTGTGGGCACGCTCGCCAGCCAGACTGGCGGCGCGGGCGCGCCCTTCGCTCTGGCGATACTGCTCCTGACGCCAGATCAGCCCAACCGCCAGCGCCGCCGCCAGGAGGAAGACCAGAACTGCCACGGGCAGTGGCCGACACAAGCAGCTCCCGCGACGATTACTTGGCCCCTCCCGAATTTCGTGCGCTAACGGATTCTCGCGTCGCGTCACGATTTCTCCCGCGACAGCGGCAATGCGACACAGAATCGGCTGCCCTGCCCTTCGCCGACCGACTCGGCCCAGATCCGCCCACCGTGATGCTCGACGATCTTGCGGCAAAGCGCCAGCCCCACGCCACTGCCTTCAAAGGCCGCACGGCTATGCAAGCGCTGGAACACCTGAAACAGACGTGCAATCTGCCCCGGCAGAATGCCGACGCCGTTGTCGGCGACCGACAGACACCACTCTGCACCGAGCACCGTGCTGGCCACCGTGATCTCCGGAGTCCGGCCCTTGACACGGAACTTGACGGCGTTGGCGATCAGGTTCTGCAGCAGCCGCAGCATCTCGTCCGGGCGAACGAAGACGCTGGGCCAGGTGCCGCTGAGGCAAATCCGGGCTTCAGCCTCGGCGATGGCGGGTTGCAGGAAGAGCAGCGCTTCGTCGACGATCTTCCGGCTATCGAGCCACGCCGGCGGCTCGCCCAGGCGGCCCACCCGCGAGTACTCAAGCAAAGCCACCAACATCCGGTCAAGACGTTTGGCGCCGTCGATGGCGAAATTGAAGTAGCCGCGCTGCTCGGCGTCGAGTTGATCGGCGAGGCTGATCCCGAGCAGTTGCAGATAGCTTGAAATCATTCGCAGCGGCTGGCGCAAGTCGTGCGAGATGGCGTAGCTGAACTGCTCCAGTTCGGCATTGGAACGGCGGAGCTCCTCTTCGGCCTGTTTGCGCTCGGTAATGTCCTGGGTCGTGCCCAGGCTGCGCAACGGCCTGCTGTCGGCGCCCCGGGTCAGATTGGCCTGGTGGCGAAGGTGGCGCACGGTCTTGCCGATCATGATGCGGTGCTCGTGTTCGAACGACCCGCCCTGCTCGAGGAACGCGCGCCAGGCATGGTCGAGTGCGGCGCGGTCTTCGGGACAGACACGCGCCAGGTACGCCTCGTAACTGCCGACGGTCCCTTCGGGCAAACCAAAGATGCGGCAGGTTTCCGGCGAGAGGTGCATCTCGTTGGTGGCCAGTTCATAGTTCCAGCTGCCGACATGCGCCACCGCTTGTGCCCGAATGAAGTTGGCCTCACTCTCGCGCAACGCCTGCAGGGCCGCATCGAGTTGCTCGACCTTCTGCTGGAGATCCTGCTGCAGCACCTCTTGCTCGCGCATCAGCCCGTACGTTCGAATGGCCGTATAGACCTGGATGCAGATGCGGTTGGCGTTCAGCTCCGACTTCAGCCAGTAACCGTCGATCGCGTAGCGGCCGATCACCTCGCGCTGCGGCGCGTAGCCGGGCTGCCCGGTAATCAGCACGATCTGGACGCTGCGGTTGGCCAACGCATCGCGTATGTGCCGCACCAGTTCGAGACCGGCCTGGTCGGATTCCATCACCACGTCGAGCAGGATCACGGCAATGTCGGGATGGGCCGTGAGCACTGCCCTCGCCTCTCTGCCCGACAGCGCATCGAGCAGCAGCAGGCGCCGCCCTTCGATGACCACGTCCTGCAGCGCCAGATGCAGAACGGCATGCACGTCCTCCTCGTCGTCCACCAGCAGAACCTTCCATGGGTTGCCCGTGGCAGCAGGCTCGCTGTCGTCGGCAGGCGCGGCCAACAAGACGGGAAACAGATCGCTATCCTCGCTCGTCGGGCTGTCTTTCGTCGAGGCACCCAGGGCAGATGCGAGGGTCAACGGCGGCTTCTCGTCAGGGTACATTTTCTCGGCTGTCACACGGCGCCCCTGAACGTGTCGACCGCCTTGCCCGGCCGGCTCGCACAAGCCCTCGACCCCCTGACCTGAGCAGATACGGCACCCGGCGGCGTCAACTTTAGGAGGGTCAGGGGTCTCGATGTGCATTCCTTGGCGTTAAGGTCGTGCGAGCGACTGTCCAATTCTGTCCCGAGCCTACGATGAAAGTCGCGCCAGCGACTCACGAACCTCCCCTCGCCCGCTTGCGGGAGAGGGGTCGGGGGTGAGGGAAACGGTCATGGCTTTCATTGTCCGGGGTGCCTGAGAAAGCTATGACCGTTTGCAGAGCCGGGAGCGTTGGCGCCGGTTGGCGGGCAGCGGCGACGATCGACGCCGCCGTCTGTCGTGCAGGACTGTCCGAGTCAGCGCTGTCGGATGGGCCGGACGAGGGCGTTCGATGATCTGATCACGCATCGCTTTGCCGGGCGCGATTCAGCTTTGCTCGATCGGCGGCGCCACCTTGAACACTTCCGCCAGGGTGGTCACTCCTGCCGCAACCTTCATCGCCCCCGAGATGCGCAAGGGTTTCATCCCCTCCCGGAAAGCCAGGTCGCGAATTTTTGCGATATCCCTGTTTTCGCTGATCGCCAGCTTGATCTCGGGCGACAGCAGGAGAATCTCGTACAGACCGACGCGCCCGAGGTAGCCGGTCATCCGGCAATCGAGACAACCGACCGGCCGGTAGAAGTGCGCCGGACGATTCGATTTCCAGGGAGCGACCAGTTGATCCCACATCGCCTCCTCGACCGGATTGGCCGGGTGTACCTGCTTGCAGTGCGGACAGAGGATGCGCACCAGTCGTTGCGCCATCACCCCGAGCACCGTCGCGCCCAGCAGATACGCCGGAACACCGAGGTCGAGCATGCGCGTGATCGCTGACGGTGCGTCGTTGGTGTGCAGCGTCGACAGCACCAGGTGACCGGTGAGGGCAGCCTGAATCGCCACCTCGGCGGTTTCTAGGTCGCGAATTTCACCGATCATGATGATGTCCGGGTCCTGTCGCATCAAGGCGCGCACCCCCTGCGCAAAACCGAGGTCGATGACGTTCTGCACCTGCATCTGGTTGAACGCCGGCTCGACCATCTCGATCGGGTCCTCGATCGTACACACGTTGACCGCCGGCGTCGCCAGTTGCTTGAGCGTCGAATAGAGCGTCGTCGTTTTTCCTGAACCGGTGGGTCCGGTGACCAGGATGATGCCGTTTGGCCGTTCCGACATCGCCTTCCAGCGCGTCTGGTCATCGTCGCTGAAGCCGAGTTCCGAGAAGCCACGGACGAGCACCTCGGGGTCGAAGATGCGCATCACCAGCTTCTCGCCGAAGGCGGTGGGCAGCGTCGACAAACGCAACTCCGCCTCCTCGCCGTCAGCCGTTCGCGTCTTGATCCGACCGTCCTGCGGCCGCCGCTTTTCGACCACGTCCATGCGGCCGAGAATCTTGACGCGATTGATCATCGCCGCCAGAACACTCATCGGGATCTGGTAGACCTGATGCAGAACGCCGTCGATGCGGAAACGAACGATACCGGCTTCGCGCCGCGGCTCGATATGGATGTCGCTGGCGCGCTGCTCAAACGCGTACTGCCACAGCCAGTCGACGATGTTGACGATGTGCTGGTCATTGGCATCGAACTGGCGATTGGTTCGGCCGAGTTCGACCAACTGCTCGAACGACGAGAGGTTGCCGGTCGGCCCGCCGAGCTGTGCCGCCTTCTTGACCGAACGTGCGAGGTTGTAGAACTCGACGAGATAACGCGCGACATCGACCGGATTGGCAATGACGCGACGAATTTCCTTCTTGACGATTGCCCTGATTTCCTTTTCCCAGTCGCGCAGAAAAGGCTCGGTCGTCGCCACGACGACCTCACGCGTCGTCACCTGAATCGGCAGAATGCCGAAGCGCGTCGCGTAGGCACTCGACATGACTTCGGTGACGGCCGTGAAATCGACCTTCAGGGGATCGATGTGGTGATACTCGAGGCCCACCCGGCCAGCCAGCCACTGGCCGAGATCTTCGAGACTCAGGGGTCGATGAGGCGGCTGCTGCGACTTCCATTTCTGGTCGGCAAGGATCACCAAAGGGTGTGCCGGCAGACGCTTGAGGCGACTTTCCTTGAGCAGAACATCGGCCTCGAGCGCCGGAACCAGGCAATCGCCCACCAGCCAGCCAAGCACTTCCGCCAATGTCAGGCGATGTTCGTGGACGGTGCTGACCGTGGCTTGCAACATGTGAAGGGTTCCAGGAGGAATGACGGTCACTATACCGGAGAGCACGCCTGCTGCTCAATGGCGATGAGTACCATGAAAGTCGGCCCTGCGACTCACGAAACTCCCCTCGCCCGCTTGCGGGAGAGGGGTCGGGGGTGAGGGGAACGGTCATGGCTTTCATTATTCGCGGTATCTGACATAGCCATGACCGTTCGGCGGGGCGCGGTGCACGCCGGGCGGCTCGGCAGCGCTCCGCCGCCGGCGGCAACCGGAAACGGTCGTTCAGTCCGCGCCGACGTCGCCCAGGGCGCCACGCCATGCCGCTAGCTTCGCGGCGAAGCCCAGCGTGTAGGCCGGGCTGGTCGATGGCAGAATGTACGTTTCATAGCCCCGCTGCACGAACCAGCCGGCGAACCGGCCGGCAGTCTGGCCGTTGAAGCAGACGCGCCGCAGGTGCGGCGCTTGCTGGCGCAGGCACGAAAAATCGTTGACCTCGGCAGACTGGATCGCGGCGTCGAGCGCGCCCTGGCGCAGGCAGCGCTGATAAACATCCCAGACGCCCACGTGATGCCGCAGCAGCCGCTGCTGCTTGCCAGCGTAGTCGAGATCGGCAAATGGCTCGTCGAACAGCGCACCGAGCAGACGCCAGAACTGGTTCTGGCGGTGCGCGTAATAGTGCGCGGCGGCCAGCGATGCCGGTGAAGGAAAGCTGCCGAGAATCAGCGTCGTAACGCCGGCATCGAGAATCGGCGGCAGGCCGTGCAGGAGCCCGGCCCGACCGCCGTCGCTCAACGGCCGCTGGCCAGCGACAGCGCGAGCATCAGGTCGTTGATCCGCTTGACGAAACCCGCCGGATCATCGAGCGACCCGCCTTCGGCCAGAATGGCCTGCTCGAGCAACAGGTTGGCCCAGTCGTCGAAACGCGTTTCCTCATGTTTGAGGCGCTGCACGGCCGGGTGCCTGGGGTTGATTTCGAGGATCGGCTTGCTTGCCGGTGCCGGCTGCCCGGCGGCCTTGAGGATGCGCTGCAGATTGCCGCCGAGGTCGTACTCGTCGGCGACCAGGCACGACGGCGAATCGGTCAGGCGATGCGTGACGCGCACGTCCTTGACCTTGTCGCCCAGCGTCGTCTTCACCTTCTCGAGCAGCTCCTTGTACTCGTCGGCGGCCTTTTCGGCCTCTTCCTTCTCGGCGACGTCCTCGAGCTTGCCCAGATCGAGCCCGCCCTTGGCCACCGACTGCAACGGCTTGCCGTCGAACTCGGTGAGATGACCGCTCACCCACTCGTCGACGCGGTCGGAAAGCAGCAGCACTTCGATTCCCTTCTTGCGGAAGATCTCGAGGTGCGGGCTGTTCCTGGCCGCGGTAAAGGTTTCCGCCGTGACATAGTAGATTTTTTCCTGACCCTCCTTCATGCGCGCCACATAATCGGCCAGGGCAACGTTTTCGTCCGGCGTATCGGCATGCGTCGAGGCAAAGCGCAGCAGCCTGGCGATGCGCTCCTTGTTGGCGAGGTCTTCGCCGACGCCCTCCTTGAGCACGCGGCCGAATTCCTTCCAGAACTTGCCGTACTTCTCCTTCTCGGCGGCATCGTCATGGTCGGCCAGGCCTTCGAGCAAGCCCAGCACCTTCTTGACGCAGCCACCACGAATCGTCTCGATGTCGCGTGACTGCTGCAGGATTTCGCGCGACACGTTGAGCGGCAGATCGTTGGAGTCGACCACCCCGCGCACGAAGCGCAGGTACAGCGGCATCAATTGCTCTGCGTCGTCCATGATGAATACCCGGCGCACATAGAGCTTGATGCCGTGCCGGGCGGTACGCTCGAAGAGATCGAAGGGGGCGCGCGATGGGATGTACAGCAACTGCGTGTACTCCTGTTTGCCTTCGACCCGGGCATGGACGTGCGCCAGCGGATCTTCGAAATCATGCGCCACATGTTTGTAAAACTCGTTGTACTGCTCGTCGGTGATCTCCGACTTGGCACGACTCCACAGCGCCGAGGCCTGGTTCACGGTCTCGTCCTCGTCGGTCGCAAGCTGTGCCTTCGCTTCCTCGTCCCACTTCTCCTTCTTCATCAGGATCGGCAGCGTGATGTGATCGGAGTATTTGCGAATGATCTCGCGCAGCTTCCAGCTCGACAGGAACTCGTCTTCGCCAGGGCGCAGGTGCAGCGTCACCTCGGTGCCGCGCTGCGCCCGCTCGATCACCTCGACGGTGAAATCGCCCTCACCCGCCGATTCCCAGCGCACCGCCTGGTTGGCCTCGAGGCCGGCACGGCGGGAGAGGACCGTGACCTTGTCGGCGACGATGTACGACGAATAGAAGCCGACGCCGAACTGACCGATCAGATGCGCGTCCTTGGCCTGGTCACCGGTCAGTGCCGAAAAGAACTCGCGCGTTCCCGACTTGGCAATCGTTCCCAGGTGCTCGACCGCCTCGTCGCGCGACAGGCCGATACCGTTGTCGGCAATGGTCAGCGTCCGCGCCTCCTTGTCGAAGGAAACCCGGATCTGCAGGTCGCCGTCGTCGCCGTACAGCGCGGCGTTGTTCAAGGCTTCGAAGCGCAGCCTGTCGCAGGCGTCGGAAGCATTCGAAATCAGCTCACGCAGGAAAATCTCCTTGTTGCTGTACAAGGAGTGGATCATCAAATTCAGCAGCTCCTTGACTTCTGCCTGAAAACCGAGTGTTTCCTTCTGGGCACCCATGCAAGACTCCGTAAAAATCGTTGATAAAGGCGGCCAACGCCAACCGTCTGCGCGCCGCGCGCAATGTTCCAGCAATTGGGGACGGTCACCGCCATTTCAAGCCCTGCCAACGGCCGCGCTCGGGCCGTGCAGCGGCGCGGGCAGCGATTCAGGGTTCGCTGTTCAGATACTCGACCGCCAGCACCTCGACTTCGCGCCAGCCGGACGGACTCTGAAAGCGCACGCTGTCGCCAGCGCGCGACTTGAGCAACGCCCGCGCCAGCGGCGACACCCAACTGATGCGCCGACGCGCCGAGTCGGTCTCATCAACCCCGACGATCTGGTAGGTGTTCTCGACCCCCTGCTCATCGCAGATCGTCACCGTCGCGCCAAAGAACACCTGCTCGGTGTTCTCGCGCCGTATCGGGTCGACGATCTCCGCCAGGTCGAGGCGCCGGGTCAGGAAGCGTATACGCCGGTCGATTTCACGCAGGCGGCGTTTGCCATAAATATAGTCGGCGTTCTCCGAGCGGTCACCATTCGCCGCCGCCCATTGCACGACGCTCACCACCTGCGGCCGCTCGACGCGCAGCAGGTGCTCGAGTTCAGCCCGAATACGCGCGTGGCCGCCTGGCGTAATGTAGTTACGAGTACCTTGCGGCAGACCACAGCCCGGATTGAGCTCTTCGTCGTCGTCCTCGCTTGCCGTTTCCCCGCTGACCGCCTTGTTCATCACCGATCACCCAGCACCTGCGGCACCGTGCACGCCCCGATCAGTAGCCGATATTGAACTCCGCCACGTCGATGTGCACAGTGTCGCGACCGAGTGCCAGCGCCGTGTACCGAGTAAAACGAGTTGCCCACTCGCCGCCCTCGCTGAAGCGCTGTTCGCCGCCGTAGCGCGCGACATTGAGAATCTTGTCGATGATCAGGACCTTGCCCATCGGATTGCTGGGCTCGCATTCGAGGTCGGCGAACTCCTTGTCGAACCAGCGGCGCGCTTCTTCGGGAGAACCTGCGGCAACTTCGCCATGGGAGAACTTGAATTCGTACTGCTTGTCCCGCCCAAACGAAACGATAATGTGATAAACCATCTGCCTCCTCACGGCGGTATCTCAAAGTTACAATTTCACCCACTATTCTATTCGCAAACGGTCATGGCTGTGTCAGACACCCCGAATTATGAAAGTCGTGACCGTTTGTACCCCTTGCCCTGACCGCCCGTCGCGAACTGCCGACCGGGCTGAGGCATTCCCGGCGCTAACGGTCATGACTTTTCCAGGCACCCCCGATCATGAAAGTCATGACCGTTTCCCTCTCCCCCGACCCCTCCCCCGCGCGGGGAAGGGGAGATTCGTGAGTCGCATACGCGACTTTCACATTTAAGTAGCGGCAGCGGTGTTGGCGGCAATCAGCGCACCACCGTTGTTTTTTGTCTTTGGCGCGCCTACCATAGCTGGCAACCTGCCGCGCCTCGCGGTTGCCGCGCTGGCGGAGGCAATTGCCTGGCGAACACGCAGCACCTTGTTAACCGTCGTTCCTGGCATGCTCGCCTGGTGGGGACTGCAGGCCCTGTTCGGCTAGGCACGTCACAACCTGAGGAAGATCACCGACCATGCTCACCGAAGAACAGATCACAGAGACTCGCGCCACCCTGCGTGAACTGCAGATCGAGCATCACGACCTCAACCAGGTGATCGATCACCTGATGCTCAACCCGCCACCCGACGACCTCCTTGTTCGCCGTCTCAAGAAGCGCAAACTGCTGCTCAAGGACCGTATTGCGCTGCTCGAAAACCAGCTCGAACCGGACGCCCTGGCCTGAGCACCGGCGTCCGACGCCAGCTTGCCGAAGCGCCGCGGCATGGACCTTACGGTCGCCGGCCATCGCTGCCACCTGGCCGCCGGCGGACAGCGCTTCGACCCCGCCCGGTCGCCCTGGCCACCGCTGTTGCTGATCCACGGCGCAGCGAATGACCGCGATGCCTGGCACCTCGTCGCCCACGGCCTGAGCGCAGCCGGTTGCTGCGTCCTGGCGCCCGACCTGCCCGGCCACGGCCTCTCCGGCGGACCGGCGCTGCGCAGCATCGAAGCGCTCGCTGACTGGCTGCCGGCGCTGCTCGATGCCGCGGCGATCACCCGGGCCATTCTCGTCGGACACTCGATGGGTTCGCTCGTCGCCCTCGAGTGCGCCGCGCGCCACCGGCAACGCGTCAGCGCCCTGGCGCTGCTAGGCGCTGCCGCGCCGATGGCGGTCTCCGAAGCCCTGCTCGGCCAAGCCGAAGACGATCCCGACCGCGTCCAGCGAATGATGACCGAGTATTCGCTGACGCCACAGTTCCAACTGACCGGCAGTCGCGGCCACGGCATCTGGGGCCCGGGCGTGACGCTGGCCATCATGCGCCGCAGCCCGCCCGGCGTGCTGGCCATCGACCTGGCCAACTGCCACAACTATCAGCAGGGCCTCACCGCGGCGGCGCAGGTGCGCTGCCCGACGCTGCTGCTGGTCGCCCGCCGCGACCGCATGACCCCGCGCCGCAACCTGCCACCGCTGCAGGCCGCACTGCGCCAGTCCGTGCGCGCCGAAATCGCCGACTGCGGGCACGCCATGATGAACGAGCAGCCACAGGCGGTCGTCGAACGGTTGCTCGCCTTCGTCGCTGCACTGCCCGTCGTCACTCGCTCGCAGGCCGAACCGAACGATCCTGGCTAGGTCAGACACCCCGAATAATGAAAGCCCTGACCGTTTCCCCTCCCTTGCCGGGCGCCTTCGTCATTGCGCGCACCAGTGCCGCCAGACCGCGCGATACGCCGCCTCGAGTTCGCGCACGAAGGCTGAATGATCCATCAGCGGCGAGCGCAGCAGACGCTCGCGCATCGTCGTGCGCAGGTAGCGCAGGCGATCGGCGTCGGCGGCGAGCGCCAGCGCGGTGTCGACATAGCCCTTGGCCGAATCGGTCACCAGATCGCCCAGGCCGATCTGGTTGAGGATGCTCAGACCGAGCCGCGCAACGTGCCGGCCGCCGTGGCGCGAAACCACCGGCACCCCCATCCACAAGGCCTCGCAGGTCGTGGTGCCGCCGTTGTAGGGGAAGCTGTCGAGCGCGATGTCGACGTCGTAGGTGGTTTGCAGGTAAGCGGGAGGCGTGCCGAAGGGCCGGAAGTCGAGGCGTTCAGGATCGATCCCGAGTTGCGCGAAAGCGGCGATCACCTGCGCCCGCGGCCGGCCTGCAGCCATCGCGCTGTTCTGGATCAGCAGCCGGGCGCCGGCCATGCGGCGCAGAATCTCGGCCCACGACTCGATGAGCTGCGGGTTGAGCTTGGCCGCCTGATGCAGCGACCCGAAGGTGACCTGGCCGGAGCGGTCGAACGGTAGCGGGCCGACCGCGGGCGATTCCGCCACCGGCGCATAGCAGAAATAGCCGTGCGCGAGGCGGAGCGGTCGCTCCGACGAGGCGATCGGCGGCGCGGGTGGCGCTGGATCGATCCAGCGATCGCTGATGCGGTAGTCGAGCGTGCGCACACCGGTAGTCGCCGGATAACCCAGATAAGCGATCTGTACCGGCGCCGGCTTGCGCCCGACGACGAGCAGACGATTGCGATCGGTGTAGCCGCCGAGGTCCAGCAGAATATCGATCCCGTCCTGCCGGATACGTTCGGCCAAAGCCTCGTCGTCGAGGTCGTGGCAGTCGATCCAGCGATCGGCGTGCTGGCGGAACAGCGGGGTCACCTCGTCGGCGCGGTCGCCGTGGTCATAGCAGCAGATCTCGAAGGCCTGGTGATCGTGATGCGCCAGCACCGGCAACAGGAAATAGCGCAGCGAGTGACGGCGAAAATCGCGCGACAGGTAGCCGATGCGCAGCCGGCGCTCGGGGTCGGGCAGGTTGGCATGCGCGACGCTCGCTGCGGCGAGCGGCGCGATCAATCGCTGGTCGAACGCGCGGTGCGCGGCATACACCTCGTCGTCGGACGGCTCCGGCGCGAAATTCAGCAGCATCGGCCAGCTACTCTGCACATTCGCGTCAGGGATCAGTCGTACCGCCTCGCGGTAATGCTGCAGGCCCTCGGGCGTGCGCCATTGTGCCACCAGCAGATTGGCGAGCTTCAGTCGCGCAAACGGGTGCGTCGGCAGCCGGCGAAGTGCTTCGCGGTACACCTGCTCGGCGGCGTCGGCCTCGCCGCGCCCTTGCAGTACCTCGCCGAGGTTCAGTGGCGCCAGGCGGTGATCGGGATCGAGGCGCAGCGCCACGCGATACGCCTGCTCGGCGGCGACCGTCCGGCCCTGCTCCTGCAAGGCCTTGCCGAGGTTGTAGTGGGCCTCGGCAGACTGGGGATCGAGTTCGATCGCCCGTTGCAGATACGGCACGGCCGCCGCTGACTGACCACTCATGCCGAGAAAAGCACCGAGGGTGGCTTGCGTGCGCGCGAAGTTCGCTTCCAGCGCCAGCGCCTGGCGGACATTCGCCACGGCGTCATCGCGCCGCCCGAGCAACCAGCAGACGACCCCCCGTTCGAGCCAGGCCGGCCAATGCCGCGGCGCGCGCGCAAGCACTTCAGCGTAAAGCGCCTCGGCGGCGGCCCAATGGCCGGCAGCGTGTTCACGGTGACCACCGGCGAACAGTTGCTCGACCGTCGCGGGCCGTCGGGCAGTAGCGAAAAGTTCGAACGTTTGCCCGCGCCGCTCGATCGACACCGGAGCGAAGCCGGCCACGGTCAGTTGGCGCTGCAGCGTCGCCGTGCTGAAGCCGCTCCGACGCGCCAGGCAGGGGCGGCCGGCAGCGATCGACGGCCCATGGCCCCAGAGCACGTCGAGCACCGACATCGGCCCGCTCGGCGAGCGGTACAGCTCGCCATCCAGGTCGCCGCTGGCGATCTTTTCGGCGAGGCTCTGCACGTCGAACACCATCAGGTGGGCCACCCCGCCCGGCCGGAGGACGCGCCAGAACTCGCTCAGCGCGCGCTGCAACTCATGCGGCAGCAGGGGTTCGAGGCTGTGGCTCGACCAGATCACATCGACGCTGGCCTCGGCCAACTGCGCCGTGTCGGTGATGCTGCCGGCAGTCTCGGGCGGAACGTCGGGGGCGAGGTCGCAGCGGATCTCGCGCCACTCGCTCGACCTCAAGTCCTCGGGCAATGACGCCAGACCCCAGCCGACGTGGAGCACGGTCTTCGGTGGCAAGGCCGTGTTCATGGTTCCACGCGAGCCAGTGATTGGCGACTCAAAGCGGCTCTTCAAACAACAGCCAATTGGGCGCCGTGGCCAACGGGCTCCTGGACAACTTCCCGGGCGTGTCACCGCCTCTCGGTTGTTTGATCACCGCCGCTCACCTTCCCCTTCCCTCACCTCCCTGCGGCCAGCGGATCGGCTCAGCAAGCCCCACAGCCAGCCCTGCGCATCCTGACCCGTCAGCACATAGTCGAGCACATTGCGATTGTCGAGGGCCAGATTCTGGGCGATCTTGGCCGCACGGGTACCGGCAAACAGCAGTTGATCACCGGGATGTAGCAGCAACTGATCGGCCGGCAGCTCGTGGTCTCGTCCGTCGCGCACCAGCAGTAGGGGCAGCAGCGGCAGAGCCTCAACATGGGCCGCCGGATCACGGCGTAACACGGCCAGCGCCATGCTGCGCTGTTCCATCATCAGCAGCCGATGCGCCGCTGGTGCTTCCGCCGCGTTCAGCCGTACGCCCCAGACCAGCGGCACGCGCTGACCACACAAGGCCTCGAGTTGGCCGGTGACGGTCGCCGCGCGCTCATCCGGCCAGGAACGAATGAGGCGCAGGAAGCGGCTCAGCAGAGGCGAGGTGATCAGCGCCAAACACTCGCGCGCCACGATGCGCGACGGGACCATCGTGAAATCAGCGTCGTAGGCGTCGAACAACACCTGGTTGGCGACCCGGTTCTGGCGCACGACGACGAACAGGTCCGGGTTGAGCTCCTTGGCGGTCATGGCGATCGACAGGTTGTCGGTGTCGTTGTCGCTGGCGGCAACGATGCCCACCGCCGTTTCGATTCCGGCCTGGCGCAGCGGATCGGCCTCGGTCCCGTGGCCGATCACGTGGTGCACGGCCACCGGCAAATCAGTATCCGGAGCAATCACCGTCAGACTCACTCGCTGGCGCTGCAGATTGCGCACCACCGCCTGGCCAAAACGGCCGTAGCCACAGACCACCCACTCTCCCGCCGGCGGATCGTGACGCTCGGGAACTTCCTGACCCGGCAAGCCGGTGAGCAAATCGACCAGACGGTACCAGTTTGGCGAATCAATCGCCTGCGCCAGGTAGTCGGCAAACTTTTCGAAGTGGTTGACGACGTAATGGGTGCCAAAGGACATCATGTTACGCTCGATCGCCGGACTGGCGACTCGCGCGACGATCATCAGACTCGGGTTGATCAGGCGGCTGGCAATGGCCACGGCCAGATTCGCCGAATCGTCGTCGGTCATCGCCAGAACGCCGCGGCAGCTTCGGTGCCTGAGTCCGGCCAGCAACAATTGCTGCGGTTGCGCCGCATCGGCGCACAGCGTAAGCAGGTCGGCAGCAAAATCTTCGAGGTCGAGTTCCTGGATGCGCGCTTCGCTGCGCTCGATGGCCACGACGCGAATGCCTTCGTGATCCAGCGCGCGGGCGATCAGCAGACCGGTTTCGCCGCAGCCGCAGATGATGTAGAAGGACTCGCCGAGATGCCTTACCCGGCGAACGAAGCGCCCCATCAGCAGCACCTGCTGAAAGCCCTTGTCCTGGACCAGCGACAACAGACTGATGATCGAGTACGACCAGCCGATCACCGACAGGAAGATGACCAGCGAGACCCACATCCGCTGCGCCTCGGAAAAGGCGCTGGGCAGTTCACCAAAACCAATCGTGCTCGCCGTGTAACTGACGAAGTAGAAGGCATGAAAGAAGCTCATCGGCGGTGCCGGTTGCCCCTGCGCGTCGATCCCGGGAATCAACGTCAGGCCCAGCGTGGACACCGCGTAGATGGCAATCAGCACGATCAGCGGCGCGCGCATGCGCCGCAGGGCAAGAAAAAAGGCGCTGGCGTTCATGGCGCGCAGCCTTGCCTAGCGTGAAAGTCGCAACAGCGACTCGGCAATCTCCCCGCGCCCTCCGCGGCAGCGGTCAGGGCTGAGCACAATGGTCATGGCTTTCACTTTCATTATCCGCGGTGTCCGACCCAGCCACGACCGTCGGGGCGTTTGCGACAGCGAACACCGTCAACGCCGCAACAATACGGTTTCGACGATCAGCAGAACGACCGACACGACGTTGGCAAACAGCGCCCCACCGCTCAGCGAGACCACACTGATGGTCACATCAGGCGACATCCCCTCACCCGTCACATGGGCCGCGATGCCCCAGACGCAGGCAGCGGCGACGAGTTGCAGGTCAGCCACCAGACTCGTCGACAGATGAACGGCACCGATCTGCGTACGGTCGCCGAACTTGAGCACCGTGGCAATCAGATTGACCACGATGGCGGCAAACAGCTCATAGATATGGTGATGCCTGGGCTGATCGATATCGCCGATGAAGAAGCCGAAGTTCAACGTTGCCGCAAGTACGATGAAGAATCCAAAGACCACCTTCTCGAGGTTCATGCGCAGCCTTTCCATGCCGGGCAGGACCGTCGCGCCATTCGCGGCGGCACGGCTGGCAAGCTTACTCGCCCGGCAGCCAAAAGAAAACGGGCGGCTTCGTCGCCGCGCTCTCCTGCATGGTCCTGACTTTCAGCGTCTGGCCAGAGGGAGCGCGGAAATTCCTGCGGGCGGTGCTTTGACGACCTGGCCGGGACGATCCTGGAAGGCCATTCCCGCGCCTGGCGCACCAGGATCTGGTGTCTCCATTTCATGGGGTTGAACTTGTCCTGGGCTGCTCTCGCCCACATCTTCCGCGCTGCGGCCGACGAGTGGCCGAACGTTCGCGGCAGGCGCCGCGATGAATCTGGCGCAAGGCGCCCGGGGCGGGGCCAAGGGCAAGGCTGCAAAGTTCGGGATACGGCGGCGGATTGCGGCGCGGTCGCAGCAGTGGGAACCTTTCTTCGCTGCGCCACTCTGTGTTACCCGACCGGCGGCGGCGAGCGCTTCAACCAGGCCGTCGATGGCAAAAAAGGGAACCGAAATCGACGCATGATGCTACTGCTCCTCTTTCCTGGCCTGGCGGCGCTGGTCGCGGGGTTCCGCGTGCGCGGGCACCACGACTCGTGTCTGGAGCCGTCCGTCGGCTTTCTGCTTCCCAAGCCCGGCAGCCCGCTCGTCGCCGCCTTGCGCGGTGAACGACACCTCGCGGTCGGCGAGGTCGGGAGCAGCGCGTACCTGCTGCTCGATGCTCGGCCGCCGGCAGCAATAGCAGCCGGCGAGCGCACCGGGGTGCCCTGACATGAATGCGGCCACCCGGCACTCGCCGGCAACGCGTGCAACGACCGCCTCGGCGCTGCCGCTGGCACTGGTTCCGGCGAGCCTGTTCGGCTTGCTGGTCTTCAGTCTGATCAGCGTGCCATTACCGTGGAGCGTGGCCTGGCCGTGGATTCCGACGCTCGACGTGCCGTTTGCGCTGTACGTGGACGGCCTCTCGGCGCAGTTCCTGTTGCTCATCACCGGCATCGGCACCCTGGTCGCCGTGTATGGCGCCGGCTATCTTGCCGGCGACGCGCGGCGCTGGCGTGTCTTCGTGCTGCTGCTGCTGTTCATGCTGGCGATGATCGGCGCCGTCAGCAGCGATCACCTGCTCGTGCTCTTCGTCTTCTGGGAACTGACCAGCGTGCTGTCGTTCCTGCTCGTCGGTTTCGATCATGCCAACGAGAGCAACCGCAAGTCGGCGCAGCAGGCGCTGCTGATCACCGGCACGGGAGGACTGTTCCTGCTCGCCGGGATCATCCTGCTGGGCGAGATCGGTGGCAGCTATTCGCTGCGGCAACTGATCGCGGCGGCACCGGCAATGTCCGACGATGCGCGCTTGCCGGCAGCGCTGGCCTTGCTCTTCATCGGTGCGTTCAGCAAGTCGGCCCAGTTCCCCTTCCACTTCTGGCTGCCCAACGCGATGGCGGCACCGACGCCGGTGAGCGCCTACCTGCATTCGGCGACCCTCGTCAAGCTCGGCATCTATCTCCTGGCGCGGCTAGACGCGGCGTTCAGCGAACTGCTCTTCTGGGAGTACTCGCTGGTCGGCATCGGCACGCTGACCGCCGTCCTGGCCGCCGTGCAGACGGTTCGCGAGCGCGATCTGAAGCGCATCCTGGCCTGGTCGACGGTGGCCACGCTCGGCACACTGACGATGCTCGTCGGCCTGCCCGGCCACGGCGCCGCACTCGCCGTCGCCGCCCTGTTCTTTGCCCACGCGCTGTACAAGGCGCCGCTGTTCTTCGTCGCCGGCAACCTCGACCACGGCGCCGGCACGCGCGACATCGACCGCCTGACCGGCATGCGCCGCCACCTGCCCTGGACCGCCGCTGCCGCCCTGCTCGCCGCGCTGTCGATGGCCGGGCTGCCGTTGTCCTTTGGTTTCGTCGCCAAGGACGCGATGACGCTGGCCAAGGTCGAAGCAGGCGTCTTCGCGCTGGTCAGCCATGCCACGCTGTTCGTCGGCAGCATCTCGGTGGCGGTAGCGGCGGTGGCAGCGGTCCACATCTTCTGGGGACGCGACGCCGCCGATCGCACCACTCATCCGCACGAGGCGCCGCTACCGATGCTGCTGCCACCGCTGCTGCTGGTCGCTCTCGCCGTGTTGTTCGGGCTACGGCCGACGCTCGTCGACCCTCTGCTCGGCGCCGCGGCCCAGGCGATGGCGCCGACCTTCGAACCGCTGCAGGTCGACTCCTCCTATGACTTCTGGCCAGTGGCCGAGGCGAGCCTGGCCACCTTCGGCTTCGGCCTCCTCATCTACCTCGGCTGGGATCGCCTGCACGCGCTGCTCGAGCAGGCGAGGGATCTCGACCAGCTCGGGCCGGAGAGTTGGTACTGGCGCAAGCTGAAGTTCGTACCGCACCTTGCAGCCGGGCTGACGCGGCGGCTGCAGCATGGACTTTTGTCGGGCTACCTGCTGACGCTGGCCGGCGCGGTGACCCTCGCCCTGCTGGCGGCGCTGCTCGTCGCTCGACCGGGCCTCGACCTGCCGTCGGTCGCCCCGCTGCCGCTACCGGTCGTCGGCTGCGCGCTGCTGATCGCTGCCGGCGCGCTGGCCGCACTGCTGGTACGCGATCACCTGGTGCTGCTGCTGGTCAGCGGTCTCGTCGGTTACGGCAGTGCGCTGCTGTTCCTGTTCACCGGCGCCGCCGACCTGGCATTCACCCAGTTCGCGGTCGAGACCGTCTTCGTCGTCGTCGCCGCCACCGTCCTGCGCCGGCTGCGCCGTGAAAGCGGGCGCCGTCTGGAGAATACGCTGCTCGGCGCGATGATCCGCGTGTTACGCCCCGACGTGGCACTGGCACTGACGCTACCTGCGGTGATCGGGACGGCCGTGATCCTGTATCCGGCGACGCGGAGGCTCGGCGTGATCGCGGCGCCGATGCTCCCGTCGCTCGCGCTGTTCGTGGTGTGGTGGTTCGTGCGGCCGAGGTCGCTCGACACGAGCGGGATGGAGATCCACCTGGATCCAGGGCGCGCGGCGGAGATCTGGCCCAACTTGTTCGCGGGGTTCACCGGCACGAAGGAGAAGGAGCTGGCGCTGCTCTGCGCGCGGGCCGCGG
>WBZT01001111.1_pt1 | contig 18454 bp, 21 predicted proteins | sample 5204241 | NCBI WGS metagenome assembly WBZT01 (sample SAMN12344358, study PRJNA552823) | activated sludge metagenome | biome: Activated sludge suspended growth; feature: Nitrification reactor; material: Wastewater; isolation source: activated sludge from nitrification reactor of wastewater...
TCCGCCGAGTTACCGCCGCGCCATCGTGTCGCGCCTGAAGATCATGGCCAGCCTCGACATCGCGGAACGCCGGAAGCCCCAGGACGGGAAAATCAAATTCAAGATCGGGGAGAACAAGGAAATCGAGCTGCGCGTCGCCACCATCCCGACCGCCGGCTACAACGAAGACGTGGTCATGCGTATTCTGGCCGCGAGCGAACCGTTGCCGGTCGATAAGATGGGCTTCTCGGATCGAAACCTGCGTGAAATTAAGAGTATCGCCGAAAAGCCCTACGGCATCATTCTTTGCGTCGGTCCGACCGGATCCGGAAAAACCACCACGCTGCACTCCGTGCTCGGGTACATCAACACTCCGGACATCAAGATCTGGACGGCGGAAGACCCGGTCGAAATCACACAATACGGACTGCGCCAAGTGCAGGTCCATTCAAAAATCGGATTTACCTTCGCGGCGGCCATGCGCGCCTTCCTCCGCGCCGACCCGGACGTGATTATGGTCGGAGAAATGCGGGATAAAGAAACGGCGGATACCGGCATCGAAGCCTCGCTGACAGGCCACTTGGTGCTCAGCACGTTGCACACGAACAGCGCGGTGGAAACTATTACTCGTCTGTTGGACATGGGCTGCGACTCCTTCAGTTTTGCCGACGCCATGCTGGGCGTGCTGGCCCAGCGGTTGGCGCGACGCATCTGTAAAGATTGCAAGGAAGCGTATCAACCGTCCAAGGAAGAATATGAGGAATTGCGGCTGGGGTATGGTCCGGATTATTGGGACACCCTGAAGGTCCCCTTCGATGCCAACTTTCGACTCTATCGGGGGAAGGGGTGTGATACCTGCAACCGGACCGGCCTGAAAGGCCGCGTGGCGCTGCACGAGTTGTTGCTGGGCACGGATCACATGAAAAAGTTGATCCAGAACAAAGCCAAGACCGATGAAATGCTCAAAGCCGCCATGGACGACGGGATGACTACGCTGGTGCAGGACGGCATTCAGAAGGTGCTGCAGGGGCACACGACCTACAAGGAGGTCAAGGCCGTCGCCATCAAGTAGGCGGCCTGCCTCTGATCGTCATACGACCTACCTCGCAGAAGCAGGCACGGACAGTCGGCTCAGTGCCTGCCCTAATCGCGCGACATCTGCATCTCGGCCCAACTTCTTCGCGCAGGCCACGGCCTGAGTCAGAGCGGCCACGGCGCCGCCCCGATCACCCTGCGCTAGATAGCTGCGGTAGGCACGCTCAAACAAAGCGAGGCCGCGATCGGGAAATCCCCGGCGGTCGGCTACCCGTCCCAACCGCGAGAGGTCTGCGGCAATCCCGGTCCGATGTTCCGCGACTTTGTCTAGCTCCAGCGCCCGTTCGAACTCCTGCTCGGCCACATCGTAGGCCTGGCGTGCCTCGGCGACCATGCCCAGGTTCACGTGGTTGCTCGCTTCGGAGGGAAGGTTGCCGGCAGCCTGATTCAACGCCATGGCGTGACGGAACTGCAGGGCAGCCTGCTCAAGGTCTCCCTTCGCCTGTCGCAGCAGACCCAGGTTGTTCCGCAGCGTCGCCTCCGCCGCTTGATCCGCCTTCTGTTGAGCCAAGTCCAGCGCCTCCTGATAGAGCGGCTCGGCCTCCTCGGTCTGTCCGGCCTCATGCGTTGCCGTCCCCAACGCCGTCAGGCTCTCGAGTAAGAGGTCTGACGCGCCCAGTTCCCGGGCCAGGGTAACCGCCCGCCCATGCGAGGTGATCGCGAGAGTCGAGTCCCCACGCCCGAGAGCCACACGACCGATATCATTCAGCGTGCCGACGAGGGTTCTTCTGTCGTCGAGACTTTCCGCCACGCGACGCGCCGCCTCATACGCCTCCGCTGCACGGGCGGGATCCCCCCGTGTCAACCAACGATCGCCTTGCCGCCGCAGAGACTCACCCTGTGTCGCCCATGGACCAGGCTGAGGTTCCAGAGGCGCGGGTGGCTGAGCAGTCGCACATCCCAGCAACGCGCAGAGCGCCAGAACGCTCATGCCTGCGTGGCACCCTACTCGTCGGGACTTCATCGACGCAGTTGATCTCCTCTCAAGCTCTGAGTTCCCGGCTGGGACCGCATCGGCGAGTCCTTCGGTGGCGGCCCGGCGTTCTGCGCAAACCGGTTGAAGGGAAACGTCTGCTTCGCGCCTCGTACCAGAGTCGAGACATCGGTCAAGGTGCCTTCGGCCGTCCGAATGACAGGGATTAATTCCTGGCTCACCTCATCCACGGAATCCGAGAGGCGCTTCACGCTTGCCAGGGTGGATTCGGCACTATTCAAGATAGCCGGTAGACGGCCGGTGGCCTGCTGCACGTCCGCGGTCACTCGATCCACCACGCTCAAGGTTCGCGTGATTGAGCCGGTCATGGTCGGCAGTGCGGTCGCCGTTTGCTCGACCGAGGCAATCGTCCGCTGAACCGATGCCACCACCGAGGGCAAATCCTGCGTCGCCGCGGCCACCTGCTCAAGGGCCTTCCCGCCGGCTTTGAGCCCGCCCTGCACATCCTGCGTGATCGTTTCCACCCGAAGCAACGTCTGCTTGACCGCCATCAACACCGGCTCGACCTCGTTGAGCAGATCGCCGATGTCCCTCGGTTCCACCGCTCGAATCGTCGCGCCATCGGATAACGCCGGGCTACCGGCCGTTCCCATTCCGATGTCGACTTGCGTCTGCCCGACCACGACACCGCTCTTCGTGATCCGTAATTCCGAATTGTCCTTCACCATATTCTGGTATCGCGTCAACACCTGCAGCATCACATCGACGGTTCCGCGATCGTTCAAATCCACCCGCTTGACCCGCCCGATCGAAATGCCCGAGACCACCACCGGCGCTCCAGGCTCCAGACCATAGGATTTGCTGAGACTGGCCTTGAGCGAATACTTCGGCTCAAAGAGATGTTCAGCCCGCGACATCCAAAACCCCGCCCCGGCCAGGATCAGCAGGGGGATCACCACAAAGGTCCCGACAATCTGTGCCAGTCGCCCGCTCGACAGCCGATGTGAATAATGCATGCGCTCCTCTTTGACCCGGCGACCACAACGTGATCCGAAGCCGCCTACCCCGCATATCGTCGTAACGCAGGAGGGACCGTCCGGCCCACCGACTCCACACTGCCGTCGGCCTCCACCCGCCCGTCCTGCAAGACGATCAGTCGATCCGCGCCTTCGATGAAAGGCGAAAACGAACGCAACGCCGCCACCACCGTCAAGGGCTGCTGCTGCCGTCGCGCGTCGACATACTGTTTCAGGACCAACACCATGTCCGCATCCAAGCCTGCCACGGGATCGTCCAACAGCAGGACGTCCGGCTCTAACATCAACGACCGCGCAATGGCGCCTCGGCGAATCTCCCCGTGATTGAGCTCCGCGGGAAAGCGGTCCCGTAACGAGGCCAATCCCAATCGTTCCAACTGCGCCATCACCGCCTGCTCTCGCTGAGGATCCGGCATCGCCCCGCGATGATACCGCAGCGGGAGGAGCACGTTGTTGAAGAGGGTCATGTTGCTCAGCAACCCCGGCTGTTGCAGCACGGTCCCCACCCGGAGTCGCATCGAGCCGTCGCCTGCTTCCTCAAGAGCACTCCAATCCTGTCCTAAGACCATCACCTTCCCGGATTGCGGCGGCAACAGCCCTGCCGCCAACTCGATGGCCAGGCTTTTCCCCGAGCGGCTCGGCCCGACCAGCGCAACGAACTGTCCCGCCGCGATGCGAAGGTCCAGATGCAAGCAGGACGTGCTCCCGGCGAGAGGCGCTCGAACCTGCACAAAGCTGATCGCTGTTTCGCTCATAAGTAGAGCGGCACCGTCACGACGACATCCACCAGCAGACACAGCACGAACGAATTGATTACTGCCCGGGTCGTCTGTTGCGGCACTTCCGTATAGGAAGACCGCACCGCCAGGCCATGGTAACAACAGACCGCCGCGACGGCCGATCCGAACCCGAGTCCCTTGATCGCCGTCATGAGCAGGTCGGTGGTCGACAACGCCCGAGTGACACTGTCGACAAATGCGGAAAAGGGAATGGTCAGTTGCGCATCGGCGACCAGGTACCCGCCGAACACCGCCACCACGTCAAAGTAGAAGGTCAGGCACAACATCGAGAGCACCATGCCGACCATACGAGGCATAATGACAAATTGGCTGATGGGAATTCCCATGAGTCGGAGCGCGACCACTTCCCGCGTCACCGACATATTGCCCAATTCGGTCGCGATGGCCGTGCCCGATCGCCCCACGACGATGAAGGCGGTGATCAGGGGACCGAGCTCCCGAATCACCGTGACCACGATGATGCTGCCCACCAGTCCGCCGGCCCCGAGCTTGGGAAGCTGCGTCCCGGCCTGCGTCACAATGATGATGCCGAGCAAGAGCGCAATGACGCTGGTGACGGGCAGCGCGTCGACACCCGTGAAGAGAATTTGACGGATCAACACTCGCAACGTTTCCCGCCGCCCCTGTCGCGCCGGGGATATCAGATCCAACACCGCTTGTATGAAAAGTGTGGCCAACGCCGCCAGGTAGGCATATCCGGCGACGGTCTTCCGTCCTACCCACTCGATCATCGGATGTGCGGCGCCTCCCCACGCGGCAGCATGCACCAAGCCGTTGCTTCCGCACCTTGCGTCACGGCGAAATTGTAGGGAAGCATTACCCGTAAAGCAACGAGGCCGGCCCCGGCAGGCGTCATGAGGCGGAGAGATGAGATATGGGAGCGAGGACCTGAGCCGGACCTTCTCGGTACAAGGAAGGAGGATGCCGAACGGCTCAGTGAAAGACTACGAGACCGGCCGATGCTTGATGACAAACTGCTGAATACGCTGGAGTTGCGGAGGTCGCATGACCAGAAACTCGATTCCGAACTCGCCTCCCCGCGCCCATCGGACCACCGCCTCGTCCACACGGACCGGCCAGTCCAGACCGTCCGCGAGGAACAGGGAGACCCGCATGCGAAAACCCGGAGGCATGGTCCGCTCCGATCGTGCCATACATCCGGTGGAAGAGACATCGAGCATTTCCGCATCCCCGTCGACCTCATCCTCTCCGAGAAACTCCAGGCGACAATCGGTAGCGACCCGACGAGACTTGCGCAGCGTGTTCGTCTGTTCCACGTACCCCTCCCCTCTCACTGCCGACTCCTGTGGCCTAGGAGCCCCCGACTGGAGCGACTGCCACGAACTGCCGTAAGCGAGCCTGCTCGACCGTTCCCATGGAGACGAACTCCACACCGAAACAGGCCTCACCGCCCCAACGCACCAACGCCAGATCCACCGACGTGGGAGACGACTCTCCAGGCAACAGGAGAATGAGTGACATCGCGTCACCCACCTTCACGCCCACGTCGCTGCTGATTTTGCAGCCACCTGGCGAGAGATTAAGAATCATGCCCTCCCCTTCTACGTCGCCGTTAAAACTGACGGTCGGGGCAAACGGTGCGAAGGACAGCAGACACCCGGGCGGCGCGAGACGCCGTTGATGCTGACGCAGCTCCTTTTGAGCGGGGGGACGCTTGCTGAATTGATCCATAACGGAACGGATGATGCGAACGCCTGTATGACGCAGCAGGGTCAGTATATCGCAGAAGGGAGCCGTCGCCGAGTACTTCGCGAGAATCCACCGGCGTCTCGCCGGTGAGCCTCGCTGCAGCTCAGTCGGGCCCTGCGGCACTCCCTACCGCCTGTAGAGCGGCGGTTCACCGGGAGGACGACTCTTGAAGCGGCGATGTTGCCAGAAATATTGCTCCGGCACCCGACGAACGGCGTCTTCGATCAAGCGATTGATCCGTGTGGCATCCTCGATCATTTCTCCTGACGGAAACTGATTGAGGGCCTGCCCGACTTCGATGTCATATCCGGACCCATCGGCTCGTCGATAGTAGAAACAGGGAACCACCGCCGCGCCACTGACCTTGGCCAGTCTGGAGGTGGCAGTCAATGATGCGGCCGGCACCCCGAAGAATGGAGCAAAGACACTGCGCTTGGTACCCGCGTCGATGTCCGGGGCGTACCAGACCACCTGATTTCTCGCCAACGCGCGGAGGATGCCCCGCATATCACGGTGTTGAATCAGGTCTGAATAGTACCGGCTCCGGCAGCGATTGGCGATCATGTCCGCCACGATATCGTTTTGGGGTCGATACACGATGGCGACCGGCTGCTCCAAGGCCATAAACCGGCCGGCCAGTTCGGCCGAATGTAAATGTGCCCCGCAGAGCAAAACACCTCGCCCGGCCTGGAGCGCCTCCCGGAGATGGTCCAACCCTTTGATCGTACATTCGCAATGCTCCCGAGGGTCCTTTGCCCACCAGGCCATTGCAATTTCCAATACTCCCATTCCCATGGACTCGAAACAATGCAACGCCACCGCGTTCCGTTCATCCTGCGTCTGTCCGGGGAAACAGAGCTTCAGGTTGACCCGCACGATCTCCCGTCGCTTGGTGAGCAGACCGTGCAGCAGCCGGCCGCACTGCCGTCCAAACGCCAGTTGTGACCGATAGGGAAGCCAGGACAGCAGACGAAACAGAGCAATGCCGACCCAGGTAGGCCAATACATGGGGTGGTAGGGACTGCGCGGCTGGCGCCGAGTATGTGGGGTCAGTGTCCTAGACATGGCCGAATGGGGAAGCCATTGTAGGGAAACGGCGCGGCGAGCGCAATCTCGAAGGAGGCTGTGAGACTGGGACACGGTGAACGCGATTGAACGAGGAGCCGCTCCAACCAAGCCCGCCGGCACGCGCGTGATCAGAGACGGCAGCCACGCAGTGGCGCTAGGAGGTGGGCTTCGTTGCGAGCGTGATAAACTTCCGCAGCCGCATCTCGGCCACCGACGACAGATTGACGAACTCCAATCCGTACACCTGCTCCCGCTCCCACCGCACGGTGGCTTCCTCAACCGTCATCGGCGACACTTGATTCGGCAGGGACAGACTGACCGAGAGCCTATCCCCCCGCTGAATCCCCGCCTCGCTCATGACCTTGGCACCCCTCATCGACACGTCAAACACCACACCGATACCATCGCCGCCGCGACCGAGCCATTTGGCCAGGCCCAAGCGCGACAACGAGCAGACAAATGGCGCCGGCACGCGCAATCTGGGATGCTGACGCAAGTCGACGGAGAACTGTTCCTGCCCCGTAGTGCCACTCATACGTACCCTCCCGTATGTCCAGCGGTCACTCTATCGCACGGGACGGGGTTCCGAAAATAAATTGACGAAATCGACCGACGGCCATGGGACACACGAACCGTGAGACGGTCACGCAGACACGGATCGTCTACGTGACCAATCCGCGCCTCGACACGTCCACACGCCTATGGCCGGCGCTTGCTTCGTTGTTGCACGCTTTCTGCGCACGCGGGGGACAGATCCTGCGTATGGGCCCTCAAGCACTGGGCGATTCTCCCCTCTCCCGGCTTGACGTTCGCACACAGTCGCTTCACATCCTCGGCGCAGGCTTTCCGCCCCGGACGACCACCCCGCCTCCGGTCTTCAACTTTCGCCCCGTTTGCATCGGATGGCGCGGAGGATACCGACGGCGCATCTTGTACAGACGGGACAGCCGCATCGCCGGCCGACCAGGCGACCCCGCATGTCCCCACGATCCCAAGCACGACGCTGCACACGAGCACCACCAACCTGCATGTTCCTTGTTTCTCGCATTCCATTCGCCTACACACTCCCTTCGATACTGGGTGACAACCATCACTTGCCGCGACCGGCCCGGTCGTGACGCCAGGTGCCGTTGTTCCCTCTGCTCCACTCAACGTCTCCCGGCACGAACGGTTGACGAATGCAGGGGCACCACACCACACCCACGACTGACGCGCCCCCTCACACCCATCATGAAGCTCCAGTCCAGGTGGACCTCTTGCGAAATCCCGCCTGCTTATCTATTGTAACGGGATGCAACAGGCGTCCCCGAACCCCATTCCAGCCCACATTGTCCACCGGGTTCATCATAAATTCTGGACCTACCTGCTCTTCTGGTCGGTCGTAGCCGGTTCCGTCATTGCCGTCCCGGGTTACGGACTGCTGTACGGCTATTCGTGGCTGGATTGGACCATGTTCGCCGTGCTCTATGTGGTCACCGGACTCGGGATCACAGTCGGGTACCACCGGCTGTTGACTCATCGTAGTTTCGAATGTCCAGACTGGGTTAAAGCCTGCCTCTTGATCGCCGGTGGATGGGCCTTGCAGAACTCCGGCGCCAAATGGACCGCCGATCACTTACGCCATCACGCCCATTGCGACGACCCGCAAGATCCCTACAACGCCAAACGAGGATTCTGGTATAGCCACTGCGGATGGTTGCTGAACCCTGTTCCTTGCAATGACGAGCGCTTCGGTTCTCGCGTAATGCAGGACCCAGTCGCCATGTGGCAACACCGGAACTATGCAACCATCGTCCTGATCGGCCTGGCACTGCCCTTTGTCGTCGGTTTTCTCCATAACGGCTGGCAGGGAGGGATCGGCGGATTCATGCTGGCAGGGGTCGGGCGTACCTTTGCCGTGCTGAATTCCACATTCTGCATCAATTCCGTCTGTCACATCTGGGGCGATCAACCGTATGGGACAGCCGATTCGAGCCGCAACTCCTGGCTCGTCTCCCTGCTCACGTTCGGCGAGGGTTATCACAACTACCACCACACGTACCCGAGCGATTACCGCAACGGCCCGCTCTGGTACAACTTCGATCCGTCGAAGTGGCTTATCTACACCCTGTCAAAATTGGGATTGGCCTCATCACTCCGGACGGCCTCCTCGGGTAATTGATCCGGCCGCATCCGATGTTGCCCGTGCCACTCATGCACCGCACGACCAGACTTGACACCGAATAACGAAACCACCTTTTGTCACGGCTCTAGCAATCGCATTGAACATCTGGTAGGATGCCCTGTGAGCTTATGACGGGCCACATAAGGTCACATCACTAAACGGCCCATCACCGATATTGTTTGTTAGCGAGCAGTTGATCGGAAGTCAGACCCAAGTCGCCTCAATGATTGCGCCTTCGGCCCGCTCATTCCCCTCATTCCTCTGTTCTCGTGTCGCCGACAATGTCATTTTTCAAAAGGAGAGACCCCTATGGGTACTAAATTGTATGTCGGCGGACTGCCGTATGCTGCCACTGAATCGCAACTGAGCGACTTGTTTTCGGCTCACGGCACCGTTGAATCGGCGCGCGTGATCACGGACAAGTTTACCGGACAATCACGCGGCTTCGGCTTCGTGGAAATGTCGACCGAGGACGAGGCGAAGGCAGCCATCACGGCCTTGAACGGTTCGGACATGGGCGGACGCCAACTGACCGTCAATGAAGCGAAACCGCAGGAGTCCCGTTCTGGTGGCGGCGGTGGACGTTTCGGCGGCGGTGACCGAGGCGGACGGTCCCGCTTCTAATCGACAACGAACATCGTTTGGGCGCTGAAGGGGCGCGTCATCAGACGCGCCCCTTCCTTTTTTTGACCGCCGTCGCATCACTCGTTGTCGGGCCGTCCCCGCAATGCCTTCAGCCGCCCCCGCTTTGTCTTTTCCTCCACACGCCGCTTCTTGGCCCCTTGCGTCGGCTTGGTCTGACGCCGCGGCGGGCGTGAAACCATTGCCTGCTGAATCATCTCTCGCAGACGCTCCAAAGCCAACTCGCGATTGCGCTCCTGACTCCGTGAGTCCTGCGCCTTGATGATGATGACGCCCTCACGGGAGACACGATGGTCGTGCAACGCCAGCAGACGCTCCTTGTAAGCAGGAGGAAGGGATGAGGCTCGGATATCGAAGCGAAGATGAATCGCCGACGACACCTTATTGACATGCTGCCCGCCCGCCCCCTGGGCGCGCACGGCCGTCAATTCGATGTCGTCGTCCGGAATCGTCACGTGAGCCGAAATGAATAGCATCTCTATCGAACCTCTCGGTGCCAGGAACGTACTCGGGCCAGACCAGACGAGTCAACTCTTCAGCCACGCGCCGGCTGCGAGGACGAGACCGTGCGTTGAATGGACCGGGCCGAAGGCTTCCGATTGGATCTGAGAACGGGAACCGGCTACTATATCTAAGGTGTTACCCGCAGATGACCAGCCCGGATAGGCCATGAGCAACCGCGTGAACCACATGACACCGCAGGCAGACCTCCCCTCACACCACAGCAGATGGACCGGCAGCCTCCTCCCGATGCTGCTTCTGCTCTGTTTCCTCATCGCCACCGCGTTGGGGCTGTATGCCTTATTGTTCCTTCGCTCCATGCTGGTCACGGAGCGAGGACACGAGCTCGCAAGAAACGCGGCGGCCGTCGCGGATACGCTCGATCGTGTCCTCTTCGAACGATTCGGCGATATTCAATTGTTTGCGAACGACGGCATCCTCCGGAACGGCCCCCAGGATGAGCAGCACCGCAGGCTTCTCCACTACAAGCAGCTGTACTGGTACTACTCCTGGTTAGGCGTGGTCGACGCCGAGGGCCATGTCATCGCCGCGACAGATTCGCTTGCCCCGTCCGGCACCACCGCCCTCCCTCCCGAGGCGCTTGCCTTCGTACGTCGGACGGGAACCATTTTCGTGAGTACGCTCCCTCCGGCTGCAAGCCCGGCGCGGCAGAACGCCGTAGGATTCATGGCTCCACTCTATGGACCTGAAGGCACGTTTCGTGGAGCCGTGGCGTCGTACGTCCCGATTGAGAATCTGAAGACGATCTTCGAACGGGAGGGCCGACTGCGATACGGCCAGGAAACCTATGACTGGCTCTTACTCACACGAGATGGCCTCCTGATCAGCGAAAAACACCTTAAGGACAGCACGGCCGAGGACCCGGTGAAACTGGACATCCCCTCAGTGGGAAAAGCGGCAGCTCACCGCGATCAACCGGGCTTTGTCGAGGAGACGCACCACCGTCGTGGGGATTCCGTCGTCACCGGCTACGCCTCAACCAGGGGGTATCACAATTTTGCCGGGCTCGACTGGATCGTGCTGTTCCGCCAAACCCACGACCAGGTCTATGCGCCGATCGACCGACTCCTCTGGACAGTGGGCGGAGTGGGCCTCCTGGTAATCCTACCGTTGACGGGATTCGGTATCTGGGTTTCGTGGCAACTCGGACGGGAACGCAACAGGTTGCTCCTGACGCAGCACACCCTGAGACAGTCCGTGACGGAGCTGGGGCGATCCAATGCCGATCTCCAACAATTTGCCTATGTCGCCTCGCACGATCTCCAAGAGCCGCTCCGCATGGTCAGTAGCTATACCCAACTCATCGCAAAGCGGTACCGGGGCAAACTCGACGCCGATGCAGATGAATTCATCGGGTACGCCGTAGACGGGGCAACCCGCATGCAAAAGCTGATTCAGGATCTCCTGGCCTATTCTCGTCTCAGCACGACGGCACGGGAGTTCGAACCGGCCCCGATGGGGGCGGTGCTGAACTGTGCCCTGGACAACATGGTCAACGCCGTAAAAGAAAGCCACGCCGTGATCACCCACGACCGGCTGCCGACGGTACGGGGCGACGCCCAGCAGTTGACGCACGTATTCCAGAACCTGCTGAGCAATGCCATTAAATTCAACGGGAACGCCCCCCCGCACATTCACATCTCCGCCCGGCGGGAGGGGGAGGAGTGGCGCTTTTCGGTACGAGATGAAGGCATCGGCATCGACCCCCAATATGCGGGCCGCATCTTCGTCATTTTCCAAAGGCTTCACACCAGAGCGGAGTATCCGGGCACCGGAATCGGCCTGGCGATCTGCAAAAAGATCGTCGAACGCCACGGCGGACGCATCTGGGTGGAGTCGGAACTCGGGAAAGGCGCCACGTTCTGGTTCAGCATCCCTGACCCTGCGCAGGCCCCATCAGCCGTTCACCACTCACGTGAGACCGCATTGTCCGAGTGAAGTCGCGACAGCACCCAAAGGAGTATTACCTATGGCCAGTCCCAATCTGGTGAGACCGATCGAAATTCTCCTGGTGGAGGACAACCCGGGGGATGTCCGTTTGACCGTTGAGGCGCTGAAGGAAGCGAAAGTCATCAATCATCTGACCGTGCTCAAGGATGGCGTGGAGGCGCTCGCGTTTCTCCGCCGCCAAGCGCCATATTCAACGGCGCCACGCCCTCACCTCATGCTTCTCGACTTGAACCTTCCCAGAATGGACGGCCGCGAAGTCCTAGCCGCCATCAAAGCCGACGACAGCCTGAAGCACATCCCGGTCGTCGTACTGACGACCTCACAAGACGAACAGGACGTGCTAAAAAGTTATAACCTTCACGCCAATTGCTACATCTCAAAACCGGTGGACCTGGATCAATTCGTCCGGGTCGTGCGATCGATCGAGGACTTCTGGCTGGGCATCGTGGTGTTGCCGGCCTCGCAACATGGAGGAACATGAGCAGTGGTCCTATGCATGTGCTGTTGATCGAGGACAATCCGGGCGACGTTCGCCTGTTGCGTGAATGGCTGGGGAACACCCGAGCCGGAGCATTTGTTCTCACCCAGGTCGATCGTCTGGCTGCCGGCATTCGGCATCTGGATGAGTGCGCCATCGACGTCCTACTCCTGGACCTTTCTCTGCCCGACAGTCAGGGCATCGAGACACTGCTCAAGACACATGCGGCAGCGCATGGGGTTCCCATTGTGGTCATGACCGGAACGGAGGACGAGGAATTGGGGCTCCGACTCATTCAGGCCGGGGCCCAAGACTATCTCGTCAAGGGCCAGACGACCGCCTCCCTGCTGGCTCGCACACTGAAATACGCCGTCGGCCGCAAGCGGCTGGAAGAAACCCTTCACGAACAAACGCGGTTTCTCCAATCCGTCCTGAACAGCATGGACGACGGAGTGGTGATGGCGGATGAAACAGGAGCTTTTCGAATCTGGAATCCTACCGCGGAACGCATTCTTGGGAGCAGGCCGGCCGGCAGGAAAATCGGCCAGTGGTCCGAGCACTTTTCCATCTTCCTTCCGGACAAAGTCACGCCCTACCCGCCGGAGGACGTCCCTCTGGCTAAGGCGATCCGCGGCGAATCAGTCAGCCATGCCCTGATCTTCTTGCGACCGTCGGCTGACGCCGATGGGCTCTGGCTCGACGTGTCCGCGCAGCCGTTACGCGACGAGACCGGACAGGCGAGGGGCGGAGTCGTGGTCTTTCGCGACATCACCGCCGGCAAACGCACCGATGAAGCATTGCGGGACAGCGAGGAACGCTTTCGTGCGATCATGGACAACAGCCCCGCGCTGATCTTCATCAAGAATCTCGAGGGACGCTACCTGCAGGCGAACCGCCAATTTGCAACCGTCGCCCGGTTGTCGCACCACGATCTGGTCGGGAAAACGGATGAGCAGGTCTTCCCTCCCAACCAAGCTCAGGCGTACCGAGCGAATGATCGCCAAGTCCTTGAGGCCGACACCCCGATGTGGTTCGAGGAGTCGGCGCTTCATGCCGACGGGCTCCATACCAGCATCGTCGTCAAGTTTCCCCTGCGCAATGCCCAGGGCCAGTGCTACGCGCTGTGCGGAATCGCCACCGATATCACTGACCGGAAGCGCGCGGAGGAAACACGACAACGGCTCGCCAAAGATCGCCTGCTCCTGCTGGAATCCACAGGAGAAGGCATCTACGGGATGGACAAGGCCGGTCACTGCACGTTCATCAACTCAGCGGCGTCGCGGATGCTGGGCTATGTGCCGGATGAACTCCTCGGGAAGGACATGCATACATGCATCCATTCCCGCTATCCGGATGGGGCCGCGTATCCACGTGAACGCTGCTACATCCACGACACGCTCAACAGCGGTACCGGGTGCAAGATCGACCACGAAGTCTACTGGCGGAAAGACGGGACCGCATTTCCGGTGGAGTACTCTTCCTTTCCCGTCATTGAGCAGGAACAGATTACCGGGGCCGTCGTGGTGTTCCTCGATATTACCGAGCGCAAACGGGCAGAACAACAATTGACCCTCTCGCATGACCAGCTGCGAAATCTCTCCGCCCGTCTCGAACTCGTACGCGAAGAAGAACGCATCCGGATCGCCCGTGAGATCCATGACGAACTCGGACAGGAACTGACCGGCATGAAGCTCGAGCTGGCATCACTGAGCGACCACCTGCAAGCAGCCGGGTCGACACATCGCCAGAAACTGCACTCGATTGCCATGCTCGTGGACGCCGCCATCCAATCGGTGCAACGCATTGCCACCGAATTGCGCCCCGTCGTGTTGGATCAACTCGGGCTTATCCCCGCCATCGAATGGCAGACTCATGAGTTCCAGACGCGGACGGGTATTCAATGCACGCTGGATATCTACCTAAGAGCCGTGGCGTTGTCCCATGCCGGCTCCAATGCGATGTTCAGAATCTTTCAGGAAATTCTGACCAACGTGGCCCGACATTCCCAGGCGACGGCCGTCGCCATCACCCTTCAGGAACAGGCCGGCCACCTGGTGTTGGAGGTTCACGACAACGGTCGGGGAGTGACCGAGTCCGAACTCTCCAATCCACACTCGCTCGGGTTGGTCGGGATGCGGGAACGGGCCCTGCTTCTTGGCGGTGAGACCATACTGACGGGAATTCCGCGCGGCGGCACGACGGTGAAGGTCCGGATTCCCCTTCGCCCATCGCAATCGGCATGATCCCTGCGGCAACACAAGAGCAGACCAGTTCCTCCGAGCATCGATGAAGCGGAAAGAAAGGAGCTCATCGTGACACACATTCTCGTCGTAGACGATCACGCAGTCGTGCGGCAGGGCGTCCGGCAGATCCTCAGCGAGCAATTTCAGGAGGCGGTCGTCGGCGAGGCGGCCAGTGCACAGGAGATGATGGAGCAGATGCGCAGGCACAATTGGGATGTCGTCGTCCTCGATGTGGGGATGCCGGGGAAAAGCGGACTCGATGCGCTCAAGGATCTCAAGCAAGCCTCTCCCAAGCTCCCGGTCCTCGTGCTCAGCGCCTATCCTGAGGATCAGCTCGCGCGACGCATGTTGAAGGCGGGAGCCGCCGGTTACCTGAACAAAGACAGTGCCCCGAACGAGCTCGTACGTGCCTTGCGGAAGATTCTGGGCGGCGGCAAATTCGTCAGCGCCGCAGTCGCGGAACTCTTGGCATCAAATTTGGACGACCATTGCGAAAAACCGCTGCATGAGCAATTGTCCGACCGTGAATATCAAGTCATGTGCTTGATCGCCGTCGGAAAAAGCTTGAAAGAAATCGCTGACGACCTGTGCGTCGGCGTCAGCACCATCAACACCTATCGAGCACGAATCCTCGAAAAAATGCAGCTCCGCAACAATACCGAACTGACCCATTATGCGCTCGAGAATCGTCTCGTGAACCGGCTCGTCTCCTGAACCGCGCTCCCTCCGACACCGTCATCGCTCGTAGCATAAACGTCGACAGCCCGGATCGCACAACCGGCGACGCGGAATTTCCGCAAAGAGCGATGCTGGTGCGGGTCTATCTCGGGTAGAAATACCACCATGGCAGCTGGCGGTGGGGGAGAACCCGGATGAGGCTGATCGAGGATACACGGAGCACGGCGCAGTCGGCGAGAAACGGGGCCGACGCCTCGCCCACCGTCGAGGCGCGTATTCTTCACGAGCTGAAGCATCGCGGACCTTGCACGTTTGAAACTCTAACCTCCACCCTTCCCCATTGCTCCTGGAACCAACTATTCATGGCCGTCGATATGCTGTCGCGAGAAGGAACGTTGTGTCTCCGGCCGCAGGCTCGATCCCAATACCTCGTATCGCTCGCCGTACCTCAGAGAGACGCGAACCGCTCTCTGAGCCCAGCCGGGACAACGGAGGCGACCGGCCTGATCACGTGTCACGTACCCAGGGGCATGAAGGAGGCAGGGTGATGAGCGCAACCAGCACCTACACCAAACCGGCCGGACGGGTCCGGGTCATGATCGTCGATCCTGAGTTGCAGCTCGGACTCAGACTGGCCGATTACCTTGCGACGAGCGGATACCAGGCGGTTCTGGTTCGAGATCTCGAATCGACACTGGCTCAACTCGGCGAAATTCAACCTGCGATCATTCTCCTGAACCAGGATTCTTCCGACGGGCATCCGCCTTCCGCCGGCATCGACTCACTTCGGATCATCAGCAGGTTCTGCCCCCAGGCCCCGGTTCTCACGTTGAATCGATCACGAAATGCACACAGGACAGCTAGCTTGCAGTCATCAGACCTCCCCTCGTCCCCTCCACCTCCGGCCTTGCAACAGCACTGTGTCGAGGACGTTCTTCGTGCACAACTCGGGATTCCCTGCATGCGCGTACAGTAACTCGATTTTCTACCCCGCCATGGGTCGATAAGGGGCGAGGTATCGCGACACCTTGCCGAAGATGTGCAGATGAAAAGTGAGACGGGAACGGCAGAGCAGAGATGAGAGTCGAATATTCTAGCGATCTGCATGAGGGAGACAGGATGATGCGCTGCCCAACGACGGACTGCAAGGAAGCGATGCAACCGGACTCTCGTGCCGGGTACGATGCGGTCAGCGGTCTCGAATGCCTCTTTTGTCCTCGTTGCGGGCATCGCGGCATGAAGGCACGGGACGGAGTGCAACTGCTGTTCACCGGGCAGCATGAATATGTCTTCAGCTATGGACCGTCCCTGTCGCACCTCAAGGTCATTCTCTCGACGGTAGCCATCAACCTCTTCCGCGTTCAGGGAATTCATCCGGCTCAACTGGCTCGGCATGTTGCCGATTGGGCCCTGCTCACTGGACAAGCCTGCGGCACCGTACGCTTCTCCGGCGACCTGGTCCTCTCCAGCTGTTATACATATTGCCAACAGCAGGCGAACCACCACTCGGGAGTGTCACCGGTGTAGTCGATCACCAAGGAGAACCGCCGATGCCCGAACCGCCCGTACGCCCGGCAGGCCCAACCGTTGCGCTCGTGAGCAGGAATCAGCTGACGCGTCTCGGTTTGCAGTCCTTTCTTGCCCAACACCGGGAGATCCGGCTCATTGGTCACGCTGTCAATGGAGAGGAAGCAGAGGCCCTCGTCACGCGAGCCAGACCACAGATCTTGCTCATCGAACCGGACACGACCTTTGAGACCGGAGACTGTGTTCGCACCGTGCGTGCCATTCTTCCGACCATCCGGATCATCCTGCTCTCCAGTGCAAGGAACAAGGACTGCATGGTGACCGACCGATCACCGACGGTCGACCGTGTCGTACTGACGAATCAGCCACTGACAGCCCTGTGCGCGGCCATCCATGCAGTCCTGCGACTTCATTCGACGGAGGGCGAAGCTGTCCTCGTTCAACGTGACGCCCCCCTACAGCGAGCCCGGCCGGCCCGACTCTCAGACGGCGGCGCAGTCCTGTCGAGCGCGGCCGAGGTCCTGACCAAACGTGAGTCTGACGTGCTGGCACTACTTGGTGAGGGTCTGACCAATAAAGATATTGCCCGCCGACTCTTCATTTGCCCCACCACTGTTCGCCATCACCTCAGCCACATATTCAGCAAGTTTGATGTGAACAGTCGGCAACAGCTTCTCCTGCGGGCACAGCAGCATGGGCTCCTGCAACTGAATGACAACGGGTAGGGGGCTGCGCGTGAGGAACAACGCACGGAGGGACAGTAGCACCTCGTGGATGGGCATCGAAGGCTATACCGGGCAGCTAGGCGACCGGCGCCTTCAGCTTCAGGTATTCCATCAGATCCGAAAAGGAACCTTCGCGGAGAATGCGGGTAAACTGTGTGCGATAACTCGCCACGATGCTGGTACCATCGATGCTGACGTCGTCGACCAGCCACCCTCCGTTTCTCACGACCATATGAAAGGCCATTCTGGCATCGATCGCCAGCCCTGCAGGAGCGACCACCACCTGCACCCCTTCGGCCTCTTCCCGCTCGGCAAGGTACACGACTTGCGAGACAGAGTAGTCACGCAACCGATCGGTCAGATCGTCGCGCAACACCTGCACAAAGAGGCGAACGAACTGCCGACGGTCGGCGGCGGTCGCTCCCGCCCCTGCTTCACCCAACGCACGTTCGGCCATATCTCGATAGTTGAACGCGCGCCGGACAACCTGTTCGATTTCCCACTGACGTTGCCCTGCCCGGCTGTTCTCTTTCAACTCGGCCAGAAGATACAGGACGTCGTTGACCGTCTCTTGCACGGTATCGGTGGCCGTCTGCGCTGCCCGTCCCGGTCTCGGCACAGACAACAGGGTAGCCAGACACAAGAGCCCTACGCACCACACCGCTGCGTCGACTCTCACTTTCCACCAACCATTCACGGCTCCGCCTCCCCCCGTGTCACCGCCGTTGCCTGTCGGGCTTTCTCGCCAGGGTATCCTACCGACCGCAAAAATCTTCCGTCAAGCACGTAGAGCTACCTGCCTTCTCCCAGCCAGCCCCCCCCGCTTGTGGCGTATGCCTTCGCACATTGTGAAAATGTCTTTTCCTCGCCGACCAAGCTTCGGTATACTCCCGCCATGCCTG
>WBZT01001295.1_pt1 | contig 18450 bp, 14 predicted proteins | sample 5204241 | NCBI WGS metagenome assembly WBZT01 (sample SAMN12344358, study PRJNA552823) | activated sludge metagenome | biome: Activated sludge suspended growth; feature: Nitrification reactor; material: Wastewater; isolation source: activated sludge from nitrification reactor of wastewater...
GGCCTGGCAATTACATCATCGATCTCCTTGAACGAAGTTTTTCCCTCAACCAGCGGAATCTCCCGTGTGTATGTTGCGTCAAGACTCATTAGATTAACTTATTTCTATAATTAAAAAATCGAATTTATATAATTTATAATACTATATTTCTTCAACAATTACTGCTGAATCAAAAAACTATGTACCTATATGGATATCTTCGTTTTGTTACATTTTTGCTTTTGCCGCCTGAAGACGCGTCAAAAACTGAAACTATCCAGTTGCCCGCGAAAATAATCGCGGCGATTACTTTTTGGCTTGAGCTGCCGCCCTTTTCAAAATTAAGTGGAGGTGCAATGAAAAACCATGCAGCACTTAAAACAGAAATACTCAACCTTATTGTGCCATTTAAATATTCTTCCTTATAAAACTGCCCTAATGCCGCACCAGGCACTATAAATGACAACGTTCCGGCAAGCAGAAGGCTTTTTTGGGAAGAAACAGCTTCAAACCGGCTGTTTGGTTTCTGTAACTTATTATTTAGAAAGAACGTCCTATCATTATTTCCAAGCCGGAATTCCTTTTTTGTAACAAGTTGTGCCTGGATGCTCACTGCGATCAAAAAGAACAAACAAACTGCAAATTTTCTCATGCTAACGTAAGAAATATTCACTTAATAAGAACCATTTTCTTTGTCTCTGTAAAACCCGCAGTTTCAATTTTATAAAAATATACACCCGAAGGAAATTCAGTTCCATCAAATTCCAGCTCATTATATCCAGATTTAGAATATGTTTCTGCTAGTGTTTGCAATTCAATACCAAGTGAATTATAGATTTTTATTTTGACAAAAGCATTGCTTCTTATTTTATATGATATAACTGTTTTCGGATTAAACGGGTTTGGATAATTTTGACTTAACTCAAAACTATTTACTTTAATGTTCTCATTTATTATTCCAATGGGCTCTCCACCTCCGTTTGATGTTTTAAATATTTTACCATTTAGATTTGCACCCGTTGAGGAACAATATAATGTTGTTAAGTAACCTGTATTCGAACCAACCATAGATATAGAAGAAATGCAAGAACTTGAATCTGGTTGAAAACCAGAAGACTGTTCAAACCAATTTAATCCACCATCTACAGTCTTTAACACTAATCTATAGTAAATATTGTTTGACTTCAAAACCGAACCCACCGTCCAGCCGGTTACATTATTAACAAAGAAGGGGTTACCCAAAAACGAAGAGTCTCTTGTGTAGAGGTTAAACCAATTCAGTCCTCCATTAGTAGTTTTAGCAATTGAATATGAATTCAAATTGAATACGGTGGAATAGCCGGTGTTGGCATCAACAAAATCTAGTCCAATATTATAGGGTGCGGCAAAAGACTGCCAATTACTTCCACCGTTTGTGGTTTTATAGAACTTCAAGAAGTAACCCGAAACAAAACCGGTATTAGCATCCACAAAGTCAAACGAATACAAGAAACTTGCATCCAGGGACTGCAACATCCAGCTCATACCCCCATTTATCGTTTTGTATACAAAATTACTATCTGTTAAAACATAACCTAAATCATCATCAATAAATTTTAGATTATTAAAAATAACATCACTAAACTGAGTAGCAACCCAGCTAAAACCTCCATTTGTTGTTTTCAACAAACTCCCAGTTCTGCTCAAAAAATTACCACCTATCGCATATCCCGTATTGAAAGAAGTAAATTGAATTGCCGAAACATTATAGCCGGATGAACTTGGCAGTGCAAACCAACTCTGCCCACCGTTAGTTGTTTTCATAATTGATGAATCACCCCTTGTAACATAACCCGTGTTTTCTGAAAAAAAGTATACGGATTTAAAAGATGAATGATTATCACTTATTTCGGTATATACACTACTCCATTGCGAAAAAGAAATAGCGCAAATACTTACCTGTACAATAATAATATTAATTTTTATCAGCATTACTTTATCAAAACCATTCTTTTTGATTCCACAAAATTAGCACTTTCCATTCTATAAATATATATACCGCTAGCTAACTTTGTTCCGTCAAACGCAACCTCATGTTCACCGCGTGTTTTAAAATTGTTAACTAACACATCGACTACCCGGCCCAAAACATCATAAATAACTATTTTAACAAAACTGTTCTTTGGAATATCATACTTGATGATAGTCTTAGGATTAAATGGGTTCGGGAAATTTGAATGCAATTCATACTTTACGGGTTGATTTTCATATAATTTATCTATTTTTTTTGGATTATCTGACCCTTTATTGACAAAGCCCGACGTTAATGTACCTGAATACCGTCCCTGTGCATATATAACATAGTCTCTTATCATCCCTGACGAAGGTTCATCTATATTATCAAATTTTAATTTCAAAATAGCTGATGAATCCAGTTTAACATAATTGGTATCATCTAATAATAAATCTATTATTTGATCTCCGATTAATGAATGTTCCGCTTCTATCAAGGGCATCTCTGTAATTTGGAAGCCATTATAAATTATTGGCACCACAGAGAAATAAGATAACTGAAAATCTCTATACCAATTGACATCAATCGTACTTATGACATCCCCGCTATTTGAAAAAGGTATTATGGTTTTTGAAAGATTTTCTCTTCTGGCAAATACTTTTTGATAATTGTCGTTTGCAGTATTTATACTAATATATCCAGCATAATCTTTGACCGCAGGATTAATTGGTAGCCTAGTGTCGTAACCTACTTCACCTATTAACGCGAGACTATCTATTGTGCCCTTTGCAAATAAATAACTGTATTTATTTTTATAGTTTGTCAAACGTTTCATTTGAGTTGCTTCATTAAAATGAGCAAACAAGCTATCATTTTGGTTACCGGAAACCACCTTTTTTCCTTGATAGTAGTACTGTATTAAATCAGTTATGTTTTGATTTCCATTTAAATTAGCATCATCCGTAGATTCTACAGAACTATTATCATACATAACAATATCATTATTTTCTGTAATTCCAATTTCTGTGCCAATAGGATGATCTACTGCGTATAATTTAATTGAGTTATAATAATTAGTGTCCTGTTCCGTTTCCTTAATAATCAATGAACATTTGTTTTCATTATAAAATGATGGTTTTACTTGAAGTTTGTATAAATCTTGAATGTTCGTACCTACAAAATCTGAAAACTCAGATCGATGCAATAAATTATTGTCCGCAATATACGATGAACTATCTGAATTGTAAACGTATAGCCAAGGACAACCTCCACCAGAACAATTCAAAGGTAGAAAGGGCTCTATTGTTTTGCTTGTGCTCCCATATTGATTCGAAACAACACATGTTATACCAAATGTTTCGGAGGAAGGCGATGCACCAGGACTGCCGTTATTTCTATACAACGTGGCTGTATTTCCATTAAATGTTGCTGTTACATTATTGGGTTTATGTTGATATGACCAACTATAGGTATTGTTTCCTCCTTGTGAAAGATTACATGTTATAGTCGAATATGAGCCTGGGCATAATGCAGGTGGCGATTGAACGAGACTTGAGATGACTGGCGGTGGAGTTATAGAAATACCAAATCTATTGAATACGTGCCACAGGAATCCTCCAACTGACCTAATGGAATACAAAAAGGCATATTCTGCAGTTCTTTGGTTCACAATATCGGTCACTGGTCTAGAGCGGTAAGGAACTGACAGTTCATTTATGTTAGCAATATAGGGCGTTACATATCTCCAATACTGCCCTCCAAAGTCTGCATGAGTGTAATCCTCGTCACCATCACATTCCATAGTAGGAAATCTGTCTGCAATCTGATTAGTAGTGTAAATAAAAAACTTAAGAGGATCAGAAGAAGAAAATGGAGTAACTACATCAGAACCTAACCTATCAATAGAAGACTGCAATTTTGCATCTTGCCAATCATAACTCTGAAATTGTCCATCATCTATCATATATTCTTCAAAAGAGTCCGCGTCACTACCAAAAGTATGAATATCGTTATGAGTGTGCGCTGGTACGCCTGCATCTCCAATTAAATGACAGATCCTACCAACAATTTCCCAAACAATATTCTCTATTCTACCACGTGTTCCTCCTTGTAGCTCAAAATCCATTAATGGGCGTGGGGGGTCATAAGTTATTTGAGGTATTGGTGGAAATGAATTTGGTGTTAAATGAGTAACGTAAATTTGATTATACTTATATACATTTGCTAAATCGTCATATCTTAAGAACAGTCGATAATAATTTGGTGAAGAAATATTTGGTCCAGATAAGACGGGTACAGCTATCACTAGCCAGTCGTCATTAGCAAATTTCTTACCTCTCCAATAATTTTTTGCCTTAACATAAGAATTTTCATAACAATAAGTCACTATTGGAATTTTTGTATTGTCAGGATCTTGGTCACAAGAAAAATCTGTTGGATCCCAAAAATGAGTGCTTGTAGCGTTGCCAAATTGACTATACCAATACATGACGTCTTCTTCATCTTCCCGTTTAGCTCCTGTAACAATTTTTCCTATTTGCCAAGGACCCGTTCCATCCCAATTTCCAAGCCACCATTCACCTACCCTACCATCCATTGCGCTAAATTGCACAGAACTGTATTGATTTTTCACCAACAGCCAACCTTGCTGAGTAATATATTTATGAATAAGTGGGTCATGCGCATAAAATACACCATTTATAAACATGCTAAATATAATAAGTATGTATATTCTTTTCATTTCACTTTGTATTAATTTTAAGGTTCATTTTTATACTTTAATGTCTATTTGTATTCTTTTTTCTTCTCCGAGCCGTCGCCTTCAGTTTTCCTGTTCTCCTCAGTGGACTTGTCAGTTTTTTTATGCTCTTCCAATCCCATTTCAAGTGGCTCAAGAATATTTCTCAGCTTTGCCATGTATGTTACATTCGGCAGAACTTTGATCTCTTCGAGCACACTGTATGCAAGCTCGTGTGAACGGTACTTGGCTATTACAGATTCTTTATCGTTAACGTTGCCAAATGTTATTGCATATGCCGGACATGCATCCTGGCAGGCGGTTGTTACATTTGAACCTTCAACGCCGCGGTTTTCCTGGATAGCATCCTGTCTTTCCTTCATAATACGCTGTACGCAGAAGGTACATTTTTCCATCACACCGCGCGAGCGGACTGTTACTTCGGGGTTCGCCATTAACTCGATCGGCTCTGCATACTGGAAGCCGTCTCCAACCCTGTCGCGGTAATCAAAGTAATTAAACCTTCTTACTTTGTAGGGACAGTTGTTTGAGCAATACCTTGTACCAACGCACCTGTTGTAGGTCATACCGTTCAGGCCGTCTTCGCTGTGTGTTGTTGCAGCAACCGGGCAAACATTTTCGCACGGCGCATAATCACAGTGCTGGCAAAGCATAGGCTGGAAGTTCGCGGAAGGCGAATCGGGAGTGCCGTAATAATAACGGTCAATCCTAAGCCACATCATTTCGCGGTTTGCCTTAACCTGCTCCTTGCCTACTATTGGAATATTATTCTCAACGTTACATGCGGTTACGCATGCTCCGCAGCCTGTACACTTGTTCAGGTCAATTGCCATTCCCCATTTATAGCCGGTGAACCCTGCCCTGTCATACGGTGGCGGAGTGTTTATCGGCTGGAGGTCCATATGATGCATGTCTTCCTGCAGGAATTTGGGGTTCTTCTTATACTCTTCGTATGTTCCCTGCCTTATAATGCCTCTTCTGAACTGAATGTTCTTCAGCAGCGGATCGCTATCAATTGCAAAATGCTCCTGTGTTGAAACCAGCTCATACTTTGTGCCGGTTTTTGAAACCTGCGCATTATTGTAAAGCCTTTCGCCAAGTGCGGGCGCTTTTGCTATCAATACATTTGGATTAACGCCAATACCTGTGCCTATAACTCCTGCTGCCGTTCTGCCGTAACCCAAAGAGATCTCAATGGTCTTATCGGCTAAACCAGGCTGAACAAATACGGGGAAGGTTTGTTTTCTTCCGCCTATTGTAATATCTATATTATCATTTGTATCTATGCCAAGCTCGCTTGCGGATTGTACCGAAAGCGCTGCGTAATTATCCCAAACAATTTTAGTTATGGGATTCGGCAGTTCCTGCAGCCAGCCGTTTGATGCAAAGCGGCCATCGCCAACATTGTTGTTGTTCTGCAGCATCACCACGTAATCCGCTGATGCATTCATGCGTGTTGATGTAACGAATGACTCCGCCGAGTAAGCCGAACCGGCTGCTTCGGGTTTTTCATTCAGGAATACAACGCCATCGTGCAGTATCGAATTCCAGAACTTCTTGAATGGTGTTGCCGAACCCATTGTTGGGTAAATGGTTTTCTCCCAATTTGCCATCAGGTAATCCCTGTAGAGAGTTTCGCTGAACTCCTTCGGCTCTTTCCAGCTAAGCAGGATCGCTTCCTTCTGCCTGGTGTTATAGAGGGGCGCGATAATCGGCTGCTGCATACTGTAGAATCCGGTGCGCGTTTTGAAATCGCCCCATGATTCCAGCGCATTATGAATTGGAAGCACGTAGTTTGATACCTCTGCGGTTTCTGTGACCTGTTCGGTCATAGTAACAATAACAGGTACCTTCTTTACAGCTTCTTCGTATTTATATTCAGGTGATAAATTATATACAGGGTTTGTATCAAAATGAACTACCGCGGCAACTCTTCCGCCCATCATATCCGAAACAAGATTTTCCATTTCAGCGGGTGTGCTAAGCGGCATTATCTCGGTATTTTCTGCCTCAGTGCTGTAAAGCTTCGAGCTGCCGAGAACTTCGTTAAGAAGGTTTATCGCAAGATGGGTTGATTCCGGCAGCTTATCGCCGCCCAAAACGATCGCGTCACCCTGGCTTTTTGAAAGATCTTCAACAAGATTTTTCAGGGTCTTCTCGTTGAGCAAGTATTTCGCGTTGAACTGATCAAGCCTGTATGCTGAAAATGCACCTGATACGCGTGCATCGGCTGAAAAGCCAGACATCTTCTTTTTATTTACAAGCTCATTGAGCAGGCACATAACAAGCTCTTCGATAGCGTCTGTGCGCAATCTGAGCCTGTAGTCGGCATTCATACCGGTAATGGTAACGGCGCCTTCAACGGCATACAGCCTGTTGAATTCATTGCCGTTCATTACATCCCTTTTTTGCGAGAACAGCCTTGTATTTTCGATCTGGTTGCTGTCGTTTCCAAGGAAGTCTGATTCCAGCGCAAGTACCACTTTTGCTTTATCAAGCTGCAAGACCGGCATGCTGCGCTTGCCGTATGATTTCTGCCACGCATTTAAACGAGGTGTATTATTTATAGCTTCGTATGAATATATTTTTGTTGTGGGGAAAGCCAGCTTAAACTCATCGAACAGCTTCTTGAGCGTGGGCGAAAGGATAGTGCCGGTAACGATAGCTATTTCTTTTCCGGATGCAGTTGCTGAAGATAAGGCAGCGCTGACATTTTTGTTTACATCGTTCCATGAAGCCTGCGCTTTGTTAACCATCGGCTCCCTGTAGCGCTCGGGATTGTAAAGATTCATAACGCTTGACTGCCCCTTGGTGCAGATCTTCCCTTTATTAACCGGGTGATCTGGGTTGCCGTCAACTTTGATCGGGCGGCCTTCGCGGGTTTTAACCAGTATCCCGCATGCGCTTGTGCAGCCCGTGCATGTTGATGCATAATAATTCGGGAGGCCGAGAGTAACTTCTTCCGGCTTCTGGTTGTAAGGCACAACAAGCCCTTTATCCTGGTAATTACCGCATCCAGCGGCAGCGAACGCTGCCGATGCACCCATCAGCGCAAGGAACCTTCTGCGTGATACAGCAGACATGCTGCTGACATCAGGCTTTGTGAGCGCTTCGGGTGAAAACTCGTTCTGTACGGTTTTGTTAAAAGATGGGTCCTTATATAATTCTCTGAAGCTTCTCCAGTAGCCGCTTTCCTGTGTATTTTCTTCCGCGCCTGTGTTCTGCTGTTTTTTTACATCATCCATTTCGTTCTTATCCATTGTTCTTACCTCCTGCATTCACACCGCTGAGGTTCGCTTTTTTATTCATATCACGTTTTACTGCGTATGGATTCTCCTTAACCTTCACGCTTGTTTCGGCTTTCAGCTTCTGCCTGAAAAGATTGAACGGCAGCTTCGTCAACGCATAAGCGCTGATAGCGCCTGCGCCAAGATAGACAAAGAAATTTCTGCGCTTTATCTTCGGAGTTTCTTTTACAGCTTTGGAGTTACTTGAATTATTCGAATTCATCTTTGTATAATTTCTATACTATAATATAGGATATTCTTATTCGTTTTTTATTTCTGCATACCCTCTCTGACCTGCTGCTGCCTGATTGGTCCGGCTGCAAAAAAACTTTACATCACTAAGTCAGATTGATAGATCTTTTGTTTACCTGTGGCAGGCAGAACAATTTTCCGGTCCTTTTTTCAAGTCAGGCAGCTTCGGAAATTTATCATGTGCCGTACGGTGGCAGTCAAGGCATGCACCCATTGTGAATGAATTGACCTGTCCCGTTGATTTGAACTTGTTGTTTATGAGTGTATCCATAGCCTGGACCTGCCCGTGGCAATCCTGGCAAACAATGCCTTTATTCACATGAACACTGTGATTAAAGTAGGCAAAGTCCGGAACCCTGTGAATACGTTTCCAGGGGATCGGTTTGTTTTCGTTGTAATATTGAGTAAGTTTCTGGATTTCAGGCTGGTCTTTCCGTGCTATAGCATGGCATCCCATACAAACATTCACCGAAGGAACGCTTGCAATCCTTGATTTTTCGACACCTACGTGGCAATATTGGCAATCAATACCCATATCGCCGGCATGCAGCTTATGCGAATAAGCTATAGGCTGCTCGGGCTGGTACCCAATACCCGTGCGTTCAGCGTAAGTTATATAGTAGGTTAATGCAAATGAAGCGGCAGCTACAAAAAGGATTATCGGCAACCGTACCTTGATGCCGTAGTCAAGTAGAAATTTTTTCATTCAGATCTTTATATCAGCCTGCTTTTTGCAGACAGGTAAAATACAGAGAGCAAAATTATAAAATTATAATCAAAATTGCCATATAATTTTTTTAGCTGTGTTAATTTAATCTGTACTTTTTGGTCAATATAAAACATAAAAGCAACATTTATAGTTGATTACGAGTCACTCTGGCACCCGAAAATGTGTGATAGAACTTAACACTATCTTATTAATATATTGACACGATATGCTGGATGAAGAATACATTGCTTCCGTCTTATAGTAAATATGTAATGTACATACCATTAAGTGCTGATTGAGAGATTTTTTAATGACACGCAAAGAAATTAAAAAAATACAAAAATAGACTTGACCTCCCTAACTGTGTTCTTTATATTGTGGTTAACCATTCACAAACGCTGAAATTATGAAAAAATATCTTTACATATTATTCGTAACTGTTTGGATGCTTTCAATTTTCCTGTACTCCCCGGTTTCACACTCTGAAACCCTGGCTGATAAAGTAAGAACCACAAGCCTGACATCGCGTTTTATACCGGTGGATCTGTTCACGAATTTCCGCAGCATTTCTGAAGTTAGCGGTATGAACTCTTACCTAACCGAAGGTACCGTTTTCACAATAAGAGATGAAAAGCTGAAAGAAATTCACAGAACAAAACCGCAAAACATTATTCTGATGATACCCGGCAAAGGCTCAGTTCTAACGGAACTCGTTCTCATGAAGTCTGAGGTGTTAACGAGCGATTTCAAGACTGTAGAGCTAAGCTCAGGCGGCACAACAAAAGAAACAGTGTACGAACCCGGAGTATATTACCGCGGTATTGTAAAAGGAAAAAATAGATCGTGGGCTGCAGTCAGCATTTTCAAAGATCATATGATGGCAATTTTTGCTGATGAGAACGGTAACTATAATATCAGCCCGCTGAATATTGATGACAGGAAAAGCGCTAACGACTACATTGTTTTTAATGAAGCCGACCTTTTGCGGGAAAACAATTTTACATGTTATACAAATGATGAAACGATGATCAAAAATCCCTTTCAGCAAAGCAGCGCTTTGAATGAAACGGAATCGCTGCATCAGTACCCGATAAAAAAGTATTTTGAATGTGATTACAAATTATACCAGACACTCGGCTCCAGCACGGTAAATGTAAACAACTATGTTACCTCTGTATATAACGCAGTTATAGCCTTGTACCAGAATGAACAGATCGTTACCCAGCTTCAAAGCACTTATATTTGGACTACAACGGATATCTATACAAACACCAACGATCTTTTTCTTATTCTGAAAAGGTTTGGAGCGCGCGTCAAGGATACTTTCAGCGGACACCTTGCTCACTTCCTCAGCAACCGGACCAATATCGGCGGCGGAATTGCATGGATTGATTTTCTCTGCTGGCCATATTATGTCGGGGATTCATCCGGCCGCTACGCGGTAAGCGTAATTGATACCACCGTAAAACCCTTCCCTGTCTATTCATGGACTGTTGCCAACATTGCACACGAAATGGGACATAACGTTGGTTCAATACATACCCATAACTGTTCATGGCCGGGCGGACCTATAGATACATGTTATGCAGTCGAAGGCGGCTGTTACTCCGGGGCTCCCAGGCCAAGAGCCGGCACTATAATGAGCTATTGCCATGCAAACGGAAGTATAAACTTCTCGCTTGGTTTCGGACCGCTGCCAGGTAACCTGATGAGAACAAAGTACCAGCAGGCAATGTGTTTGATCGGAATAACCCAGCTCGGCACATCTGTGCCGGCGGAATTCGTTCTGGAACAGAACTATCCTAATCCGTTCAATCCATCAACCAATATTGTTTTTTCAATTCCTGTAACAGGGGATGGGAGATCTTCTGAGGTGGAGCTTTCAGTATATGACCTGCTTGGCAGAAAAACCGGCGAGCTTGTAAAAGAAAAACTTTCACCCGGAAAATATTCGGTTGATTTTAACGCATCAGAACTGCCAAGCGGAGTTTACTTCTATGTGTTAAAAGCAGGGGATTTCACTATGTCGCGTAAAATGATACTTGTAAAATAATTATTAATAGCGGTTTCCTGCGGGCAAGCGCAGATTCATTTTGATAAATGCAGGCTGCAATAAGCAGACCTGCATTTTTTTGAGTATCATTGCTTAAGCTTGCTTTCCAGCCAGGGCAAAATGTTAAACGCATCAAAAGCATTTTGCTCAAACGGATCGTTAGATATAGCGCTCAGGTCTCGGTGCATGAACTCAAGCATCTCGTTTATTTCATTTTGTGACCTCACCCTGAATGCCTGCCTGGTGTATTCCAGAATGATTTTTTCGTATTTATAAATCTTGTTCCTTTTTGTAAGGAAGTAATATGATCTTCTTAGTTCATGCTCTATCCGGTCGGGATTCCCTGATTCATACGCCACCACCAGGTTCATTATCCTTGCATAACACTGGTAATCCTGCGAAAGGTCAATGTTCGGTATTGCGATCAGCCTGTTAAGCCAAACACCTGCCTTGCCGAATTCGGAAAAAGTAAAACACATTCTTGCAATAACAAAATACCATATGATCCTCTGCCCGGTGCCCAGCAGCTTATCCATTTCCCTCAGGTTTTCTTCCGCAGATTCAAGCATCCGAAAACCTCTTTCCGGCTTGTAATTATCACAGCTTTTGGAAAACACGCTCAATCCGGTGTAATAAAACGCTTCAAGCTTATCCCTGTTGGCTGCCCGGGTGAAATTTTTATTAAATCCGTTTAATTTTTCGTAAGCATTTTCGTACTCTTCATTATTGGCAACTCTTGTTGCGGTGGTTATTACAGAGTACAGCGAAATAATGTATTCATGCAATGCTCCCCGTTTGGTAAGAACATCTTTTTCCACGAGCTCTAAATAGTTTTTTGCAAACTTAAGCGAGGCTTCATGATCGTTCTTCCATTGCGATGTCACAGCGTTCATGTTGCAGAATCTTTTCCTGGTGATGCTGCTGAGCATTTTTGAATAGTCTTCAAGCAGCGGATCATCCATTATCGCGTTCATTTCTTCCATGATGTTTTCATCGCGGGCAAGCGAGGTGGGATACTTCAGCATGAATGCCGTTACGCGGTTGCCAAGGTTATTCATATCCGTGAGGTTCCTTATCTTTTCAAGGTTACGGACCTGCTCGGCATGTACTTCATTCACAACTTTCTCATAACTGCCGGCATCAAGCATATAACGCGCAAGTACTCTTTCATGGTCCAGAATCTCATGAAGCTGGAGAAACAATTCCCTTTCAATGCTGAGTTTTTTTGCCTTCTTAAGTATTTTATCACATTGCTTAAGCATCGATCTCGCAAAAAGAGCGCTGTACTGCTCCAGCATGATCTTGACCCTGTTTTCAGTATCGCTTTCACTTTTACTTTCAGCAGTGCTTTTTAATATCAGGCGGTACAGATTGTTTTTTGTGACTGCCAGGTGTTTCGATGTCCCGGAGTCCAGCAGCTTCTTCAGTGATTCTTCGTCATACTGTTTATGCTTTCTGCAGTAGAGAACCATTTTTTCAAACAGTCTTAACATTGCGCCGTCTTTCCCTGCTGAATTCAGCCGAAAATACCTCCTGAAATAGGACTTTTCCTTCCTGTCCATTACTCTTACCAACTCAAACAAGTCTGCGTTTACGGGCATTTTAAATTAATCCTAGCCGGAATTTATTTTGAAAAATACACATTAATTACCATTATCTGCAAATATAGTGTTTTTTTTTAAATTAATCCTTTTTCGAGATTGTTTTGTTTGGCTGCTCCGGGAAAACTATCTTAGTACAGATCTAAAACGTGTCGTTTAAGAGTGGTCAAATTCCCCCGGAATTGTTCTCCCAATCTGAGACGACATGGGACGGGCTGAGTAAGGTAAGTTCTTCCGGAGAGCTTGCCGGAAAAGCCCGGCTTCAAACAAGCATCATTTAGTACATAATAATTTTCAATACAGTATAAGCCGCATGATTAACGGCGAAATAAAAAAAGTCTCAGAAAGGACAAACAAAATGAAACAATTAACTAAATTTTTCATTCTTATAATCACTATTTCACTGTTTAACAACTTAACTTATTCACAATGGGTACAAACAACGTCAGGTACTTCAAATTTCCTGACAAGCGTACAGTGTATTACTAATACCATCAATTACGCTGCTGGATTTGGAGGCACGGTACTTAAATCAACAAACAGCGGGCAGACATGGCAAACGCTCACAAGTCCTTCTGCAAGCAATATCAATAAAATATTTTTCCCGGCAACAGGCACGGCATCAACCGGGTGGGTTGCTTCAAACGGGGTTTACAAATCCACCAACGCGGGCGTCAACTGGGTTCAGCAGATAACAACAGGTTCATACACCGATCTTGATTTTATTGATCTTAACACCGGATTTGCTGTATTTTCGAGAACAGTAAGCAAAACTACTAACGGCGGATCAATTTTTACAAGCAGCAATTACACATCTAATACGGCTATTAATGCGAGCAAAATTATGTGTTTAGCTGGCCAGACAGTAATGATACTTGGTGTTGATAATGCAAATGATACTACATTTGTTTTTAAATCCACAAACCTGGGTAATACATGGACACAGATCTTCAGAACCCCGGGCGTGTTTTTTGATATGAAATTCTTAAGCTTAAATACCGGTATGATGTGCGGTGATAATGGTCTTATCAAAAGAACAACCAATGGCGGAACTTCATGGAATACCATTACCACTTCTGTATCAACTGATCTTCTTGGACTGAATATGGCCTCGTCAAGTGTGTTTTATATGGTTGGCTCAGGTGGAGTTATACTTAAATCAACCAATGTTGGAGTAAACTGGTTTACACAAACATGCCCTGTTACGGCAAACCTGAGAGCCATTAATGTATTTGCTGCGGATGATAAAGGGATACTTGTTGGAGCAGGCGGAACAATACTGCGCACAACGAATGGCGGCATCACATCTTTTGTGCAAACAGGAAACGAAATACCGCAAAGTTTTTCGCTGGAACAGAACTATCCAAACCCATTCAATCCGCAAACAACTTTCAGCTTCAGTATTCCCAACCCCGAATATGTGCAGCTTAAAGTTTATGACCTGCTGGGCAGAGAAGCCGCCGTGCTGGTAAATGAAAATTTACAGCCGGGAAAATACTCTGTCACATTTAATGCATCAGCTTTGCCAAGCGGAACCTACTTTTACAGGATGACTGCCGGCGGATTTAGTGAAGTTAAAAAGATGATATTGATCAAATAATATTCAAACTTGTTCATATTAAAAAAACCTAACTACTGTTAATTTGCTGTGAGGGTTGTGGGGGTTAAAACAAAAAAGGGCTGGAAATAGCCCTTTTTTTCTGTATTTTACGTTCCAATCTGAATGAAGGACGTATTTAATAGCGTTTACGGAGGTAATTGTATCAGCTATTTCTGTGTTTAACTATACTTACCCGTTTCAAAGTTCCAATAATTCTCAATTAAACTCCGTATTAATTTGTAATTAAATGTTACAGCTTATGATTCAAAATCGGGATAACTTTTTGTATCACTAAAGCTATTTTGGACTTCACTCTACCTTATCAAGCGGAGCTGCTGAAGTTTCCACGCCTCTCGTTTGACGTTTCACATTTCACTATTTCACAATTTCGCTATTTCACCATTTCGCTATTTCACTATTTCACCATTTACGGACATCCCGTCCCTGCGCCGTTATCAACAATATCTCCGCACAGCGGACCCAGTATCGCCAGCAAATCATTTTGTTCTGTTGTTGCCACGCCGAGGGTTGTCATTGCCATAACAAGATCGTTAACAAGCGCATTGAATTGTGCGGCAGTGATTCCCATTCCCGAGTGCGCCTTGCGCATATCTTTGCCTAGGTACAAACACGGTCCCGCAGTAACCATACATATCTGCTGCACCAAATTCTGCCTGAGCAGCCTGTACCTTACGCCTGTTGTATCCGCAAGTACCGGCGCAAAGAAAAAGTTTATCTGTGCATCTGCGGCAACATTGTTTATGAATACGGCAACAACTGTATCAATTGCTGTTGAGCCGCCAAGCCTTGTGTATAGTGATTGAGTTGAAGGTGTGTTGGGACTGGTTGTTGAGTCATCGCTGCAGCTTTGCAGCGAGATCACGGCAACAATCGCCATGGGTAAAATAAAACCGATCAGTCTTCTCATGATTTTCTCCTTAATGTTAATTAATTATTGAACTTCTGCCTTTAACTAACATACGAAGTCTATCTTATATTGGATTTATATCAAATGGCGGAAAATAAAAAAAGACGGGCCAATCGACCCGTCTTATATTAATATCTTGTGATTTGCTGTAAACGCTTATAACGCATCACCACTTTTGAGCGTTACGGAATCCCGCACACTATGTCACGCCCGACATCCGCTTTTTGGAAGTTTTCACATTTCACGTTTGACGTATTTACCTTCTTCTGAATTTCCGTCTGTAGGTTTCATGCGAACCCTTTGTCCATACCAGTATAGCAACAACAATGTGTATCCAGAACCATGGATTCTGCCATCCCATGTTATCATAAATATAAATTATCATAAGCAGCCTTGGGAGGAAAACATACAGCAGCGCATCTCCTATGAAAGGAATATTGTTATTTGGTATCTGGTGCGAGAAGTAAGCGATCAACAGGGCGATTCTCGGCAGAACCAAAGTAACTACCAATAGCCAGGTTTCTATCATATCTGTTTAGAGTTATTTGCACAAATATAACTCAACTTTTTTATGATTAAAATCATTTTATTTGGCTTCCTCACGGCTTATTTTGCATATAGATAAATTCAAATTCCCGTAATATGAGATCATTTATTATCCTCTTATCGTTGATTTGCACTCTTTTTTTTATTCACTCGCCGCTGTTATCCCAGGAAAATATCGTTACTAAAAGTCTAAATTGGTCGCTTAAAGATAAGCATACTGACAGCCTGTTTGACCAGCCTATCCGTTTACCGGAAGATAGAAGCGATAACCGCATGATACTTGCCCCCACAGGGCGGACAATCAAACAGGGACAGATTCAGGTAGCTACTATGATTGTAATTCCTATTCTTGCATTGCCTACTGTTCATGTTGGAATCACAGACTATATCAACGTTGGCTTCGGGATTTCAATACCTGCAGGATTATATTACTTTGCTCCCAAAGTGCGCTTCCTGAAAACAAATGCTATCAGCATGAGTGTTGGGATGCTGTGGTGCCCCAAACAGGAAACCTCATCCTTCGAATCATTTTCCGTTGCCTATATTGCTTCTTCAATTGGTAACGAAAAGGCTTCGCTGAATATCGGGGTTGGTTACAATTTTACCCAGGACCTGTTTGAGAAAAAGCCAATAGTCCAGGTTGGAGGTGATGTGCGTTTAGGCAAAGGATTCAAGCTCATTTCGGAAAACTGGATAATTGTTGGTGAAACCATTCCGATTTTATCTGCGGGATTCAGGGCGTTTTATGATTTTATCAATTTCGACCTGCTTGCGGTATTTGTTCCAAGCAAAGATTTTCCTCTGCCCTTTTACCCGATAGCAAGTGTAGGCTTTAATTTTGATGTTCTGCAAAAGAAGAAGTGATAAGGCAAACTAGCCCCTTGTCAGTTTTTCTATAATTTCTTTATGTTGTGGGTAGTCACTGGTTAACTTATCACGGCTTGCCAGCTCAAAATCATCAAAGTGGAATCCCGGCGCTACGGTGCAGCCAACCAGGCAGAATGAATCCGCCGCATTTACCTTTGCGCCAAACCACACTCCGTAAGGAATAACGCACTGCAGTACTTCACCATTATCAATATTCCTGCCAAGTGTAACTTCTGAATAGTTTCCTGCACTATCTATCATATAGATAGTTACAGGCGAGCCTTCGTAAAAATGCCACAGCTCATCTGACCTGATGCGGTGAAATGCTGAAAAAGTATCGGTTGTAAGCAAGAAATATATCGATGTCGAGTAATGCCTGCTGCCGGAATATCTCTCCGGCAAATGTTCAGCCGCAGTTTCTTCCTCAGCCCTGTACACCTCCTTAAACCAACCGCCTTCCGGATGTTTTTCGAGCCCGAGATTATTTATATAATATTCTGCCTTTTTCATTTTTGTCATGTATTTGAATTCCCCTCTTGAGAGGGGTGTCACGGGCGAAGCTCGTGACGGGGTGTGTCTGATAATTTTTCCCTAATTTTGTACAACAGGAACAAAACTTCTGTAATTTCAGTATCATAATTAACTGATAATTTTATGAAATAAAAAATGAAATTTTTATCATTAACAATTCTGATCGCGGCTTTCATTTCAAGCGGATTCCTGTGCGCAAAAAGTACAGGAAGTTCCGATAACTCTCCCCTGCCTGATAAACGCCCCGATGACCTGCATTTCAGCTGGTCACAAAGCGGCGGAATGATGTATTACAGCGAGAATATTTTCATCTCCAAAGATTCCTGCTATTACAAAATAAATGATGGCGGAGCCATAACACGTGTTGATTTCAGAATGACGGCCGATGAGCTTGATAAGTTGTATTCGGTGTTTCTTGAAAACAGTTTTGATGAAATTGAATCATACGAAGAAAAAGTTTATGATCGCGGCGGGGAATCTATTTCGCTCAGTTGGAAGCCCGGCAAACACATTAACGTAAGCAACTCCGGTATGACATTTATAGAAGATTCCTGGAAGAAAGAATGGTCCGCCTGCAGCAATGCTATAGAAAAGATCGCGACAGAGCAAATGGAAGCTCAAAAAAAACCTTATGAAATCAAGTTTGATGGTTCAATGTTCGGAAAAGAGATCTACATGCAGATCAACCGCGATGTTGTTGTTCCCAAGAGCACATTAATAGCAGAACGTGAATACGATAAAGAAATAATCAGGACAGTCAAGCTATCTCCCGGCTGGCACAACGCATCTGTTACCATTGGAAAACAATACAATACTGTAAAAATTAATGCCGATAGCACAAAAGGGCTGATATTTAAATGGCAAAATGACTCGCTGAAGTACGAGTTCACAAAATAAAATTACCTCTCCATACCTGAAACTATTAATCCTTATATAGGTGTTACAACACATAACTAACCAATAACCAACTCAAAAAACAATATGTTTACTAGCTTTTTCGATAAATATAAAGACGCCGGCATACTGTTTATGCGTATCGGTATGGGATTTTCTTTCATCTTCGTGCACGGATGGGGCAAAATAATGGGCGGACCCGAATTGTGGACAAAGATCGGTGGTTCAATGGCTAACATGGGCATAACTTTCGCGCCAACATTCTGGGGCTTCATGGCATCTGTTTCAGAGTTCGGCGGCGGCATATTGATCCTGCTTGGACTCTTTACGCGTCCCGCCTCCGCGTTCATGGCATTTACAATGCTTGTAGCTTTTATGCAGCATACTTCCAAGCTCGACCCGTGGAACCGCGCGATCTATCCCATGGAAATGTTCGCAGTATTCATGGCGCT
>WBZT01001297.1_pt1 | contig 18430 bp, 17 predicted proteins | sample 5204241 | NCBI WGS metagenome assembly WBZT01 (sample SAMN12344358, study PRJNA552823) | activated sludge metagenome | biome: Activated sludge suspended growth; feature: Nitrification reactor; material: Wastewater; isolation source: activated sludge from nitrification reactor of wastewater...
GGCCGAGTCGCTGCACGACAGAGGGGGAGAGGATGAAGGAGCAAAGCGAACTGCACAGGGCAAAGAAATCCGTCGCGTTGTCCGGTGTCGTCGCCGGCGACACGGCGATCTGTTCGGTCGGTCGGGCTGGCAACGATCTGCACTACCGCGGGTACGACATCATCGCGCTGGCCGAGCACGCCACTTTCGAGGAGGTCGCCTACCTGCTGCTCTACGGGCGGCTGCCGAGTGTCACCCAACTCAACCAGTACAAGAAAAAGCTGAAAACCCTGCGTGGCTTGCCGGTGATGCTGCGGCCGATGCTCGAGAGTCTCCCCGCTTCGGCGCATCCGATGGACGTGCTGCGCAGCGGCTGTTCCGCCCTCGGCACGATCCTGCCGGAGGCTCAGGATCACAACCCCGGCGCTGCGCGCGAGATTGCGCACCGCCTGATTGCCTCGTTCGGATCGATGTTGCTCTACTGGTATCACTGGTCGCACAACGGCCGTCGCATCGAGACCGAAACCGACGACGACTCGATCGCGGCACACTTCCTCCATCTGCTGCGCGGCAAGGCGCCGACGGCGCTGCAGGCACGTTGCCTCGACAAGTCGCTGGTCCTTTATGCCGAGCACGAGTTCAATGCCTCGACTTTCACGGCAAGGACGATCACCGGCACTGGCGCCGACATGTACGCGGCGATCAGCGGCGCCATCGGGGCGTTGAGCGGACGCCTGCACGGGGGTGCCAATGAGGTCGCTTTCGAGATCCAGAGCCGCTACAACGACGCCGAGCACGCCGAGCAGGACATCCGTCGTCGTCTCGAAAACAAGGAAATCATCATCGGCTTCGGACATCCGCTGTACACGATTGGCGACCCGCGCGACCAGGTGATCCGGGCAGTTGCCCGGCAACTGTGCAGCGACGGTGACAACACGGTGCTGTTCGAGATCGCCAGCCGCATCGCGGACGTGATGTGGGAGCAGAAGCGCATGTTTCCAAACGTCGACTGGTTCTCGGGAGTGGCGTATCACATGCTGGCCGTTCCGACGTCGATGTTCACTCCCCTGTTCGTCATCGCACGGACCAGCGGCTGGGCGGCGCATGTCATCGAGCAGCGCATCGACGGACGAATCATCCGTCCCTCGGCGAACTACATCGGCCCGGAGTCGCAGGAGTTCGTCCCTTTGGCGGATCGCACGTGAACTGTCAGGGGAACGGCTTCGACGCACGCAGAAAAGCCCCATGAAAACTCGCATTCCGGCCAATCGTCCCGCTCCCGACCAGGTCCTGGTCGACATCGCCGACTACGTCCTCGACAACCCGGTGTCGTCCAGGGCGGCGTTCGAGACGGCGCGTTACTGCCTGATCGACGCTCTCGGCTGCGGCCTCGAAGCGCTGGCCTACCCGGCGTGCGTCAAGCTGCTCGGACCGCTGGTTCCCGGCACCGTGGTGCCCGATGGCGCCAGGGTTCCCGGCACCGCCTATCGGCTCGACCCGGTGCACGCCGCCTTCAACATCGGCACCACGATTCGCTGGCTCGATTTCAACGACACCTGGCTGGCGGCCGAGTGGGGACATCCGTCCGACAACCTCGGGGGTATCCTCGCCACCGCCGACTGGCTGTCGCGAACGCGGATCGCCGCCGGACAGCCGCCACTGCTGATGCGCCAGGTACTCGAAGCGATGATCAAGGCCTACGAGATTCAGGGGGTGCTGGCACTCGAAAACAGTTTCAATCGCGTTGGATTGGATCACGTGGTTCTGGTCAAGGTGGCCACGGCCGCGGTCTGCACATGGTTGATGGGCGGTGGGCGCGAGCAGATCGTCAACGCCGTGTCGCAGGCTTTTGTCGACGGCCAGCCGCTGCGCACCTATCGGCATGCGCCGAACACCGGATCCCGCAAGTCGTGGGCGGCCGGTGACGCCACCGCCCGCGGCGTGCTGCTGGCAATCTTCTCGTGCCGGGGCGAAATGGGTTATCCGGCGGCGTTGAGCGCGCCGAACTGGGGCTTCTACGACGTCCTTTTCGGCGGGCGGGCGTTCTGCCTGCCACGTTCGTATGGCAGCTACGTGATCGAGAACATCCTGTTCAAGATCAGCTTTCCTGCCGAGTTTCATGCGCAGACGGCGGTCGAATGTGCCGTCGAGCTGCATCCGCAAGTGGCTGGACGGCTGGATTCGATTGCCAGGGTCTTGATCCGTACGCATGAATCGGCGCTGCGCATCATCGACAAGAAAGGGGCGCTGCACAACCCGGCAGATCGCGACCACTGTCTGCAGTACATGGTTGCCGTCGCGCTGATTTCGGGCAAGCTCACTGGTGAGGACTACGAGGACTCCGCCGCGGCGGACCCGCGCATCGACGCACTGCGGGCAAAGATCGAGGTCCGTGAGGAGCCGCGGTTTTCGGCGGATTATCTGGATCCGGCGAAGCGCTCGATTGCCAATGCCGTGCAGGTGGTGTTCACGGACGGCAGTCGGACTGCCGAACTGATTTCGGAGTACCCGCTTGGGCACTGCCGCCGGCGTGCGGAGGGAATTCCGGTTCTGCTCGAAAAATTCCGGCGCCATCTGGCGCGAAGATTTTCCCCACAGCAGCAGGAGCGCATCGAGCAATCGTCGCGTGACGTGGAGCAGCTCTCGGCGCTGGCGGTGCACGACTATCTCGACCAGTATGTGCCCTGAATTCCCTCCCGATTCACCGGCGAAGGGAGCATCGTGGTCGAGGCCGGAGGTCGGCGGATGAGGGGCAATCTGGGCGCTCTCGTTCTGATCGTCGTCGGCTGCCTGGCGCTGGCCGCCAACCTCGGGCTGGTCGAAGTCGACATCGCTCGCCTGCTGCGAACCTGGTGGCCAATCCTGCTGATCATTCTCGGCGTCGGCATGTTCCTGGCACCGGGAACCGATGACCGCCGCAAGCGCGAGTAGCGTGGCCACTGCAGGATCTTGCCGGTTGACGCCAGCGCTGCGTGCATTCGCGCAGCGTCGCCTGTAGTTGCCAGCCGTGGACCAGACTCCGGCACACCTCCCGCTGACCTCCGCCTTGGCCGCGGCCGTCGAGCGTTGGCGTGGCCGGCGCCGCCTGGTGACCGGCCTTGCCGCGCTGCCGTGCGTTCCGGTCGTGGCCGAAAGGGTACAAACGCTGTCCGGGCCGCGCGAATTTCGCGCGCTGCTGCTCGAACGGATCGCTGGTGCGCGAAAGCGGATTCTGATCTCCGCCCTCTACCTGCAGGACGATGACAGCGGCCGCGAGGTGCTCGCCTCCCTGTATGCTGCCCGGGCGGCGTGTCCGCAACTGCAGATTGCGGTCTTCGTCGATTGGCACCGCGCGCAGCGAGGACTGATCGGCAAGGCCGCGAGTTCCGGCAATGCCGCGCTCTACGTCGAGATGGCGCAGCGCCTCGGCTCGGGCGTGCCGATCTACGGAGTGCCGGTCCAGATTCGCGAGTGGATGGGCGTGATGCACCTGAAGGGCTTCGTGATCGACGATGCACTGCTCTACAGCGGCGCCAGCATCAACGACGTCTACCTGCACCGGGGCGACCGCTATCGTCTCGACCGCTATCATCTGATCGAGAATCGACCGCTTGCCGACAGCGTCGCCAGATTGATGACTCACGTCCTGCGAGCGAACGCTGCCGTGTGCCCTCTGGATACCGAAGCGCGGTCGCGAACGCGTTCGCTGCGCGGTGCCATCGCCCGCTTGCGCAGGGTTCTCGCCAAGGGTCGCTATGCCGTGCCCGCCGGTGTCATCGCCAGTGGTGAAGTAGGCGTCACGCCACTGCTCGGTTTTGGGCGGCGCGACAACCAGCTCAATACGGTGATTCTGCAGCTCATTGCGCGCGCGCGGCGACGCCTGGTGCTGTTCACCCCGTATTTCAACCTGCCCGGTGCCGTCCAGCGGGCCATCGGCAGGAAGATCGGGCAGGGCTGCACGGTGACGATCGTCGTCGGCGACAAGACGGCCAACGATTTCTACATTTCTCCCGAAGAGGCATTCACGCCGATTGGCGCACTGCCCTACCTCTACGAAGCCAACCTGCGCCGCTTCTGCAGAGCGCACCAGGAAAGCGTCGACCGTCATCGGCTCCATCTTCATCTCTGGCGCCAGGATAGCCACAGCTTCCATCTCAAGGGCCTGCTGGTGGATGACGATTATGCGCTGATTACCGGCAGCAACCTCAATCCGCGCGCCTGGCGGCTCGACCTCGAAAACGGGCTCTTGATCCACGATCCGGAGAGTCTGTTGGCGCCCCAGCATCAGGCGGAACTGGAACGTGTCCTGGCGCAGACGCGTCGCCTGTCCCATCACAGCCAACTCGAAGACGTCGACAGCTATCCTCCGCCGGTCAGGCGCCTTCTCCGGCGCCTCGCGCGCACCCGCGCCGATCGGCTGGTGAATCAGGTGCTCTGACCGGCGCGGCACCTTGCCCACGGCGGCCGGATTTCACCGGCAGCAGGCAGGACGACGACGCGCCCCCATCTTTCGCCGACCCGATGATCGACACCCTTCTGCTCACCGCCACGCGCATCTGGACTTTCGAACAGCAGCGCCTGCTGACCAACGCCAGCGGCTTTTTTTTCGCGCGCGGCGACCGTTTGTTCCTGGTGACCAGCCGGCACGTGCTGCTCGACAAGCCGAGCCAGCATTTCCCTGACCGCATCGAAATCGAGTTGCACGTGGATCCGGGCAACCTCGCCGAGTCAACGGGATTTTCGATTCCGCTGTACGCTGGCGGGAAGAGCCTCTGGCGCCAGGGCCTGGATACTGCGGGCGACATCGATGTGGCGCTGATCGAGATCGAGCGCGGCGCCTTGCCTGCAACGACGCTGTATCGGGCCTTTGGCCCGGCGCATTTGCCCGGCCGCCAGGACCGAGTGGAAGTCGGCAGTTCGCTGCTGGTGGTGGGCTTTCCGCTCGGCTTCCACGACACGCTCCATCACATGCCGGTCGTACGACATGCAGTGCTCGCCTCGTCGTTCGGTCTGCGCTTCCAGGGCGAGGGCTACTTCCTGACCGACGCACGCACGCATCGCGGCACCAGCGGCGCGCCGGTGGTCATGCGCGTCGCAGAAAATCCTCGGGCACGTGGCGATCTGTCCTGGATGCTGCTGGGAATCCATTCGGCACGGTTGGACGTCGGCAGTCGCGACCACAAGCTCGACGAGGCGCTGGGTCTGAATTGCGCTTGGTACGGCGACATTCTGATGACTCTGAGCGAGCACTGAAGTCTTCCCGTTCCCGCTCGCTAGCGATCGCGCACGGGGCGGAAAGCTCGTCGGCGCGCTATAGTATGCGTTCGCTTCTTGAACGTGCCGGGGAGGCGCCTGCAACAAGTCTTTTCTTATTTGCGACGGCGGAGGGGCCGCGATGAGCAGCGAAGACAATCCGTTCCAGGTACCGGTGGCGCAGGTGCACGACTACACCGGGAGTGCCCAGGGAACTTTCGTTCCGGAGGGCCGACTGGTTCCCGCCGGACGCGGATACCACTGGTTGCTGCGCGGCTGGACGATGTTCGTCACGGCACCGGTGACCTGGATCGGTATTGCCGCCGTCTTCATGGCCGTGGTGTGGATCGTCGGGATGATCCCGATCATCAATGTCGCCGTGAACCTGTTGTTGCCGGTGTTCATCGGCGGCATCAGCGTGGGCTGCCGGGCCATCGAGGACGGTGAGGGAATCCGGTTCGAGCATCTGTTCGCCGGATTCTCGCGTCAGCCGGGCGCCCTGCTGCTGGTCGGGTTGCTGTACCTGGTGGCGCTGGTGGTGCTGGCGGTCGTCATCGGCGTCGTGGGAACCGTCACAGGTGCCGTCGCGCTGGCCACGGTAGGGCGTGACAACGCGGGCGGCATCGCCGTATGGACGATGGTCGTCTTCTTTCTGGCGACGGTGCTCGTCTTCGCGCCGCTCGCCATGGCGGTCTGGCTGGCGCCACCCCTGGTGGTTTTTCAGGAGATCTCCGCCTACGAGGCGATCCGCATCAGCCTGCTCGTCGCGCTGCGGAACTTTCCGCCGTTTCTGGTCTACGGAGTGCTGGTGCTCGGCGCCTCGATTCTTGCCAGCCTGCCGTTGCTGCTTGGCTGGCTGGTGTGGTTGCCGGTGCTCTACGCTTCGCTGTATGCGGCGTACCGGGACCTCTTCTTTGCTGAGTGAACGCGTCCTGGGCCCGGCACCGGCCCCCGTTCCGTCGGACGCTTCCGGAACCCGCACCTTCCGTTGCTGTCCTTGTCCCTGAACTTTCCTACGGATCTACATGATGCATGCCTACTCCGGACCGGCGCTGGTGACCCTTGCCAATTGTCTGCTGCTCTTCGTCTGCGCGGCCTATGTCGGTCGCTGCCGCGTCCGCTTCCGCATCCAGGCGCCGGCGACCAGTGGTCATCCCCAGTTCGAGATTGCCTATCGCATCCACATGAACACGATCGAAAACACGGTTGCTTTCCAGCCCGTACTGTGGCTGTTCGCCGCTTACCTGTCGATTCCGTGGGCGACGGTTTTCGGTGCGGTGTGGCTGGCTGGCAGGGTAGGGTACGCGTGGGCTTACGCGCGTGACCCGAAGACGCGCAGCGGCGGCTTCCTGGTTTCGATGCTGGCGTTCGCCATCCTTTCCCTGGGTGCTGCCTGGGGTGTCGTGCGCGGACTACTCGCCTGAAAGCCGATCTGCCGCAGCCAGCCTCGGCGCGCCGCCTGCAGCCGCTGCGCGCGCTGTTGCCCTACCTGGCACGCTATCATGGACAGGTGGTGCTCGCCGCCGTCTTCCTGCTGCTCGCCGCCGGCGCGACGCTGGCCTTGCCCTACGCCGTGAAGATGCTGGTAGACGGCGGCCTCGCCGCCTCGACCGGTGGCGAAGTCGCCGTCCGCCTGCCGGCGATCCGCGCCCACTTTCTCCTTCTGTTTGCCGTCGCCGTCGTCCTCGGGCTGGCCACCGCGGCCCGCTTCTACATGGTGAGCTGGATCGGCGAGCGGGTGACCACGGACCTGCGGCAGGCCGTTTACGCGCACGTGTTGCGCCAGAGCCCGCAGTTCTTCGAGACGCTGAAGACTGGGGAAATCCTGTCGCGGCTGACCGCCGACACGACGGTGATCCACAGCGCCGTCGGTTCGAGCGTCAGCATGGGCTTGCGCAACCTGGTGCTGCTGCTTGGCGGGCTGACGATGCTGGTCACCACCTCGCCGCGACTGATGCTGACAGTGGCGGGGATCGTCGTGCTGGTCGTGCTGCCGGCGGTGTTCATCGGCCGCCGGGTGCGCAGGCTCTCGCGCGCCAGCCAGGACCGTATCGCCGATACCAGCGGCATTGCCGGCGAGATCCTCAATGCCATCCCGGTGGTCCAGAGCTACGGCCGCGAGGCCGCCGAAACCGCACGCTTCGCTGCGGCAAACGAGCAGGCGTTCGCGACTTCGATCCGCCGCACCGGTACGCGTTCGCTCCTTACCGCTTTCGTCATCATCGGCGTTTTCGCTTCGCTGCTTTACGGCATGTACGGCGGCGTCCAGGCCGTGCTCGCCGGCGAGATCAGCGCCGGTCAACTGAGTCAGACGGCGCTCTACGTGATGGTGGTTGCCGGCAGTGTGGCCGTGCTCGCCGAGGTGTGGGGCGATCTGCTGCGCGCCGCGGGTGCCACCGAGCGCCTGATGGAGTTGCTCGCAGCGCGTTCGCCGATCGCCGAACCGGCGCAGCCGACCGCGCTGGAGGTGCCGGCCGGCGGCCTGCGCGTGGAATTCAGCGAGGTCTGCTTCGCCTATCCGTCGCGCCCGACGCAGCCCGTGCTGCGGGGACTCGATTTCACCATCGAGGCGGGCCGGACGGTGGCGCTGGTCGGCCCCTCGGGTGCCGGCAAGACCACCGTCTTCCAGTTGCTGCAGCGCTTCTACGACGTCGGCGACGGCGCCATCCGGATTGACGGCGTCGACCTGCGGCAACCGAGCCTGGCCGAACTGCGCGCGCGCATCGCGGTCGTGCCGCAGGAGGCGGTGATCTTCTCGGGCAGCATTGCCGACAACATCCGCTACGGCAAACCCGACGCCGCCGATGCGGAAGTCCGTAGCGCTGCCCGCGCGGCATTCGTCGACGAATTCGTGCAGCGCTTGCCCGATGGCTATGCTACCTTGGTCGGTGAGCGCGGTGTCCGCCTCTCGGGTGGTCAGCGCCAGCGCATCGCCATCGCCCGCGCGATCCTCAAGAACGCGCCGTTGTTGCTGCTCGACGAAGCAACCAGCAGTCTCGACGCCGAAAGCGAGCGCGTGGTGCAGGCGGCATTGCACGCGGCCATGGCGGGCCGCACGACGATCGTCATCGCGCATCGCCTGGCGACCGTACAGAGCGCTGATCGGATCATCGTCGTGGACCGCGGGCAGGTGGTCGAGGTCGGCACGCATGCCTCGCTGGTCGAGCGTGGCGGCCTGTATGCCCGCCTCGCCGCGTTGCAGTTCGCCCACTGAACGACGAGGTGCCGGCGCAGACGCTCGGGATATCGCTGCAGGATGGGAATACGCCGGGAACCAGCCCGGACACTTTGACAGGAGAAAGGCAATGAGCAAGGCAACGGAGGATGCGCAGTACCAGCTCCTCGGACTTTTCGATTCCCCTTTCGTGCGCCGCGTGGCGGTGACCATGCAGCTGTACGGAATCCCTTACGAACATATCTCGTTGTCGGTCTTCCGGCACATGGACGCGATGCGGCCGCTCAATCCCCTGTTCAAGGTGCCGATGCTGATTCTTCCGGACGGCGAGAAGCTCTTCGAGAGCGCGTATCTGCTCGACTACCTAGACGAACTCGCTGCCGCACGCGGCCTCGTGCCGCTGACTCCACGCAGTGGCGCGGAGCGGCGCGAGGTGCAGCAAGCGATGGCGCTGGCCATGATCGCCACCGAAAAGGCAGTGGCCATCGCCTACGAGGACAAGCGCCCGGCCGAATTGCGCTGGCCCGACTGGAGCAGCCGTTTGCGCGGCCAGATGCGGCAGGCGTTGGCGATGCTCGATGCTCGGCTCGACGGCGACTTCCTGGTCGGCGATCGCCTGACGCAGGCCGACATCAGCGCCGCCGTCGGCGTCGGCTTCATCCGCTACGTCCTGCCCGACGAGTGGCCAGCCGGCGAATATCCGGCACTCGAGCGCCTGGCCGACAGACTCGAAGCGAGCGAGGCGTTCCTGGCGGTACCGATCGATGAGTGATCGATGAGGCAAGCGGAAGCGGCCTTCGGGAAGAAACGCAGGGACGCATAGGCAAGATCCTGCTTTCAAGTACGCTGATGGCGGAGAGGGCCAGCGGGCTTGTGGCCTTGGCGATGGCTTGTCCCGCTGACACAGAGAGCTGCGTTCCGCCCGTCAGCCACCAGATTCAACAGCCGAATCGCTGCTGGTAGCCGCTTCCGGATAAAGCTCTGGCAAAATGAATTGCAAGGCGTCGAGGGGAAAGGCGAAGCGCACCGGTGCAGTGTGCCCATCGCTGGCGACGAGTCCGGTTTCGATAAGCCGCGAGAGCAGGCTACGGGCGGTGCGTTCGCCGAGGCCCGTCATCTGCTGGAACTCGCCGCGACTTGTCGGGCCGGCAAGGAAGAGGTGGTAGAGCGGGACGATGGCTTCGTGGCGGATCTTCTTGTCGTGAGCGGCGCGAAAGATCACCAGCGCCTGGATTCGGGTCTTCATGTTGTCGAGATTGAGCATCCTAGCCATGAAACTGACCTGGTCCTCGCACAGGCCGATGAACCAGGCGCACCACTCGCGCAACATCTTTTCGGAGAGGTTGCCGCGGCCGTCGAGATCCCCTTGGCGGGGGCCGTCGGCGGCGTCCAGATGCGCATAGTAGGCGTCGCGCTGCCGCGCCAGACCACGGCTGACAGACCACAGGCCGCCGCTCAGGCAGAAGAGGGCGCAGTGAGTCTGCAGGCGGCTGGCACGACCATTGCCATCGAGGAAGGGGTGTATCCAGGCCATGCGCTGGTGTGCTGCAGCGACGGTGAAGAAGAGATCGTCCAACGTTACAGGACAACCGTAGACCTGGTCGTAGCGTTCGAGAAAGGTAGGCAGCGCTTCAGGCGGCGGTGGTTCGTGGCGGCCCACAGCCACCTGCTGGTGGCGCAGTCCGCCGGGGACGATCAAGCGGTTGTTGGCGGTCACCCGGTCGCTTTCGGCCAAGCGTCCGTAGAGGGCAGCATGAGCTTTCCGGACAAAAGCGGCGGTAAGCGGTACATCGCCAGCCTGGACCCGCGATTCCAGCTCCCGCTCGGCTTCGATATGGGCGAGCGCCAGTCGCTGCATTCTGGCGACGTCCGGCTTATCGGAAAAATCCCGCCGCAGGGCACGCTCGATGTTGCGCGGGTGCGTGCTCTGGCCCTCGATTCGGTTGGAGTAATAGGAGTTCATGGCCCGGAGCAGTTCGCGCAGGCTGGCGATGGTGACGCCATGGGCGCTACTCGACAGGCGGTAGGATTGTTCGACAACGTCGCGGCTTCGCCGGCGCAAATCCTCCAGTCCGCTCTGCGGTAATAGAGGCTCGAACTGGTGGGCCTGGGTGTATCGAGCGATAGGTGCGTGAGCCATGGTTGCCGGTTGCTTCGCCTGTTGCCCGCTGCGGGATAACTGTCTTTATCTATTTGTTTTACTGCTGGTTATTGAAACACGAAAAGGTGTTACTGCGCGAATCTTGAAGCATTCTTTGCCGGTTCACTTACCGGCAAGCAAGCGGCAGCAACCAAGTGGCGAGGTCACAACCGTGATTTCCACGCATCATCAGCGAGGCGGACGATCTTGCTGATGCGGGAGTAGTGCAGGCCGAAGTAGTCGCCGATTTGTTTCATCGTATAAGCGCCGCTGGCGTAGGCCGCGGCTATGGCCGTGTCCCGATCCGCGTATTCACGAGCAAAATGAGCGAGTGGTCTGGCCGCGGGCTGCGCCTTGGCCTGTGGAACCTCACGTAAGTCACTGATGGCTGGAAATTGGCACCGCAAGGAATCGACAAAGACATCGGTTCCAAGAAAAACCTGATGCTTGAGATGTGCCCACGGGGACGGTTGCCCCTCGCCCTGGGCAACGAAGCGACGGTAGTGCTCGATGGCTTCGGGCTCGGTCTCCCCAAATCCAGACAGAATCCCGCGCGTCTCCAACCACTCCGGCCTGGGTTTGTGGCCAACCATTGCGCGATAACTACTCCAGGGCCACTCGTCAGGAGTCCGCACCATTCGCGCCCGCACCGGATTGAGCACGACGTAGCGCGCCAATTCCAGCAAATGGGCTTCCTTCTCGACCAGAATGCCTTTGTATCGCCCTTGAAAAACATGCCCGACACGCTGATGCGCCTGGTTGAAGCGCTGCGTGTAAACGCCGTTGAGCTGCCGCATCCCTTTGGAGAGGTTCGCATCCGGCGTTTCCACGAGCAGGTGGTAATGATTGGTCATCAGGCAGTAGGCGTGAATTGTCCAATGGAAGCGCTCTGCAACCTTGCCGAGCACTTCCAGGAAGAGGCAGCGGTCCGCATCCGAGAGACAGATGTCCTCCCGCCCGTCACCTCGTGCGGTAACGTGATACAGAGCGCCAGCAAACTCGATACGAAGAGGTCTTGCCATGTCGGTGATTCTAACCGACCGGAGGCAAAAGTCAAGACCTGACCCCTCCATGCCCCTGACCCCTCCATGCCCCTGCTGGGGGCAGCGCCTGCAATCCGGCAAGGTGAAGCCGAAACCTCACCCCATGGCAAGACCACTACGCAATTGAGTTTGCCCGCGGTTTGTACCTCCTGATCCGGCCTAAGCCCGTCTTAAGGAAGGCGCCCTAGAGTTGCTTCCGTCGCCGCTTTCCTGGCGGGCACTTCCAGGCCGCAGGAGGCTCGACTCCTTTTTTCACTCTTTTCGAAGGATCGATCGAATGAACAAATCTGCCCTCCTGACCGCGACTTTTCTCCTCGTTGCCAGTAGCCTGGCCAATCCCACTTTCGCTGCCACCGCAGCCGCAGCTCCCGCGCAGGAGATCAGCAAGGAGCGAGCGGTCGAGATGGCCTTGCAGGCACACCCGGGAAAGGTGACCAAGGCCTACCAGGACACCAGGAAGGGCAAGAAGACCTGGGAGGTCCAGATCAACGGCAGCGATGGCAAGAAGTGGGAAGTGCACTACGAAATCAGCAGTGGCGCACTGGTAGCTGACGAAGGTCGGTGATCAGCCACTCGTCACTCGCTCCCTCCTCCCTTCAATTCGATTACCGAGCCATGAAAACTACCGATTCGCAGGAAGTTCCCGTCTGGGACCCGCTGCTCCGCATGTTCCACTGGATGCTGCTGTTGGGCTTCTCGACCGCGTATCTTTCGCAGGGAGAGCTGTTCGAGGGTCTGCAGGAGCGGCTAGATGGCGCGTTGCTGCAACTCGTGCATGTCTGGGCGGGTTACATAATTGGCGGCCTGCTGCTGTTTCGACTGCTGTGGGGCTTCGTCGGGCCGATCCATGCCCGCTTCAGCGACTTCGTGCGTCGGCCCGGTGAAGTCCTGGTGTATTTGCGCGACGTGCTGACGCTGCGTGCTCGGCGTTACCTTGGGCACAATCCGGCCGGCGGCGCGATGATCCTCACCCTGCTGCTGAGTCTGACGGTGACGATCGTCAGCGGCCTGGCGCTGTACGCCGCCGATCAGGGCCTCGGCCCCCTGGCCGCATTGCTTGCCGAGAGCAGCGATACGACCGTCCACAGGATCAAGGAAGCGCACGAACTGGCGGCCGACGGCACGCTGCTGCTCGTTTTCGGGCATCTGATCGGGGTCGTCTGGGAGAGCCTGCTGCACCGCGAAAATCTCGTCCGCGCCATGATCACCGGGCGCAAGCGCGCCTGAGGCGGGGATGCCGGGCGGCGCCGATTCTGTGCGCCGGCCCGGAGCGCGATCTGCGGGCTGGCTTCGGCCCCGGCGGGCGCTCCAGGCTCGGCGATCCCGGTGGCGGCGCGCAGGCGGCGTCTGCTGCCACCTTCTTGCCTCGCCCGGCGCAAGCTCGGTGGCAAGACTCTGCGGCCGACGATTGACTTCGCCGGCCGCTTGCGCGGATACTCCCCGAGGCATCGACGACCCCCGGGCGGTGGCCGCGGGTCGTCGGCGGAAGACAGGCTTTCTACTCACCCACGGAACGAAATCGGGATTCGAAGATGACGATACTCAAGGATTTTCAGGAACTGGTCGTGTCGCCGCGGCCCGGACAGGCGGCCGCGGTGCACGTGATGCGTGTCGGCACCGTGCAGTGCCTCGGCGCGCACGGTCTGCACCGGATGGCGTACAGCGAATGGGGCGACCCGGCGAATCCGCGCGTCCTGATCTGCGTCCATGGCCTGACGCGCAACGGGCGCGACTTCGACGTACTGGCCAATGCGCTGGCCAGCGATTACCGCGTCGTCTGTCCCGATGTCGTCGGGCGGGGCTGCAGCGATCGCCTGCCGTTCCCCGACGACTATGCGCTGCCCACCTACGCCAACGACGTCATGACACTGATCGCCCGGCTGGGAGTCGAATCGGTGCATTGGCTGGGGACCTCGATGGGCGGTCTGATCGGCATGTTCCTCGCGAGCCTGCCGGGCTCGCCGATCAGTCGCCTGGTGCTCAACGACGTCGGCCCGACGATCGCCGTCGATGCCCTGCAGCGGATCGGCGAATACCTCGGCAAGGCGCCCGATTTCAGCGATCTCGCCGAGGCCGAAGCCTACGTCCGGGTGGTCTGCGCGCCGTTCGGTGCGCTCACCGACGCGCAGTGGCGCTACATGACCGTCGTCGGCACGCGCGCCAAGCCCGAGGGCGGCTACGAAATGAACTACGACCGCGCGATCGCCCAGCCCTACCAGAAAGCCTATCTCGACGCCAAGGAGATCATTCTCTGGCCGATGTACGACGCGATCCGCTGCCCGACGATGGTGTTGCGCGGCGCTCAGTCGGATGTCCTGGCACACGAAACCGCGCTCGAAATGAGCGCTCGCGGGCCCGGTGCAAAGCTCGTCGAAGTGCCGGGGGTAGGGCATGCCCCGATGCTCCTCGAAGAGTCGCAGGTGCGCATCGTCCAGGACTTCCTGCTCGCCGGCTGAGAGGGCGCCCGCAGCGTCGCCGCGCCTGTGCGATGAATCTTGCCCATCTGCTCGCGCGCACGGCCAGGGTCTTCCCGGAGCGGGCGGCCTTGGCGTCCGGCGATCGTGAACTGTGCTCGTACCGCGAACTGGCCGAACGTGCAGCAGCGATCGCGGGAGGTCTGCGGCAATTGCTGCAACTGCAGACCGGCGACCGGGTTGCGCTGTGGCTGGGCAATTGCCCGCAATACCTCGAACTGCTTTACGGCATCTGGCACGCCGGTCTGGTTGCGGTGCCGATCAACCACAAGCTGCATCCGCGCGAAGTCGCTTTCATCGTCGAGGACTCGGCGGCATCGGTCTTGTTCGTCGACGGCGATCGCACGGCCGGGCTCGCCGAGTCGGTCGAAGGCGCGCGAAGTGTGCGCGTCGTGCCGCTGGCGGGGGCCGACTATCCCCGGATCGTCGATCATTCCGCGCTCGATCTGGTGCCGCGGGCGCCGGACGATCTTGCCTGGCTGTTCTACACCTCGGGAACTACCGGGCGGCCGAAGGGGGTGATGCTGTCGCAGCGCAACCTGCTGGCGATGACGCTAGCGTACTTCCCCGACGTGGACCAGGCGGACGCCGCCGACAGCATTCTCTACGCGGCGCCGATGTCGCACGGTGCCGGCATGTACAATTTCGCGCATGTCCTGGTCGGCGCACGCCATGTCGTTCCCGCTTCGGGAGGCTTCGACGCACAGGAAATCCTTGTTCTGGCACAATGTTTCGGACGTATCTCGCTGTTCGCGGCACCGACGATGGTGCGCCGGCTGGTCGAATACGTCGCCGACAACGGCGCGGACTGCAGCGGAATCAGGACGATCGTCTACGGCGGTGGGCCGATGTATCGCGAAGACATCCGGCGCGCGCGGGAAGTGCTCGGCGATCGGCTGGTGCAGATCTACGGTCAGGGGGAGAGTCCGATGACGATCACTGCGCTGTCCCGCGGGCACCACGCGGATCGCAGCCATCCGCGCCATCGCGAGCGCCTCGCGTCGGTTGGTGTGGCGCACAGCGTGGTCGAAGTGATCGTTGCCGATGCCGACGGCCGGCCGCTGCCGGCGGGTGTCCCCGGCGAGGTGCTGGTACGCGGCGAGACAGTCATGCAGGGTTACTGGCGCAACCCGGAAGCGACGGCGGAGACCCTGCGCGACGGCTGGCTGCATACCGGCGACATCGGCAGCCTCGACGCCGATGGTTTTCTGACGCTGCGGGACCGCTCGAAGGACGTGATCATCAGCGGCGGCGCCAACATTTATCCACGCGAGGTCGAGGAGGTGCTGCTGCAGCATTCGGCGGTGGCCGAAGTGTCGGTGGTGGGGCGGCCGAATGCGGAGTGGGGCGAGGAGGTCGTCGCTTTCGTCGTCTGCCGCCCGGGGGAGCAACTGTCTCGCGAACACCTGGCAGCGCAACTCGACGCCCTGTGCCGTGCATCGATTGCGCGCTTCAAGCGACCCCGGGATTACCTGTTTCTCACCGCGTTGCCGAAGAACAACTACGGCAAGGTCCTGAAAACGGAGTTGCGGCGGCGGTGGCAATAGTCGGAAAGGAGGTGGCAATGGGTCGACGGGGCGGACGCCTGCAGGACAAGGTGGCGATCGTCACCGGCAGCGGTTCGGTCGGGCCGGGCTGGGGCAACGGCAAGGCGATGTCGGTGCTGTTCGCGCGCGAGGGGGCGCGGATCGTCGGTGTGGATATCGACGCCGATGCCGCCACGGCGACGCAGCAGATCATCGCCGACGAAGGCGGCAACGCCATCGTCGTGGTCGCCGACGTCACCCGCTCGGCCGACGTCGAGCGGCTGGTGGCGGCGGCACTCGAAGCCTACGGACGCATCGACATCCTGGTCAATAACGTCGGCATCGCGGTGGTCGGCGGTCCGGCCGAACTCGACGAGGCAGACTGGGATCGGGTGATGGCGACCAACATCCGCAGTGCCTACCTGACCTGCCATCACGTCCTGCCGGTGATGGTCCGCCAGCGATGCGGCGCGATCGTGAACAATGCATCGGTCGCGGTACTCGGCTGGGCCGGAGTGAACTACGGCGCCTACGCCGCCAGCAAGGGCGCGATGGTGGCGATGACGCGCACCATGGCCATCCGCCACGCCGCCGACGGTATTCGTGCCAACTGCGTCCTGCCTGGACTGATGAACACGCCGCTGGTGCACGCGGCGCTGACCCGCGTCTATGGCGAAGAGGGCGACATCGCGAATCTGATCCGCACCCGCGACGCGCAGTGTCCGCTGGGTCACATGGGCGACGCCTGGGATACCGCCTACGCGGCGCTCTACCTCGCTTCCGACGAAGCGAAGTACGTCACGGCCACGGAACTGTTGGTCGACGGCGGTCTTTCGGCCCGCTTTGCCTGACGGGTTCAGCCGTCAAGTACTCAAGTCCCGGGTGGCGACCGGCCTTGTGTGCAGCCACCGCGTGCACGTCGCGAAAAAGTCCCGCAGGGACATCGAGCAGGCACGGCAGCGTCGTTCCGTTCCGGACGCTGCCGTGGGTATTCCCGGTGGCGAAGGGGCAAGAAAGGCCGGGGAGCGCGAGGCTCCCCGGCCTTTCCCGAACCCGATCCCGACTGCGCTGGGTGGTGCTCGCCGACCGGCGCATTCCCTCGGCGCGAACTCCCGGTAGTTAGGCGGCGAAATTCTGTTCGGCGAAACGCCAGTTGACGAGGCTGTTGAGGAAGGTTTCGACGAACTTGGGCCGCAGGTTGCGGTAGTCGATGTAATAGGCGTGCTCCCAGACGTCGATGCACAGTAGCGCACGGTCACCGGTGGTCAGCGGGGTGCCGGCGGCGCCCATGTTGACGATGTCCACCGAAGCGTCGGCCTTCTTCACCAGCCAGGTCCAGCCCGAGCCAAAGTTGCCGACGGCGGAGGCCTGGAACGCCTTGGTGAATTCGGCGAAGGAACCCCACTTGGCATCGATCGCTGCCGCCAGGGCGCCGGCCGGTGCGCCGCCGCCGCTGGGGCTCAGGCAGTTCCAGAAGAAGGTGTGATTCCAGACCTGCGCAGAGTTGTTGTAGATGCCGCCGGCAGGGGCTTTCCTGACGATCGCCTCGAGGTCGAGAGCTTCGTATTCGGTTCCCTTGATCAGGTTGTTGAGATTGGTGACGTAGGCCTGATGATGCTTGCCATGGTGGTATTCGAGCGTTTCCTGCGACATGTGCGGCGCCAGTGCGTCGATGGCGAAGGGCAGTTGCGGCAACTTGTGTTCCATTAGTGTTCTCCGTAGGACTCGTGATGAGGCGAAATTGGGAGGAAGCGCGACGCTGCGTACGTATCGCGTGGCTGCGGGATTCTATTCGCGGCCTGTCGTGCTGGCAATGGCGTTGCCGGCAAGTGCGATGCCATGGTCGTCGGAAGCGGTGAGCACGTTCGCGTCGGCGCGCCCTCGCTCGAAGAAGACAGCGATTCTCTGCCCGGGTTCCAGCACCCTGCTGTCGCGAATGACCCGACTTCGCTGGTCGACGGCGATACTGTAGCCGCGCGACAGCACCGCCTGCGGGTTGAGGTGGGCAAGCGCCGCGGCCAAGCGGGCGAGCCATCGCCCCTGGCGCCGGCTCCGCCACCTTCCCGACCCCAGAAATCGGGAGCCGACGCCAGGCACGAATCCGTCGTTTTTACAGGATCTCTATATACCCGTCCGTGCCGTTCACCCGAATTCGCTGGCCGTCCTGGATTCGCCTGGTCGCGTGGTCAACCCCGACGACGGCCGGGATACCGTACTCACGGGCGATGACGGCGCCGTGGGTCATCAGGCCGCCGACTTCGGTGACCAGGCCGCTGATGGAGACGAACAGCGGCGTCCAGCTGGGGTCGGTGAAGGAGGTGACTAAGATGTCGCCATCTTCCAACTCGGCCTCTTCCATCTTTAGGATGACACGCGCACGAACCTCGACGACGCCGGAGGAGACAGGGAGACCGGCTAGGGCGCCCGCAGGCAGATCTTCTCGCCGGTAGCCGGCTGTGGCGATCTCCCCTTCGGACGTGATAACCCGCGGCGGGGTGAGCTTTTCATAGATCGCATGCTCTTCTTTACGCCGGTCGATAACCGCGTAATCCAGCTGTTTTGTGCGTACGACCTCACGCAGCTCTTCAAAGGTGAGATAGTAGATATCTTCCTTGTCACGAATGACCCCGGCCGCCACCAGCCGCTCGGCTTCTTGCAGCAGCGCCAGCTTGTACACGAAGTAGTAGCTGATCATCCCGTACTTGGGATATTCCCGATAGCCGGCGAAATTGCGAACCAGGTCGATCATTTGTTTTGTCTCGACGGCCTTTTGTTCGCCATCGGGCAGTAGTCGCAGCCGCGCCAGGATCTCCTGTTCCTTGTTCAGCGCTTCCTGCCGCCCCTGTTCAAAGCGGCGCTTA
>WBZT01001298.1_pt1 | contig 18428 bp, 8 predicted proteins | sample 5204241 | NCBI WGS metagenome assembly WBZT01 (sample SAMN12344358, study PRJNA552823) | activated sludge metagenome | biome: Activated sludge suspended growth; feature: Nitrification reactor; material: Wastewater; isolation source: activated sludge from nitrification reactor of wastewater treatment...
CTCGTGACCCGGCATCGCGAGATCACGGCGCGGCTGCTCGCGCATCTGGCCGAGTTCGACGAGCGCCGGCTCTATCGCGCGGCGGGCTACGCGTCCATACATGCGTACTGCGTCGGGGCGCTGCGATTCTCCGAGGACGCGGCGTACAAGCGCATCCAGGTGGCGCGGGCCGCGCGCGCGTTCCCGCTGATGTTCGAGATGCTCGCCGACGGCCGGCTGCACGTGAGCGGCGCGCTGCTGCTGGCGCCGAAGCTCTTGGTCGCCAACGCGTGGGAGCTGCTCGAGGTCGCGGCGGGCCGCACGAAGTCCGGGATCGAGCTGCTGCTGGCCGAGCGCTTCCCGCAGCCCGACGCGCCGACGGTGCTGCGGCCGATCACGAGCGCGGTCGTTCCCGGCTTGTCATGCCAACTGGCCCCGGGGCGAGTTGGCATGACATGCCCCGAGCAAGTCGGTGCCGCAGCGAGCGCGACGCGCGAAGCGCCTGAGAGCGCGATGGCGCCGACGCCCGAAGCTATCGCGAGCGCACCGCCGCCTGCCGTCGCGCCCGCGCCTGCCACGCGCGAGTGCTTCCCGCGCGTCACCCCTCTCTCACCCGAGCGCTACGCGCTTCAGGTCACGCTCTCGTGCGAGACGCACGCGAAGCTGCGTCGCGCGCAAGAGCTGCTGGGCTCCGGGGTGTCGTCCCAAGACATCGCGCAAGTGCTCGACCGCGCGCTCGCGCTGCTGGTCGCGCAGCTCGAACAGCGCCGCTGCGCTGCGACCGAGACGCCGCGGCCGCGGCGTAGCCATGCCAATGGCCGCTACGTGCCGGCCGAAGTGCGGCGCGAAGTGTTCACGCGCGACGGGCATCGGTGCACTTTTGTCTCGGACAAGAACCATCGCTGCGAAGCCAGGTCAAAGCTCGAGCTGGACCACGTGATCCTGCACTTCGCGCGAACGCGCGTGCATGCGCATGGCGCGGCGTGCACCCGATACGCGTGGGCGCGCATCGCAACGTGATCGGCCGCATGAAGCGCTGTTGGAAGTGTGTCCTCACGAAAGGAGCGACGCATGAGGCTTGCGAGACTTGTCGGCTTCGGAGTCATCGCTGCATTTCTCGTCACGACGGTGACCGCGCTCGCCGCGAACGCCGCACCGCTCACGTACACCGCGACGCTCTCGGGAGCCGCGGAGTCGCCGCCCAACGCTTCGCCGGGCACGGGGAACGCGCAGGTCGACCTCGACGTGGTCGCGCACACGCTGCGTGTGCAGGTCGTGTTCTCGGGCCTGCTCGGCAACACGACGGCGTCGCACGTGCACGCGCCGACCGCGGTCGCCGGCATCGGCACCGCGGGCGTCGCGACACAGTTGCCGACGTTCACGGGCTTCCCGCTCGGCGTCACGTCGGGCACTTACGATCACACGTTCGACACGCTCGATCCGGCGACGTGGAGTGCGGCATTCGTGACGAACAGCGGCGGCACGGCGCTCGGGGCGGAAGCGGTGTTCGCGCAGGCGCTCTCGGACGGCAGGGCCTATCTCAACGTGCACTCGCAGTTCGCGACGGGCGGCGAGATTCGTGGGTTTCTCGACCTGATCGACGTCACGCCGACGGCGACGGGCACGTGGGGCCGCATCAAGGCTCTCTATCGCTGAGCACGCGGCACGTGATCCAGCGCGCGGGGCTCGTCGGGCGCTCCGCCGGTGAAGCTCGCCGGCGGGCGCCCGCCCGTGTGATCGCCGCGGAGCGAGTCGCCGTCGCGCAGCGCGGCGACGAACGCGTCGGCGGCGTCGTGGATCAGTGGGTTGACCGCGAAGCCGCTCCGTCGCGTCACCTTCGCTGCGTCTACGGCTGAGCGACGTTCAGCAGCACCGACACGTCCGGCCGCGGGCCGAGGTAGGGGCCGACCGCCTGAAGGCCGACCGTGACCGCGGCTGCCTGCGGCTGCAGCAGTGCGATCTTGTCCAGGAGCCAGCTCGGAACGTGGACGCACTTCGGGAAGATGGTGCACGGCGGCCGCACCGGGTTGTCGTCGTCCGCGATCTGCCGGATCACCTGAGCGAGTTCGACGGGGATGCCCGGGATGATCGTCGCCGGCGTCACGCCGGGCTGCCAGCCCAGGCTGCCGACGAGTTCCGCCGCGGCGCCGTAGTACGTCTCGATGTTCCGGCACGCCTTGTACAGCGTTTGGATATCGACCGTCGTGTTCGGCATGTTCTCCCCCCATGTGAGGCGCCCGCGACTCGGGTGCCGAGTGTCTTCATCGCCTTGCTGCGCCCGGTGGCGATCGCACCGCACGCAATGCGCGTTGCAGCTCGAGCGCCGGCGGGTAGTCCGCGTCGGCGTCCTCCCAGAGCGTGTGCAGCTGCTCGAGCGGCGCGCGGGCCGCGGCGCGGTCGCCGAGCGCGAGCTTCGCCTCGCCGAGTCCGAGCAGTGCGAGCGGTGCGTTCGACTGCACGAGCAGCACCTGCTCGAACTCGCGCGCCGCACCCGCCGGGTCCCGCGCCGACAAACGGGCGCGGCCGAGGTCGGTGCGGAAGAACTTGCCGTCGAGCCGGCCCGAGAAGCGCACGGCTCGCTCGAGCAGCGAGAGGCCGTTGAGCGTGTCGCCGCCGGCGATCGCGATTCGGCCGAGGAGGTGGTAGTAGAGCCGTCGGTTGCCGTACGCCTCCACGAGCGTCGAGTCTTCCGTCGCATCGAAGTGTCGAGCGATCGATGCGGCGTGTCGCGCGGCCCGCACCAGGTCGCCGGCGCCCGCGGCGAGCACGCCGCCCAGCCACTCGTTGTACGTGCTCGGCTCGGCGCGCAACGCGCGCTCGATCTCGGGAAGGCCCTCGGCGTACCGACCGGCCTCGTAGCACTGCAGTGCGAGGTAGCTGCTCGAGCGCGCGGGTGCGAGGAAGTCGTCGCGCGTCGTGGCGAGCGATGCGTAGAGCCGTCCCGCCTCGCGCTGGCGTCCGAGCTCGTCGAGCACGTGCGCCCGCATGGTGGTGCCGGCACCGGGACGCAGGCGGTCGAGCGTGTCGCACAGTGCCAGCGCTTCGCCGTACTGCCCGAGCGCGTAGCGCGTGACCGCCAGCGCGCGCAACGGGGCCTCGGACTCGGGGAACGCGGCTCGCCACTCCTCGACGACCGCCAGGGCGCGCGCGGGCCGGCGGATTTCGAGGTAAGCCGATGACCACGCGAAGTCGAACGAGTGGTCGTCCGGGCTCGTCTGGCGCAGCGTCGCGTACTCCGCCGCGGCATCCTCGAAGCGGCGGCGCATCATCTGCAGCTGCGCGAGCGAGCGTCCGGCCTGCACGTTCTCGGGATCGAGCGCGAGGGCGGAGCGCAGCCGCGCTTCGGCGTCCGTCCAGCGGCCGCGCCGCTCGAAGTCCATCGCCTCGACGAGTTCGCGCGTGACCGGGGAGGCCCTGCCGCGCGCCGCCATTGCCGCAGCCAGCGCACGCTTCTGCTCGGCGTCGCCCGGCGTCAGCTGCGCGAGCAGCAGTTGCGCGTCGGCGAAGGTCGAATCGGCTGCGACGGAGCGGCGGAGCGCCTCGAGCGCGCCGGGTTCGTCGCCCGTCTCCGAGCGCTGGAGCCCGATGTGGTACAGGCGCAGCGCGTTCATGGACGACGTCAGCTCGGAGGCCAGCGCGGTGCCGGCACCGCCGGCGTGACCGTGCCCTGCACCCACGGTGCTCGCCACCGCCGCCGCGAGCTCGTCGATGGTCGTGTAGAACTCCTCGCCGAGCCCGGGCAGCGAATGCGACCACGTGCGGACGAGCGTGCCGCGCGAGACGTCGGAGAGGTCGCACGCGATCCTCAGGCCGGGCCCCTCGGGCTCGATCGTGCCGGTCACGAGGTAGCGCGCGTGCAGCCGGCGCGCGGCCGCGAGCACGCGACCGTCGCGGGGAATGCTGGCGTCGGACGCCGTCGCCTCGAGTGTCGCGCGCACGGTCTCGCGGCTGATGACGCTCAGCCCGTCGCACGAACCCAGCGCGCGGATCATGCAGTCCATGACGCCGCTCGGCAGCCACTCGCTGCGCGAGTCCTGGACGCTCGATTCCCAGCGGCCGACGAAGATGCGCGGGCCCGGCGTCGATTCGCCGCCGGGGATCCGCGTCCAGATCCACCAGCCGAGCGCCGTGAGCAGTACGACGGCGCCCGCGGTGACCGCGGCCGAGCGCAGCCGCGGGCGCCGGCGCGCGAGCAGCGCTTCGTCGGTCCTCGATTCGGGATGCCGCGCGATCAGCACGCGCAGGTCGTGCACGAACGCTCCCGCGTCCGCGTAGCGATCGCCCGCCCGACGCTCGAGCGCCTGCGCGACCACGCGCTCGACGTCCTCGGGCAGTTCCGGCTTCAGCTGGCGAAGGCGCGGCGCTGGCGCGGTGAGGATGCGGTTGAGCAGTCCGGCGTAGTCCGGCGCCTCGTGCGGCAGGTGGCCGGTCAGCATCTCGAAGAGCACCGCGCCAAGGCTGTAGACGTCGGTGCGCTCGTCGACCGGATCGGCGTTGACCTGTTCCGGCGCCATGTACGGAATCGTCCCGACCAGCGCGTCGCCGCTCTGCAGCGTCGAGCTGCCCGCGAGGTGCGCGAGCCCGAAGTCGAGCACCTTCGCCGTGCCCGCGCCGGTCAGCACGATGTTCTCCGGCTTGAGGTCGCGATGGATCACACCCAGCCGGTGCGCGGCCTCCAGCGCCTCGGCCACCTCGCCCGCGATGCGCAGTGCACGTGGCACCGGCAGCGGGCCGTTCGCGAGTTCCTGCCGCAGGGTCGGCCCGTCGACGAACTGCATGACCATGCAGTCGGTGCCGTCGTGCTCGATGACCTCGTAGAGCGTGACGACGTTCGGGTGGTCGATGCGCGAGATCGCCAGTGCCTCGCGCCGCAGCAGCGAGCGATGGCTCTCGGTCGTGGTGGGCGACTGGCGCAGCACCTTGATCGCGACGGTGCGCTGGAGTTGTTCGTCTTCGGCCTTGAAGACGTCGCTGAGCCCCGTCTCGCCGAGCTTCGCGAGCACGCGATAGCGGCCGATGTGGGTAGCGACCATGCGGCGCTCCGAGGGGCGCTGCTCCCGACGTGCCCACTCGCGAGAGTCCCGGGCGGGGGTGGGTCGAGCCGGTCGATCCACAGGGGACTCGTGACGCGCGGACTGTAGCGCACCCCGCGGGCCGGTGCAGTGGCAACTCGCGCCGGCCGGGCTCGGCCCCTTTCGGCTAGTCGCGCCCGCCGGGGTAGCGCATGCCGCGCAGTTCGCGGTAGAGCCGAACCGCGTAGTGGTCGGTCATGCCGCTCACGTGGTCGGTGATGCGCAGCAGCTGCTCGTACGCCGGTGCGTCCTTGAAGAGCCGCGGGTAGAGCCGCCGCATGTGCTGCCCTCGCAGTGAGGCGCCGTCGCGCAGCGCGCCCACGAAGATGGCGAGCAGGCCCTGGATCGCCTCGGCGCCGGAGAGTTCCATCTTGAGCACGTCGCGGGCGCGGTAGCAGCGCTCGAGGCACACCGTCTGGATCGTGCGCAGCGCTTCGCGATGCTGCATCGCGGGCTCGAGCGCGGTCGCGAACGTGCCGGCCATGATGCCGTCGTGCGCCGCAACGAACGCGTCGGCCGCGTCGTGGATCAGCGTGTTGACCGCCACCGCGCGCAGCAGGTCCGCTCGCTCCATGCGCTCGTTGTACTCGCCGATCGGCGCGAGCGACGGGCAGTGCGGCTGGCCTTCGCACAGCGGCGCGAGGCACTGCACGAACAGTTCATCCGGCACGTGCTTCAGTCGCATGCCGTCTTCGAGATCCAACAGCAGGTACGCGATGTCGTCCGCCGCCTCGGTGAGGTAGGCGAGCGGATGCCGCATCCAGCGCTCGCCGTCGAACGCCGCGAGTCCGAGCGCGGGCCCGATCTCGGCCCAGATGGCGACGTCGGCATCGAAGAGCCCGGGCTTCTTCGCGGACTTTTCGGGGGACTTCTTGTTCGCAGCGAGCGAAGAGCACGGGTACTTGACCAGCGCGCCGAGCGTCGCGTGCGTGAGCTGCAGGCCGCCGGGGCGCGTCGGGCGCTCGAGGCGCGTGACGATGCGCAGCGTCTGCGCGTTGCCCTCGAACGCGAGCAGGTCCTTCCGCTGGCGCTCGGAGAGTTCGTCCCAGAACGGCTGCTCGCGCTCGAAGAACTCGCGGATCGCGTCCTCGCCGACGTGGCCGAACGGCGGATTGCCGAGGTCGTGCGCGAGGCACGCGGCGGCGACGCAATCGCCGAAGTCGCGCGCGTCGAGCGCGCCGGTGAGTCCGCGTTCGCGCTCCAGCACCCGCGCGCCCACGAGCGTGCCGAGCGAGCGGCCGATCGAGGCCACTTCGAGGCTGTGCGTCAGGCGCGAGTGGACGTGGTCGTCATAGGGGAGCGGGAAGACCTGCGTCTTGTCCGCGAGGCGGCGGAAGGCGCCGCTGAAGAGCACGCGGTCGTGGTCGCGCTGGAACGGCGTGCGCGCGATCGTCGGGTCCTCGGCCGGCGCGCCGAAGCGCGCGGCCGACATGCACTGTCGCCAGTCGAGGCTCATGCGGGGAGGGTGTTCCATGGCCGGGAAACGTGGGTGAAACGACGAGCGCGCAGTATGGACTGGCCGGCGTGCAAACGGAAAGCCGACTCGCAGGTCGACCGGGCCCCGGTCCTTTCGCACCATTTGAAGCGGTCTCGGCGCGACGACTAGTATCCGCACCAAGAAGCAACCGCCCCGGACACTGGTGGTCGGGGGCGTTTCTCCGGCTGAAACTTGCGTTTCAGCGACACACGAAAGGCGGTCCGCGCCATGTCGAAGAACAAGCAGCTGGATGCCTGGGTGCAAGAGATGGCCGCCATGTGCCAGCCCGATGCCGTGGTCTGGTGCGATGGCTCTCCCGCGGAGTACGACCGCATGCTCCACCTCATGGAGCAGAGCGGCACCGCGATTCGGCTGAATGAAGCGAAGCGCCCGCACAGCATCTACGTGCGCTCCGATCCCGCCGACGTCGCGCGCGTCGAGGAGTTCACCTTCATCTGCTCCAAGAACAAGGACGACGCCGGCCCGACGAACAACTGGAAGGATCCCGAAGAGACCAAGGGCATCCTCAAGCCGCTGTTCACCGGCGCGATGAAGGGCCGCACGATGTACGTGATCCCGTACAGCATGGGCCCGGTCGGCTCGCCCATCGCCAAGATCGGCGTGCAGCTCACCGACTCCGCGTACGTGGTCGCGAGCATGCACATCATGTCGCGCGTGGGCACCAAGGTGCTCGACGTGCTGGGCGAGGGCGAGTTCGTGAAGGGCCTGCACTCGGTCGGCGCGCCGCTCGAGAAGGAAGGCCAGCCCGACGTGCCGTGGCCGTGCAACGCGAAGACGAAGTACATCTGCCACTTCCCCGAGACGCGCGAGATCATGTCGTACGGCTCCGGCTACGGCGGCAACGCGCTGCTGGGCAAGAAGTGCCACGCGCTCCGCATCGCGTCGGTGCAGGCGCGTGACGAAGGCTGGCTCGCCGAGCACATGCTGATCCTCGGCATCACCAACCCCGAGGGGAAGAAGATCTACATCGCGGCCGCGTTCCCGTCGGCGTGCGGCAAGACCAACCTCGCGATGCTGCAGCCCACGATCCCGGGCTGGAAGATCGAGACGGTCGGCGACGACATCGCGTGGATGAAGTTCGGCGCGGACGGCCGGCTGTACGCTATCAACCCCGAGTTCGGGTTCTTCGGCGTCGCGCCCGGCACGAGCGACAAGAGCAACTTCAACGCGATGCGGACGATCGAGAAGAACACGATCTTCACGAACGTCGCGCTGACGGCCGACAAGGACATCTGGTGGGAGGAGATGTCCGCGCCTCCGGCCGAGCTGACCGACTGGCTGCGCCGGCCGTGGACGCCCGCGTCGGGCCGCAAGTCGTCGCATCCGAATTCGCGCTTCTGCACGCCCGCGTCGCAGTGCCCCACCATCTCGAAGGAGTGGGAAGACCCCAAGGGTGTGCCGATCTCCGCGATCCTGTTCGGTGGCCGCCGCGCGACGGTGGTGCCGCTCGTCAACGAAGCGCTCAGCTGGCAGCACGGCACGTTCCTCGGCTCGATCATGAGCAGCGAGACCACCGCGGCCGCCACCGGCGCCGTCGGCACGCTGCGCTTCGATCCGTTCGCCATGCTGCCGTTCTGCGGCTACCACATGGGTGACTACTTCGGTCACTGGCTCAAGGTCGGCGCCAAGGCCGACGCGGCCAAGCTGCCGAAGCTGTACAACGTGAACTGGTTCCGCAAGGGCGACGACGGCAAGTTCCTGTGGCCGGGCTACGGCGAGAACAGCCGCGTGCTGAAGTGGGTGTTCGAGCGCGTGACCGGAACGGGCAAGGCCGTCGAGACGCCGATCGGCAACCTGCCCGCGCCCGGCTCGCTGGACGTCTCCGGACTGAACGTGCCCGCGGCCAGCATGGAGCAGGTGCTCAAGGTCGAAGTGGAAGCGTGGCTCAAGGAACTGCCCGAAGTGCGCAAGCACTACGAGAAGTTCGGCGCCAAGCTGCCGCAGGGCCTCAAGGACGAGCTGGACAGCCTGGAGAAGCGTCTCCAGGGTGCGGCTGCGAAGGTCTGAGTCCCCGCGCCGCACGCAACGCCACGGCCCCGGTCGTCGAGAGACGACCGGGGCCGTGTGTCTCCCGGCGGGGCGCGGGCCGGTGCCTCGGGCTTCGCGACGCCCGCGTGCTAGTCTCGACGGCGCCGCGACGCCGTTTCCGCACATCCGAACACGTCCCCCGGAGTCGCACGTGTCCCATTCCATGTCAGAGGTCCGCCGCCCCCAGAGCACGGGCGAAGAGATCGCCAACGCCACCAGTCACGGCATCGGCTTCCTGCTCGCGCTGATCGCGCTGCCGGTGCTGATCGTTCGCGCGGTGCCGCACGGCGCGGCGGCGATCGTCGGCGCCAGCATCTTCGCGAGCACGCTGGCGCTGCTCTACCTCGCGTCCACGCTCTACCACGCGCTGCGCGCGCCGCGCGCCAAGCGCGTGCTGCGCGTGCTCGATCACGCCGCGATCTACCTGCTGATCGCCGGCACCTACACGCCGTTCACGCTCGGCGTGCTGCGCGGCGCGTGGGGCTGGTCGCTGTTCGGCGTCATCTGGGGACTCGCGGTCGCGGGCATCGTGCTCAAGTCGACGATCGGAATGCGCTTCCCGAAGCTCTCGCTCGCCGTCTACCTGACGATGGGCTGGCTCGTGGTGATCGCTGCGAAGCCGCTCGTCACGCACGTGCCGCCCGCGGGGCTCGCGTGGCTGCTCGGCGGCGGGCTCGCGTACTCGGCGGGCGTCGCGTTCTACGCGCGGCCCAACGCGCGCTACGCGCACTTCCTCTGGCACCTCGCCGTGCTCGCGGGCACGGTCTGTCACTTCATCGCGGTGCTGCGCTACTCGATCTAGGACATCCCACGACACATGGATCGCAAGAAGCAACTCAAGCGCGAGTACCTCGAGACTGCGCGCCCGATGGGCATCTTCCGGGTCTGTCACAAGGACTCGAACCGCTGGTACATCGGCGCGAGCCTCGACGTGCCCGCGATGCTCAATCGTCAGCGCTTCCAGCTCGACGCCGGCTCGCATCCCAACGGCGCGCTGCAGCGCGACTGGAAGCGGCTCGGCGCCGACGCGTTCGCGTTCGAGACGCTCGACCGGTTGGAGCCGCCCAAGGACCAGCCCGGCTACGACCCGCGCAAGGACCTGCGCACGCTCGAAGCGATGTGGCACGAACGCCTGCGCGCGCTCTACGGCGCGGGCTACCACGTCGAGAACACGCCGGGCGTGTGAGCGGCGCGCGTGCGCGCCGCTCACGCGTCAGTGCACGAGCACGCGGTAGCTCACGCTGCCGCTCGCACCGGGCGCGAGCGCGCCGGTGAGCGTCCACACCACCGCGCCGGTGCCGCCCGCGGCGGGTTGCGTCGTCAGCGCGCAGCCCGTGATGCCGCCGCCGATCGTCGCGCACGCGGCCGAGTCGAAGATGGTCCACGGCGGCGTCGCGTCGCGGATCACGATGTTCGAGAGCGGCGTCGTGCCCGGATTCGTGTACGTGATCGTGTAGACGAGCGCATCGCCCGGCCGCGCGTTGGCGCGGTCGACCGACTTGCCGATCACGAGGCCGCTCGTTGCCGCGACCGTGGTCACGTCGTCGAGCGCGTTCGCGCTCGCGAGCGCCGGGCTCGCGTTGGCGTACGTGAAGCTCGCGGTGAGCGTCGCGCGCTCGAGTGCCGAGGCCGGCGCGCCCGCAGGCGCCGCGTGGCGCAGCACGACCGACGCGCTCTGGCCCGCGGCGAGCGTGACCGCGCTCGAGGAGCCGAGCACGGGCTCGCCCGGATCCGCGACGCCGTTGCCGTTGACGTCGAGCACGAGCGTCGCGCTCCATCCCGGCAGCGCGGGCGAGGGCGACTCGGCGACGCCGAAGCGCACGCTACCGCCCGAGCCCGCGGTGAACGTGTGCGCGTATTGCGTCGCCGTGCCCGCGGCGATGCTTCGCGCCATCGGCGGCGCGAACGTGTTGCCCGGCACCGCGCCGAACGCGAGGCCCGCGTACGTCACGCCCGCGGCGGAGGTGAACGTCACGGCGGCGCTCGTACGCGCATACGTGCCGCCCGTCGCGCCGGCGAGGCCGCCCGTGGCGAGCCAGCCCGCGGGCACGATCGCCACGACGCGCGTGCCGGCGCCCGCGCCGGCAGCGGGCAGCCAGAGCGTGAACGCGCCCGCGCCGTCGCTGAGCGTGCTGTCGCAGGCGCCGCCCGAACACAGCGCCGATTCGAGCCGCACGCGTGCGCCGGCGAGTGCCGCTTCGCCCGCCTGCGGCGAGCCGTCGTTGGCGATGCCGCCCGCGCCGTCGTCGCGGAAGAGCACGCCGTCGACGCGGCTGCCGTGATAGAGGCCGAAGTTCACGTTCGCGATGTCGGTGCCGTTCACGTTGACGCCGCTCGCGACGCCGCTCGCGGCCTCGGTGCCGATCCAGCCCGCGGGCCGTGCGGGCACGAGATTCCCCGGGTCGCTGTCGGTGCCGAGCACGACCTGGTAGCTGCCCGCGCGCACGAACGTGAACGCGTACGCGCCGCTCGTCGCGTGGATGCTCGCGACCTGCTGCGCTGCTGTGCCGCCCGAGGCGACGAGCTTCGCCCACAGCGTCGCGCCCGTGCCGTTCTCGCCCGGGTCGCGGTGCTGGTCGTGGTTCGCGTCCTCGTACGCCACGCCGTTCACGCCGACGCCGGTCGTCACCGTGACCACGCCGGAGAACTCCGACGTGCCCGAGCCCGCGAGCGTCGCGGTCGCGGTGAGGCGCGCGCCCACGCTCGCACCGGAAGGCGCCGCGACCGTGAAGCGGAAGCGCGCCGTGATGTCGGTGCCCTGCGCGAGGCCGTTGATCGTGCCCGCGTACGAGCTGCTGTTGCCGTCCAGGTCCGACGCCGAGCCCTCGATCAGGCTCGTCAGGTACGTCGCGCCCTCGCCGAAGCCGCTCGCGTCGCCGTCGGAGACGAACACCTCGATCGTCGAGCCCGGCCGCGCCCAGCCCGTGAGCGTGAAGCTGCCGTTGGCGAGCACCGCCGACTCGAGCACGGGGAAGTTGAAGAGCGCGTTGCCGCCGAGGTCGGGATCGTTCCAGTCGTTGAGCGTCACGTAGGGCGACGTACCCGTGCGCACGTCGTCGCTCGCCGACTGCAGGTCGATGCCGATCGCGTTGGCCGCCGCACCGCCGCCCGGCGCGTTGCCGTTGCCCGAGATCGCGCAGCGCGTGATCGTGTTGTTGAGCGCACTCGCGATCACCTGTACGCCGTCGCCGGCGTTCTGCGCGATCACGCAGCGGTCGACGCGGCTGCCCGCGCCGCCGAGCCGCACGCCCGCGAGCGCCGCGCTCGCGCCGGTGCCGAGGCCGCAGCGGCGCACGTTCGCGTTCGTGATCGTGTTCGTGCCCGTGCTGGTGCGCGCGTCGATGCCGTTGCCGCCGCCGTCGGTGACGAGGCACGCGGTGATGCTCGCGCCGCCGCTCGTCTCGAGCGCGATCGAGCCGCGGGAGGGATCGGTCGCAGCGAGCCCGCGCAGTTCGCACTGGCTCACGCTCCAGTTGTTCGCGCCCGCGGTGAGCGCGAGTCCGCCGCCGCCCGCGAAGCCGAGCAGCGAGCCCGCGAGCGAGCCGCCGGTCGCGCCGACCACGCGCACGAGGTCGCCCGCCGAGCGCAGCGTCGCGCCGGGGTCGGCCCACGCGCTCGCCGTCGCGCCGAGCACGCAGCCCGTGATCGCCGCGCCGCCCGCCGACGCGCTCACGCGGATCGCCGCGTCGGCGTTGCTCGCCGGCGCGTTGCCGAATCCGGTGATCGCCACGTTCGCCACCGCCTGCTGCGCGCCGGCGAGGTCGACGCCGACGCCGATCGCGGCGCCGTCGCGGAGCTCGATCTCGGGCGCGGCCACCGTGCCGAGCGCCACGTTGTCGGCGCCGACCGAGCCGCCGCTGCCGAGCGTCGCCGCGTTCGTGTTGCCCACGTTCGCCGTCTGCGTCGCGCCGTCGAGGCGCGTGGCCGCGTCGGTGAGCGCGGGCAGCGCGGTCGCCAGCGTGATGCGCCCGACGCCGGACGTGAGCTCGCTCGCGAGCCCCGCGCGCAGGCCGGCGTGGGCCAGCCCGTCGGGCAGCATGAAGATCGACGTCTCGACTCCGGCCGTCTGCCCCGACTGCGCGAGTCCCGAGTTGCCGAGGGCGTTCGCGTTCAGCACGAACTGCCGCAGCGTGCCCTGGCCGGCGTCGCGCGTGCGCACGATCGTGTCGAAGTTGAAGCCGAAGTCGACGCCCGTCACGTCGGCGCTGCCGATCGTCACGCTCGTCACCGACTGCGGCGTCGCGGCCGCCGTCGCGAGCGTGGCGAGGGTCGCCGCCGTCGTGTTGGAGTCCGCGTCGGCGAGCGAGGGATTCTCGCCGCCCACGCGATCGGTCACCGCGACCGCGCTGCCGCTGGTGGCGAGCGTGCGGAAGGTCTGCACGGGCAGCAGGCCCGCGACCGCGCCCGGACGGTTCGAGCGTACCGAGGCGTTCACGACGCGCACCGTGTACGTGCCCGCCGGCCAGCCGTCGACCGCGTACGCGCCGTTCGCGCCCGAGCGGATCACCTGCAGGAACGCGCCGGTCGCGTCGTAGAGCTCGAGCCGCGCGCCCGTGACGCCGGTGCCCGCCGACGCCGCGAGCGTGCGGCCCGCGCCGCCGCCGTAGTTCGCGTCCTCGAACACGGTGCCGCGCGCGACGCGTGCGGTGATCGTGACGTCGGTGCGCTGCACGCCCGGCGTGACCGCGTCGCCGTCGCTCGCGGCCGCGAACGCCGTGCCCGAGAGCGCGCCCGCGTAGGTGAACGCGGCCTGGTTCGAGACCACGCTGCCGCTCGGCGCGGGTGGCGTCACCGTGACGCGGAAGCGCACGCTCGTGGACGTGCTGATGTCGATCTGTCCCCCGTTCGTCGCGTTCGCGCCGGTGCCCAGCCGTGCGACCACGGTGCGCGAGGCCGCGACGTACTCCATCGGGTCGTCGCCCGCCGCGTCCGTCATCGTGCCCGCGTTGGGGCCGCTCACCACGGCGAGCGATCCGGGGACGTACGTCACGCCGGCCGGCAGCGTGTCGCGCATCACGCACGCGGTGGCGTGGTCCTGCCCGGTGTTGCGCATCGTCATCACGTATTCGAGCACGTCGCCGGGCGAGGGCGTGCCGCCGTTCAAGTCGGTGACGGACTTGGTGAACCCGGCCGCGTCGAACACCGGCGCGTACAGGTCGGTCGCGAACGCCACCATGCCCGGGTAGTAGGTGTCGCCGTTGGTCGAGAGCCGGATCGTGGCGCTCGTCGCGCTGTTGGGCAGCAGGCCCGAGGCGCTGACGAGGTCGATGTCGAAGCCGAGCTGGTTGGCGTAGTTCGGGTTCTTGTCGGCGACCCGGACGCCGTAGCGGCTGATCGAACTGTTGAAGAAGTTGGCCGCCGGGTTGGTCGCGTTGGAGAGCGCGGTGCCGTTGAGCGTGAACGCGTCGCCGGTGTAGCCGAGGTCGCCCTCGTACGTCACCACGCCGAGCCGCGTGTTCACGACGCCGGCGGGCGGCGTCACGAAGCCGCTCACGGCGAGGTTCACCGACGTCGTGCCGGCGACGTTGGCGTAGCCGTCGAACACGACGAGGTTGCGCGACGGCTGCGTCGCGTCGGCGTACACGACGACGAGCGACCAGCCGCCGTGCACGTTCGCGGTGTTCGGCGTCGAGTAGACGTTGGCCACGCGGTAGCTGCCGCTGCCCGCCGCACGCACCTGCGTCGTCACGTCCACGAAGCCCTGGTACGTGCCCGCGTAGTTGTCGAGCTGCGTGGACGTGAGCGACTGGTACGAGGCCATCGCCGGCGTGAGCAGCCGCACCGTGCCGCGCGCGGCGTTGTTCGAGTAACCGCCCCAGTAGAGTCCCGCCCACAGCACGCTCGCGGTCGCGGGCAACGTGAGCACGGCGCTGCTCGAGCTGAACGTCGTCGCGTCGCCGTCGACGTCGACGTAGACCATGTTCCAGTCGTTGTCGTTGACGTTGTTGCCCGAGCCGTTGCGCGCGTTGCCGCAGCCACCGCCGCCGTTGCACGACATGATCGTGTTGCCGACGATCGTGAAGTCGCCGGGCTGGTTGGTGGAGAAGCGCGTGCCGAAGTTGCGCACGATCTGCGCGTGCGCCGCCGGCGCGAGCGCCAGCGTCGCGAGCGCGAGCACCGCGAGCACGCGCGATGCGCGCGCGCCGAACACCGCGAGCGCCCGCCTCACGGCCGCACCTCGGTGATCGGCTGCAGCAGCAGCTCGTCGAGCTTGACCCGCAGGCGCACGTAGCCGCCCTCGCGCGTCCACTCCTCGCCGGTGAGCAGCGCGTCCACGTAGCCGAATCGGTTGTACCCGACCGACAGCCACGTGCCGCCCTTCATCTGGCGTCCCACCTCGGCGCCGAGCCCGTAGCGGCGCTGCGCGACGCTGCGGCCGGTGAGCACGCTCGCCGACACGCCCGCGTCCCACGCGCGGCCCACGTCGCGCGTGACGCGGCCGCGCAGCCACTGCGCGCCGCCCGCGCTGATCGTGCCGTCCACCGTGCGCGTCAGCTTGCCCGCCCAGCCGAGCGTCGTTTCCCAGCCGCGCGTGCGGCCCGCGGCGTTGACGCCGACCACGTTCGCGATCACGCGCCGCGACGCGCCCGCGTCGGAGCGGTGGCGCTCGTACGCGAAGTCCCAGCGGCCGAGCGCGTCCCACGCGCCGCCCGTGCGGTACGCGAACGCGAGCTGCAGGCGCTGCCGGTCGTCGGAGCCCGTGTGGCCCGCGTCGCTCAGCGTGAGCAGGTAGCGCGTCAGTCCCGTCCAGCACGAGTCGAGCTTGAATGCCGCGCCCATGCTCTCGAGGAACTGGTCGCTCGCGCGGCTCGTGCGCAGCTCGATCCGCGCCGAGCCGCGCCACGGCGCGTCGCCGGTGAAGTCGATGCTGCCGGTGAGCGCCGTGCTCGCGCCCGTGCCGCCCGCGAGCGGCTCGATCCGCTCGAACGACGTGCCGATGCGCACGCCGCCGTCGAGCGGCCACGCGTCGCGCAGGCCGACCGCGGCCTGGGCCTCGCGGCCGGCGAGCGCGTCGTCGAGGCGGTACTCGCTGAAGAGGTGCGCGTGTCGCGCCACGTCGGCGTCGATGCCGACCACGCTCGCCGCCTGGCGCTGGGAGGTGGAGAGGTCCCACGCGCCCGCGGCGCTCGCGCCGATCTCGTGGCGCGTGTAGAGCCGGCCGCGCGCGTGGAAGCGGACCTCGCCGCCCAGCGCCGCCATGTGCCGATCCAGCGTGCCGAGCTCCTGCTCGGCCTCGGCGTAGCCGCTCCACGCCGGGTGCCGCGGCAACTGCGCGGCGAGACGCGCGCGCAGCGCCGTGCTCGATGCCGACGAATCGGTGCGCGCGAGCTCGAGCCGCGACCAGCGCACGCCCAGCTCGCCGCGCAGCGCGTTCGAGAGCGCGCGATCCACGGCGACGAGTGCGCCCTCGCGCCGGTCCTGTCCCGGGCCGCCGCTCGTGAACAGGCCCTGCGCGCTGACGCGCGTGCGGTCGGCGAGCCGCGCGGCGACGCGCAGTCCCGCTTCGGCACGGCCCGCGCCGAAACCCGCGCCCGGGTTCTGGAAGCGCGGCGAGGCGCTCGTGCCCCACAGGCGGCCTTCGATGCGCCGGTCCTCGACCTTCAGCTCGACGCGGCCCGCATCTCCCGCGCCGCGCGCGCCGTCGGTGCCACTCGCGACGCGACGCGTCGTCGCCCACTCGGCGTCGAACGTGGTGCGCGGCGCGAGCCGCACCGACGCCGACGCTCCGCGCAGCTCGAAGGGCGCGACCGGGTCGTGGTCGTCGACGTACGTGCCGCCGAGCGAGAGGCGCGGCGTCACCGCGAACGTGCCGTCGACGCCGTTCACCCACGCCGGCGTGCCGCCGTCCTCGCGCTCGTACGTCACGCGCACCGAGACCGGGTTCAGGTCGGGATCGACGCTCGGCACCGGGGCGCGGAAGACGAGCCGGCCCGTGAGCGGCTCGAGCTCGTAGTCGGTGAAGCGCTCGCGCCCGGTCGCGCTCAGCACCACCGCCGGTTGCGCACGGTCGCGCACGACGATCTCGACGCGCTCGGAGTTCTCGACGAGCGGCACGTGCGCGAGCACGTACGGGCCCGAGGTGCCGTTGCCGCGCAGCTCCTCGACCGTGCGGTGCGAGCGCTCGCGGCTCGAGAACGCGGCCACGCTCGCGCGCCCGGCGCGCCACGCGCCGCTCACGCCGGTCAGGCTGCGGCTGTAATGAGCGAGCACGCGCCGGTCGGCGCCGTCGCCCGCGACGAAGTCGCCGTAGCCGATCGCGCCCTCGCGCTGCTCGAGCCGCGCGTACAGGTGCCCGGTCGACTGCGCGTCGTAGCCGCGCGTCGCCGCGTCGCCGACCACGGCCCAGCCGCGGTCCGGCTGCTGGTCGCGGAACGCGCGCTGGTCGGAGGGACGATCGGAGTCGTAGCCCACGGTGAGCAGCGCGCGCTTGCCCACGCGCCCGCGCGCGAAGAGCGCGGCGTGCGCCGCGGCGTTGGCGCGGCCGTCGCGGCTCGTGCTCGCGAACTGCGCGATCGGCGCCTCGAAGCCCGCGTCGGGCATGCCGCGCACGAGCGCGCCCGCGCGCACGAGCGAGCGCAGCGAGACCACGCCTTCGGCGGCGCCGACGACGAGCAGCGGGCGCAGTTCGGGCACGAACTCGACCACGGCGCTCGCCCGCACGTCGCCCGCGCTCGCGGTGACGCGCGCGGCGGCAGGCGCCGAGGGCGACGCGAGCGCGAGCGCGAGCGATCCGCCCTCGACCGCGACCTGCGTGCCCGGCGCCGCGGGATCGAGGTCGTCCGCCACCAGCGGCGCCGACGCGCTCTCGAGCGTGACGAGCGTGCGCTCGCCGACGGGCACGCCCGCGGCATCGGTGAGCCGCAGCACGAGCGGCGCGCGGCCGTGACCGTCGGCGGGGCTCGCGGCCGGCGCGTCGATCGCGATGCGCGCGAGCGGACCCGGCGCCACGAGGCGCGTGGTGCGGTGGAGCGCCGCGCCGGGCGGCACGATCTCGAGCACGTTGACGCCGGGCGCGAGTGCGACGCCGAGGTACTCCCACGCGACCACGCCGCGTCCCGCGGCGGTGAAGCGCCGGTCGACGCGCGACTCGGGCACGGGCGTGCCGTTGACGCGCAGCTCGAGCGCCGCGCCCGCGGGGCCCTTGATCACCACGGTGGCCTGGCGCGCGAGCACGGTGTCGGGATCGGCGAGGCCCACGAACGCGAGCTCGGCGCTGGCGCTCGCCAGCACGCGCTCGAGCGCCTCCGGATCGGCGACGCGCGCCGCCGACGCCGGCGCGGCCGACGTGTCGCGCATCGCGGGCGCGCCCTCGCCGCCGAACACGGGCAGGCTCGTCTCGCCGGTGGTGACGCGCGCGGCGGGCAGCGCGCGCGGATCGGTGCGCGCGATCTCCGAGGCGAGCGCCGCGGCGCCGCGCGCGATCACGCGAGCGCGCTCGTCGGCGCCGAGCGCGCGCACCGCGCCGCGGCGCGCATCCAGCGCCCGCACGAGCGCCGAGTCGCCCGCGATCGCGAAGTCGGCCCGCACGAGCTCGCCGCGCGCGAGGTCCACGAAGCGCACGCCGGGCCGGTCGCCGTCGCGGTGCGAAAGCGCGACCACGCGCGCGCCGGCGGGCAGCGTGGTCGGATCGAGCTTCAGCGCGTGCGTGCGTGGCGTGACGCTGGCGAAGCTGAAGCGGCCGTCGGCGTCGGTCACCGCCCACGTGCCGTCGTCGAGCACGAGCCGCACGCCGGCGACGCCGTCGCCGGGGGAGGAGGCGCCGTCGTGCGCGAGGCCGACGCGGCCGAGGATCGTGCCCTCGGACGCGAACGCGTCGCCCGCGACGCGCACGGTGGCGCTCGCGGTGTTGG
>WBZT01001299.1_pt1 | contig 18417 bp, 18 predicted proteins | sample 5204241 | NCBI WGS metagenome assembly WBZT01 (sample SAMN12344358, study PRJNA552823) | activated sludge metagenome | biome: Activated sludge suspended growth; feature: Nitrification reactor; material: Wastewater; isolation source: activated sludge from nitrification reactor of wastewater...
GAAATCACTGCTGCCCTACAACGATATTTCTGTTGTATGGAATTCCGGAGTTATGCTGTTTTACCTGCTGGCAATTATACTGATAATTATTCCGATAATTCTGGCAATACTTGATATGAGGAAAAACGGATTCAGCAGAAAGTATTTATATGCTGCAGCAGTTTACCTTCTTATCTTTGCCGCTTTTCAATTTGCCCCCAATTACATGTACTGGTTTTTGGATTAAGCAATAATGCCGCCCGGTAACAGAGATCTTTCCGCTTTTTGCGCGGCTGTGTTGTCTGCAGGTATACACCTCTTTGTTGTGTCATGATCTCCATTCGGCTGATTCTCCTCCTAATGTGCTATTGCAGCCACCAGGCTGTTGTTGATGAATATCACATCATTAATATCAGCGCCGGTACCTGAGTTTATTTCTCTCCATGTTTCGCCCATATCTGTTGATTTGACCATTGATCCTGAATACCCCGCTCCTATAAGATCACCCGAGTAAGACATTGCAAAAATGTTGGCTGTATAATTTTTGCTTGGCGGTATGTCTTTCAATACCCATGTACTTCCCAGATCTGTTGACTTAAGGAATTTCCCCCGTGTATCTGTATTTGATATCACGATTTGCCATTCCGGGTTAGATGCCGCCGAGATTATTCTATCCGTTACCGGGAGGGTAACCTTGTTCCAGTTTTCTCCGTAGTTTGTTGAGCGAAGCATCAATCCATTAGAACCATAAGCAATTATTAGGTTGCCTCTTAGAAATTTGATACCGTCAAAACTGTCTTCGTTGGTTGTGTCAGCGGATTTTATCAGCCAGTTTAGGCCGCCATTAGTGGAAATGTAAATGTGTTTTGAATCACCGGTAGAACACGCTGCCTGGAAAAGAGTAAGCGCGGGGTTTATATCAATATAAGAAATGTATAAACTGCCGGTTGATCTTGTTAACCATGTTTCTCCTCCGTCAGAAGTTACAACATGACTGTTGTTTCCGCTGGTTAAAACTATCCTGCCGTCCGATGCCGAAAATCCGGCGTCGCGGAAGTTTAAATCCAAGGTCGTGCCCTGGTTGGTGAAAGTGTTACCATAGTTTGTTGTACTTAACAGCGTACCGTTATTTCCGGAAGCCACTATTCTGTACCCGTAATCACTGTATGCATAGCTTAAATTATTTAGCTCGTTCTCTGTGCCCGTTTCATTAACAGTCCAGGTCTCTCCGGCATCAGTGCTTATAAGCAATAAAGATTTAGAGGTTGGGAAGTAAACATTTTGTATAAGAGCCTCGTTATCACACAAACACCCGTTAAATGCCGATGAAAGCATCAATAAAAACATTAAACAAGCCTTTACAGTATGTACATTCATGTTTTTTTTCATTTTACTATTACCATTTTCCTTTCTAATGTACGGTTTCCAAATTCCATTCTGCAGAAGTAAACACCGCTTGGAATTCCTTCGGCAACCCATGTAACGCTGCCTTCGCCGGCAGGTTGTTTGCCTTCCAGCAAGTTTGCCGTTAGTTTCCCTTCCGCGCTGTAAACAGAAATCTTGACGTATCCTGAGTTAAGCAGTGAATATTTAATTGTTGTACCGGGATTAAATGGATTCGGGTAATTTTGGCTAAGTGAAAATGTTATAGGTTCTCCGCTGTAGCTAATGCTGCTTGTCGATGGACGAATCCGGTACAGTATTCCTGAAACGATCCCCAGGGCATATATATAACCATCTGTACCCTGCTTCAGGCAGGTAATTGAACGCAGGTCAACAAGCTGGCTTTTGCTGATAATTGTATCGTAATATGGTGCATTGCCAAGCTCACACTGATATATATACCCGTTTACATGTGAGTTGCTTGAGGCGGCGATCAGCTTGTTCTGTAATGCTGGCATTACGCTGCTGTTATATATCAAGATTCCCGTTAACGCCGGAAGCAGCGGACCCGTAAATACTGTCATGGGCTGCTTATAGGCGGGGTTAAAAGGCGAGCAGTATCCTGAACAGGCTGGCCACCCGTAATTTTTCCCTCTTGTAATAAAATTTATCTCATCAAAATCCGAAGGCCCGTTTTCGGTTGCGTAGAAAGAATCGTTCAGGCTGCTGAACGTGAAATCAAAGCTGTTACGCAAACCGTAAACCCATATTCGGTCATCATTGCCTGCAGCCGGGTTGCCGTCGTCGTAGAATGGGTTATCTGCGGGAATAGTACCATTGGAATTTATCCGTAATATCTTGCCCTTTGGATTCGTAAGAAGCTGCGCGTTTGACGAAACGCCATTTTCGCCAATGCTGATATATAGTTTGCCATCCCGTCCGAAATGAATATTGCCGCCAATATGATTTGTAACAGATGTAGTTAACAGGTAGTCAAATATCACAACCGGGTTCGTTCCGGCATTGCTGCTCTCTGTGAACCTCACAACTCGCAGGCGGTGATCGGTTTGTGAGTTTGGGGGATTGGAGTGCACATAGTAAATGTACACATAATGATTTGTGCCGAATGAAGGGTCTAAAGCAATACCAAGCACTCCCTGTTCGGCCTGGCTATTCAGGCTATCGGTAAAGTTCCAGAATTCTGAAACAAACGTATTGTTCTGCGAGTAAATTTTTGCCCCGCTTCCCTTTTGAGTAATAGCTACATTTCCATCAGGTAAAAACGAAAACGCTACAGGCATAGTTAAGCCTGTTACAACATTTTCAGTGACATACTGCTGCGCTTGCAGCGCGTGAGGAAAGAATACCAGAAGCAGTATCCAACCCTTTCTTATCATATTTCTCATTTGTTTTCTCCTGTAAATCTTCGAATTTTATTGTTTGCTTTTGTAAATTTATCAGCAAATGTACGGTTATTCAAAGATTTTATAACTAATTTGCAGGGCAATCTAAATTACATATACTATATTTCCAGGCTTTTTTAAGCATTTTGGAGGATATTTTGCAGGGTAACATCAAAGACTCGTATTTAATAAAATTACTGAAGAACTTTTCCCATGAGGAAATAAGGAGTTTTGGCAAGTTTGTTGCTTCGCCCTACTACAATACAGGCCACAAGGTGGGTTCGGCACAGCTCATAAAGCTGTATGAAATATTACTCTCTTTTTACCCTGAGTTTATCTCACCAGATCTTGCAAAGCACATTATCTACGGTAAGCTTTTTTCTTCTGAGCGGTATGATGACCGTCAGATGAGAATTCTCATATCGGTTTTTACCCGGCTTGCCGAAAAATTTATTTCGGTTCATCACTCAGACCCGTTTGAAAACAAACGAGTTCTCATGGAAACGCTGAGCCTGCGCGGGCTGGATAACGCGTTCAACAAACACTACAGGAAGATGATGAAGGTAATAGACGGGCAAAGAATGCTGCAGGAGAACTATTACCGCAGCCATGTAATGAATATTCTTGACGTAACATTCGCAACATACCGGCAGAAAGAGATCAGGTACAGCAGGCTTACGGCAGGTTTTGTAAAATATTTTACTCTGCAAATTCTGGATATATACATAAAGCTCGCGATCGACAGCAGGATCAGGAACAGGAAGTATGACTATATCCTGCTTGAAGAGGTTACGGGGCTGATAAAAAGTTCACCCGGATTGTTTGCCGATGAACCGCTGATAATGCTCTACTTCCACGAGCTGATGCTTGCCCTGAACGAAAACGAGGAGTCATATTATATGCTGGTGGAGTACAAAAACAAGATGATAAATGACCTTGACCCTATTGAGCTGTTCAACGTTTACATACTCATGGGGAATTTCTGTATTTTCATGCAGGATAAGGGTCATAAGAGCTTTTATGGCGAGAAGTTCAGGCTTGATAAGGAGTTTGTGGCACGCAATGTATTCGGTATAGTTCAGTTCATACAATACCAGGTATTCATTGCCGTTTTCGTTAATGCAGTATCGGTAAATGAACATGCGTGGGCCCTGGAGTTTATCCGGGGCAACGAGGCAAGGCTTGATCCTGCTGCAAAAAAACACACATTAAGCTATTGTATGGCAGAGTATCATTTTTCAATGGGGAATTACAGCGAAGCGCTGGGGCAGCTTTCAAAAGTAAACTTTGAGTTCAGCCAGCTTAAGCAGCTCGAAAAAAATCTCAAGCTTAAAATGTACTTCGAGTCAGAAGCTTTTGAAAGCGCATACAGCCTGCTTGATGCGTCAAAAAAGCAGCTTGCTCACGAAAAGGAAATGTCGCCTAAGATCAAGGAGCTTCATCTAAGATTTTTGAAGTATTACGAAATACTGCTGAAAACCTTGTCTTCAGGGATGGATCTAAACAATCCGGCAGCATCTGATTTGCGTAACAGAATTCAGAAAGAAGAGAATTTTTCCAATAAACAGTGGCTTTTAAGCAAACTGGGGTAGCTGCCGCTTCATATAATTTGGAAATCTCTCTTCACGGTCACTTCGCCGTTTATAATTATTGCAATGGTATGCCTGCCTTTAAAATGTTTCCTGGTTGTCAGGTCTTTCAGGGAATGTTTACGGTTAAACCTGTATTTCTTCCCCTTTTCAAAATTGCCTTCGGTTATTTTGAATATTTTTCGGCTAACTTTTCCCGTTGAAGTAAGGAAATCAATTGTATATTCAACCCGAATATTGCCATTGCCCGGCTCTGCGGGCACGAGTTCGAACGAAAATTCAAACTTATCACCCAGCTTAATTTTTTCTGCACTCAGCCTGAGTGCTTTTACTTTAATTCCTTCAGCCCCATGCCAGCCAAACATCTTAAGCGCCGTTTTGTTTCCCTTCTTCAGCAGCCCGCGCATTCCGTGTTTAACTATCCAGTCTGTATTTTTATTCTTCCCGTACCATTTCGCCGCAATCTTAAGCGCGGTCTCCGGGTTATCCTTTGAAATGTCGTTCAGATTATTGGCAACACTTTTGCGCACGTATTCCGATTCATCGTTTTTCAGAACTTCCAGTATCTTAATGACGGGGGCAGGATCTTTTTTAAATTCCGGAAGTGCCATTGCCCACGGCAGCCTCGGGCGCGAGCCCTCGCTGGCAAGCCTCCGCACGTGATGGTTTTTATGCTCCGCCCATTTGAGCATTTGCGGCATAACTAACCCGGGGTATTTTATTATGAACGGTCTTATGGCAAACTCGCTGCTGCCGTATTGTGTAAACAGCTCAAGCGCTTTTATGGAAAGCTTTGGGTTTTCAAGTCCAAATACCTCAACATAGTCAGGAAATATCATTGATAAAAATCCCCTGAACTCTTTTACAGCCTTCATAAGTATCTTAATATTCTCTTCATAACCCCCGGGAAGGCTTTTGTGAAGACAAATGGAAATGTGGCGCATTCTCTGCTTAAGCTCTTTCTGATCCCAGTCTCTATCAAATACCAGGTTCAGGAATTTCTTTCTGCTGAACCGCGGATCAATAGCAGCGAACACCTCCGCGAATTTTGACATATAAGCTTTACTGTACATATTTTTGAGCGGTTCAGCCATAGTTTGGTCTTCCTGTTGTTTGTTGGTAATCGAAATCTGCGTAAATTAATATCTTACAATTAATTTCCGCCCTTATTAACTTTGCAGAATTGTAAATTTAAAGGTTAATTCCGGGATATTTAATGAAAAAAATTCCGCTTCTTTTTTTGTTCATGCTGCTTGCGACGGTCAAAATACTATCCGCAGATGATACCTGCAAAGTAGGTATTTACTTCAATTCGCTTACTGATTTCAATATCAGCGATCAAAGCTTTTCGGCTGACTTCTGGATGTGGTTCAACTATACCAACGACAGCCTGCAATTCAACGATGCGCTTGAAGTAACAAACTCTAAATCTTCTTCCTTTTCCAATTACGCGAAGATGAAAAAGGACAGCATTAACTGGGATATGTTGAAATTCAACTCAGTTGTTTTTAAAGAGTGGGATGTCTCTGCTTTTCCGTTCGATAAACAGAAGCTGACGCTTCATATAGACCATACAATTTATGACACTAAAAAGCTGGCATTCATTACCGATGGCAGCAACTCAGCGATCGATTCAAACCTTGTGCTCAGCAACTGGAAGATCGATTCACTGGCATTTTACGTGAACAATCAAACGTACAACACAACATTTGGCGACCCGGTCATAAAAGGCTCAAGCACATATCCCTCTGTAACAGCAGATATCTACCTGACCCGTGAAAATTCATGGAACACCCTGTTTAAAATGCTCACCGGCGTTTATGTTGCATTTTCTATAGTATTGCTGGCGTTCTTTGTTAAGCCATCCGATAGGCTTGGCCTCTGTGTTGGCGGCCTGTTTGCGGCTGTTGGTAATAAATATATTATCGAATCCGCTGTGCCTTCAACGGTTTCAAACACGCTGTTCGATAACATTCACAATATTACCTTTATCGCAATATTTGTAGTGCTTGTGGTAGCGGTAATTTCATTCAAATGGAATGAAACCGAAAAACCCGTTTACATCGAAAAAGCGAAAAAGCTTGATAAGATCAGCTTTTACTCTGTAGTTGCTGCTTATGCATTGCTCAATGTATTTTTGATAATGAGAGCGGCAAGCTAAAAATTAATTTTAAATCCCATGACGCAAAACGGACCGGATAAAAATACCATTTACCCGCTTGCAGGTTACGAGCGGCTGTGTTTCCTGAAGAACATTATTAAGAATCCGAATATTATAGTAGGCGATTATACTTACTACGATGATTTTGAAGATGTTCACAACTTCGAAAAAAACGTGAAGTATCATTTCGATTTTACCGGGGATAAACTTATCATAGGTAAGTTTTGCATGATAGCATCGGATGTTAAGTTCATAATGAATGGCGCGAACCATCTTTCAGATTCGGTCTCCGCATACCCATTCGCAATTTTCGGCAATGGCTGGGAACGCGCTATGGAAGGGCGCAGCTACCCCAACAAGGGCGACCTGGTTATTGGCAACGACGTGTGGATAGGTTATAACGCAACCCTTATGGCTGGAATTACCGTGCATGACGGTGCAATTATTGCCGCCAACTCTACTGTTACAAAAGATGTTGAGCCATACGCAATTGTCGGGGGGAATCCTGCATCAGTTATACGGAAAAGATTTTCAGTCGAGAAGATACGGGAGCTGCTTTCGATAAAATGGTGGGATTGGGATATAGAGAAGATCACACGTAACGTGCATAACCTGACGGGCAGTGATGTTTCAAAGCTGAAATAGTGACGGGCTGCAGCATTACTCACCGAAAAAATTCCCGATCTCACGGGATAAACGCTTTACATCAACTTTTTCGACCGGATGTTCGGTACCCGGAATTACCAATAGTGATGAATTTTTGAGAGCCCTGTATGCTGCAATTGTTTCTTCAAGAGATACCATTTTATCCCTGTCACCAATACTTACAAGTACTTCATTCTTGACCTTTGCCAGCATGTCACTGTTTAACAGATTCCTGTTGCCGAGGCGGAACATCATTTCTCTGGTCATTTCGAGCAAGGCCTCCCACTTGCCGCTGCCATGCCTGGCGGCTAGCTCTTCGGCAAATGCCGGTACTTTCTGCCTGATCTTATCCGCATCAAGCATCTTCGCTTCGCGGGCGGCTGTATCTTCATTCCAATCAAATTTGGTTGCAAGCGTAAATATCCGGCCGGCGTTTATCATACCCGCCGCTGATGCATACAACGCCGCATATCCGCCCATGCTGTAGCCAAATATATCCGCTCCCTCCAGCCCGTTCACCTGCATATAAACGGAAATATCCTGTACGAATGTTTCTATGGTGAATTGCTCTTCAGGCAGCGGATTTGCTCCATGACCTGTGAAATCAAAAGTATGTACTTCATACTTTTTAGAAAGTATTTCCGAAATTCCTCCGAACTGGCTTTTGGAGCCAAGCGCACCATGGAGCAATAAAATTGGTTTCATGTGTAATTATTTAAATACTGAAGAACTTTTTGATTCTTTTGGAGTGCGCTGACTGCGTCAGTGCTTCACTCTCTCCGAACCAATTAAGCATCCACACAGTGGATGCACTCCAAAAAAACAGATTGTGCTTTTGTTTCTTTTGGAGTGCACTGACTGCGTCAGTGCTTCACTGTCTCAGAAGCCAATAAGCATCCACATAGTGGATGCACTCCAAAAAAAGGCAGTTGAGCAACCAAAGATATTTTCTGAAAAGGTTTTTACCTGAGAAGCTTTGCGTAAATTTCTTTCAGCTTCAGGTAGTTCATATCCCAGTTTGCTCTTTCAGCGGCTATAACCGTATTCCTTTCCCCATGCGCTTTCACAAGCTCCCTCGACCGGTAATATTTTTCCATAGCTTCAGCAAGCATACGGGAATCACCCCTTGGGGCCATGATGCCGTTTTCAGCCGTTACCCATTCTTTAATGGCAGGCACGTCAGTTACAACCAGTCCCGTGCCGCATGCCATAGCTTCAAGCAGTGAGAGCGATGTGCCGTCGCTAAGTGAGGGGGAAACATAAATATCAGATGCGCTTAAAAGCAGCGGCAGATCTTTGTTTGGAACCCTGCCCAGAATACGTATCTTATCATCAAGCCCTTTTTCGGTAATGTAACGGAGCGCTTCAGTTTTACCGGAACCCTCGGAAAGCATTAACATCTCGACATCGCTTTTACCTTCTGAAAACTTTGCAAATGCTTCAAGCAGGGAGCTTACGCCATAAACCGGCTCAAAGTGCCGGTTGAAAATGATAATGAACTTGCCGGCATCAAGATTAAGCTGGCGGCGCGCTTCGCTTCTGTCTTTCCTGCTGAAAAGCTCAAGGTCAATTCCCCACGGAAAAACCGTAATATCCTTTTGGTTCTTACCGTAATCTGTAATGATCTTCTGCTTCACAAACTCAGCATCACACTGTATATGGTCACAGCTTTCCATTACTTTCCGCACCAGCCTTTTTTTAAAGAAGCTCTTATCAGGCTCTATTAGTATATCTGAACCCCACGGCATCGAGAGATGCGGATGGAATCCTGAACCCGCTGCAAGAATTCCAACCTGCCACACATACCCGCTGTGAATAATATCGGGTTTAAACTCACTCAGTACTTTTTTAAAATGTCCGCGTTCACTGATCAGCGGAAGGGAACGGAACGCAGGCTTTTTGGAAATTATCTGCAGGTGGTTCAGCTTATCGATCTCATCGATTATCTCGCCGGAGGCGTAATGCAGGAACAATACCTCGTAGTCTTCCGCCAGCTTTTTCAGAAAGCGGTAATCATGTATGCCGCCATTAGAGCTTACATAAAGTACCTTCACTCTGCAGCCTCCCGCGGAAAATCAATTTGTATGAAATGTTTATTCCCGGCCTGCATAGAATTCCTTTATTTTTCCCGTAATGAACTCTACCCCTTCATCGGAAAGCTCGTAGTATAAAGGCATCCTTAAAAGCTTATCGGTGTAATTATCTGAATTAACCAGTTCCCTGCCGTCGTGTTTGCCTTCAAAAAAAGGCGACTTGTGCAGGCTTAAATAATGGAATGTAGGAAGAATATCTGCAGCCTTCATGAAATCGATCAATTCCTGCCTCTCCTGCTGGCTTCGGCAAAGTATGTAAAACATGTGGCCGTTATTTGTCGCGTATTCAGGTATTGCCGGAAGCTGAATGAATCCCTTTTCGGCAACCGGTTTCAGAGCTTCATAGTACTGCTCCCATATCGAAATTCTCCGCTTCTGAATTTTATCCAGGTTCTCAAGCTGCGCGTAAAGAAACGCGGCAATTATTTCAGAGGGCAGAAATGATGAACCGATATCTACCCAGTTATACTTATCAACTTCACCGCGGAAAAACGAAGAGCGGTTGGTACCTTTTTCACGAATGATCTCGGCGCGTTTTATGAACTGCTCATCATTTATCACAAGCATGCCGCCCTCACCAGAAATTACGTTTTTGGTTTCATGGAAGCTGAATGCAGCCAGGCTGCCAAATGAACCCAGCGGCTTTCCCTTGTAATACGAATCGATTGAATGCGCCGCATCTTCAACAACATGAAGCTTATGGCGAGAAGCAATATCCATGATGGCATCCATATCGCAGGCTATACCTGCATAGTGAACCAGCACTATTGCTTTTGTGGCGGGAGTGATAAGGCTTTCTATTAATGCGGGATCAATATTCGGGTCACCTTTTCCGCTATCCGCAAAAACAATTTTTGCGCCGCGCAGTGCAAAGGCATTGGCTGTTGATACAAAGGTAAATGATGGAATTATCACCTCATCCCCCGGTTTGAAATCAAGCAGTATGGCGCTCATTTCAAGCGCGTCGCTGCATGAAGTTGTAAGCATTACCTTCTTAAAGCCGAAGCGCTCCTCGAAAAAGCTGTGGCACAGCTTTGTGAAACGGCCGTCACCTGATATTTTGCCGGAAGCAACCGCCTGCACAATGTACTCAATTTCTTTGCCTGTTAAAAACGGCTTATTGAACGGGTACTTCATTGTTTCGTGCTCCCTTCTCTCCAGCCCCATATGTAATATGGCGCATCCGGGCCGGTATTAAAAAGCAGGTCCAGTATGCTGACGCAATGGTCAAATGGCGGAAACATTTGGTTGTACTCGGGGTAGCCTGAGTACTCAAAAAATTCAACTTCAATTCCATTTTTCTCAAACAGGTCAAGATCCATATACGCCTTTGCCGAAGGGCCGCTGTAATATTTTTCCGCTCCCAGGTCTTTGCAGATATTTATCAATCTCTGGTTTCTTTCTTCCGCCAGTTCAAATTCTTCAGAACGCACTATCCGCGTTGTAATACCCAGGTAGCTGTTTACAGCCTGTATAAAATGCTGGTTGATGCGGGAGAGGTTAAGTGAATCACATGATCTGTAAAGCTCTTCCACCCATGGCCATACTTCCTTAAAGCATGGCGCCTGTTTATAATTCAGCCGGAGGATATCAAGATGACTTTTTTTCCACACCTGGTCTGCAACAAGTGTTTCGTTTATCTTCTGGTGAAACTTTCCGCTTACTTCAACCGGCACTGATAGCCATTTATTCCCCTGTGCTGTTTTAATTATGTTGCGGTTTCGCCAGTCGCGGCGGGTGTATTGCATATCATCATATATGACCATTACATCAACCATGTTGATACTATCGAAGTACCCCTTCCAGGGAATATAGTTTGATTGTATTATCGCTGCTTTGGTTTTCAAGTGTACTTATATGTATTATTAAGCCGGTATTTACTTTCCTTCGGTGAGCATTCTGTAAGCGTTTTCAAGGATTACGGCATTTTCGGCATAACCGATTATCAGGCCGTCTTCCCTGATATGAGATATCTCATATCCCATTCTGAGGTGCAGTATTATTGAACGGTTGTTCTTCCGTGAAAAGTATCCTATCTGCTCCCTGTAGCCGTTTTCCAGGGCTGTTTGGCAAAGCTTTATACTGTGATATTTCGCCAGGTTCCTGCCGCGCATATCTTTTGATGTAAATACAATATGATGGTTTATTTTCCCATCGGTTACAGAGGCAAAATCAACCAGCTTAAGCTCGTCCGCTTCGTTCCTTATGCAGAAGCTGTATTTGAACTTATCGGTAAGCGGATTCAGCAGGTATTCATCATCAGCGTGTTCGCGCCATCTGTACACCTCGTAATACTCGCCGAATGCGTCATTTATAAACTCCGAAAATTTCCGCAGATCGCGCTGCATCACCTCAAGGGTAATAAGCTCTATCCTGAGCCCCATTTTGGCAAGCCCGTCATCAACAAATTTGTGGTAATTTATGTTTTCCTTACTGTTCATTAGTTCATTTACTTCTGCAGAGCGCCGGGGGAAGTACCGGTGCCGCTTATAAGTTTTGATTCCTTAAGCTTCAGGAATGAACCCTTAAGTGTGCTCATATATATCAAAAACGGCAGCAGCACAAAAGGCATTGCCGCTATATAATTCCTTATCTCTTCTATGCTGTGAATGAAAAATATTATAACAATATACGGAAGTATCGTGAAGTTTATCATTATTCTTTCATTGGGGATACGCTTCCAAACCGGGTTGCATATGCTGCCAAGCACAAAAAAGTGAAGGCCGCCAAATACCAGTACGATATTCCTTAGCACCAGGTGAACAGGCATCTCAAATGAATACGTGTAATTCCTGATATGGTTCAGCCTGAATGAAAGCCCGGGACTGTTCACAAATACTTCAGAGAGAATGAACTTTACCCCGGCATATATTGCAACCATCGCAATTATATTAATCATTATTTTACCCTTGAACAGCCGGCGGTAATTATAAAGCACGTACATTGGAATAAGGAACCCGACTGAATCGTGATTTACACATCCAAGCAGCAGAACAAAAAGCAGGGGGGCGGTCTTTTCTTTAACAATAAAATAATACCCAAGCAGTATAAATATCAGCAGGCTGAAATCAACGAAAAAAAGCTGGCCGTTCAGTATAGTATAATTCCAAAGCATTGGGTAAAGTATAAATGGCGCAATCAGCGCGTTTATTCCCCTGTCTTCAAAATACTCGCCCAGAAGCCTGTAAAACACATAAAGCACAATCATTGTTTGCCCCAGTACCAGTATAAAATATATACCGTTATCAGATAAGGGGACAAAGAGTTTCAGGAATCCAAAGGTGAACGGAACCAGCATCCTGTATTGCAAAACCTTCAGTGCGGTAAAATCCAGTACGGGATATATCGCGCTGGAGCTATCGTACGAGTAATAATCTGCCTTTACAATAAGCTTCTGGTAATAAAGGTAGCAGAAGGTGAGGGATAACATAAAGTAATATGTAAGAAAATATATCTTTCTTCTGTATTTTTCAATAAATGAGCTCAAATTCAACCGGGTGTTTTCTCCTTTTTTAAAAAATATAAAAGTTTGGTTATTCGTAAATCTCGTCTATGATGTAAAGCTGTCTTCTTCTCACTTCGTCAAGCGTACGCCACAGGTATTCCCCGATAATTCCCAGCATCAGCATTTGGAACCCGCTGAGAAACAGCACTATCACCATAAGCGGGGCCCAACCCTGGAACGGATAGCTTCCGGCAAATTTGGCAATAACAATAACAATCGCGTACACAAATCCGCTCAGCGAAATTATCAGCCCTAGTATCGACATTATCCTTATCGGAAAGAATGAATACCCCAGCACGCCGTCAATTAAATACTTCAGCTTTTTTGAAAATGTCCATTTTGATTCGCCGATCTCCCGCGCCATTCTTTTATAAGGTATGAACTTCGCACGGTAGCCCGTCCATAATATTTGCCCCTGCCAGAATGCGTTCGCTTCCATGTTATCGAGTATCAATTTTTTTATCTTGCTGCCAACCAGCAGGAAGTCAAATCCGCCCGGCGGCATATTGCTGAAACTAAGCTTGCGCATTGCTTTGTAAAAGAAGCTCGAGGTCTTTCTTCTGAAATATGACTCTTCCCTTTCGGAACGGGTGCAGACAACTATGGGATAATTTTCCTCGAAGTGATATTTCAGCATGTCGTTGATAAGCTCGGGGGGATCCTGCAGGTCGGCGGAAATATTTACAATGCACTTTCCCCTCGAATGCGCGTAACCTGCATAGAGCGCGTTCACCTGACCGAAGTTGCGTGTGAGCTTTATAACTTTAATTATATCTTTGTATGCATCTCTTAGCTCTATAAGCTTCTCCATCGAGTTATCATAAGAGCCGTCATCAACAAATATCACCTCAAAAACCATTTTTGGATTATGCAAAATAACCGCTTCGTGAATTTTCCGGAACGTAGGCCATACATTCTGTTCGTTGCAGTAAACAGGAATAATGATCGAACAATCTATATTTGAGGCAGGCTTGCCGAGTTCTGTATTCATTTTTTAAATTTTACTGCGGGATTCCCGATATATGTTCCGGGTTCTTCAATATTCTTTACTACTACTGCGCCCATTCCAATTGTAACATCATCGCAAATGCGAATGCCCTGCTTCACCGAAGCGTTGGTTCCGATATAAACATTGTTACCTATTTCGCAGCTTCCGCTGATATTAACTCCGGGGGCAGTTGTAAAATAATCGCCAATCATACAATCATGCCCAATGGTTGTATGCAGATTCAAATGCGCATGTTTGCCGATCTTTATATTACATGTTGCAATAACCCCAGCCGTAATTACTGCGCCTTCTGCAAATTCAACCCAATCCGATACCACTGCGGACGGATGTATTAAAATGGGGAATTCCGTTTCAGCCGGGAGCGACCCCACCACCGCCCTGCGTTTTGCGGGCTCGCCTATGGCAACTGAAACTGCATGAATGCCGCTATCCAAATCCGATCTTCTGAGAACATCAATACCCATGATGCGGCTTTCTGTATAGAATTCATCATCAACAATGAAAAAAACTTTTCCTGCGGTGTCTTCGCCCTTTGCCCTGAAAACATCTGTAATCAAACACAGCACTTCCCTTCCGAAGCCGCCTGTTCCCCAGATGCATATTTTCTTTTGTGAGCTCATGCCGCGCAAACTTTATTGACTGTGCTGCAAACTTTTTTAATTTCTGCAGGTGTTATGTGTACCGATAGCGGCAGGCATAATATCCGCTTTGATATATCCAGCGCGTTTTTGCACGAAGGCTTTCCGCCGAACACTGTTTCAAGGCTCGGACTGAAATATTCCCTGGGAAAAATATTCTGCGCGTTCAGTGCCTTCATGAGCTGCTTCTTCAGTTTTTCTGTACGCAGTATTACCGGCAGGTATGAATAATTCTGCCCGGTCAAAAAATGCTGGAAATCAAAGTTCTCTGTTTCTTTCAGAAACTGCATGTATAGATTGTATGCCGCCTTCCTTTTAGCAATTATCTTCGGAAGGTATTTCATGCCGGCAAGTCCAAGCGATGCGCTTAGCTCGTTCATTTTACCGTTGATGCCAAGCGTATGAATGACATAATTTTCATAACCGAAATTTCTCGCAAGCTTAAGCCTCTTTGCGGTCCGCGGATTATTTGTGAACATTGCGCCGCCTTCTGCGGTGTTCAGCAGCTTGGTGGCATGAAAACTTGTAACCGATATATCACCGTAGCTAAACAGCGGCTTGCCTTTGTGTTTTATGCCTAATGCGTGGCAGGCGTCATAGATAACGGTCAGTTTATGCTTCTTGGCTATTTTTTTTATAGCTTCGGTATCACAAGGATTCCCGAACACATGAACCGCAAGTATCGCTTTTGTTTTTCGCGTTATCTTTTTCTCTATCTCTTTCGGATCGATATTAAGAGTGTGAGGATCTATATCCGCATATACGGGAACAAATCCCTCCCACATTATTGAGCTCGTAGTAGCAATAAATGAAAAGGGTGTGGTAATAATTTCTCCGCCCGGGGGAAGGGTTCTCATTGCAAGCTGCAGAGCAATTGTTGCATTAGCCGTGCAGATAGCAAAACCCGTTCCCGCGTTAGCCTTCAGCTCGCCTTCAAACTGCTTAACAAATCTGCCATCGTTCGTGAGCACACCGTTTTTCCAGATAAGCTTGAGGTAACGCACGTATTCTTCAAGCGGCGGCAGGAAAGACTTCGTAACTAAAAGCGGATTTTTCAATGAATTATGCCTAAATTTGATTCAAATTACTAAAAATGTTACTGATATAAAATACGACTCCCTTACCCATTTTAGGTTTTTTTACCTACCACATAATGCTGCGCGCCAAGGGGAAGCCAGCCTATTCCTTTTTCAACGCTTCTGAACATGCCGGCCTTGAATGGAAAAAAAACAATATACTTATCCTCCGCAATTTCAAGCTTCGCGCCGCGGAACAGTGATTTAAGCTTTGAGTGTGTCAACAGCACCGCATCTCTATCGAACTCGCATCTTGCGACTGCAATTCGTGTCAGCGGATTTAACGGATTATGCTCGAACACAGCCGCGATACCCCCGGGTTTTAATATCCGGTTCATCTCCCGCGAAAAATTTTCCCACAATGCAGGCGGTACGTGATGCATTACATTAATTGCGAAACACAGATCAAAACTGTTATCTTCGAACGGAAGATTCTCGCCGTCGTACTTGCGGTAATCCACTTCCGGATTATTAACTTTAGCCTTCTGCACAACGCCGTCTTCAACATCCACTCCGTAAAGCTGCCCAATGCTGCCTTTCAGGAATCTATCTACAAGCCCAACACCGCTGCCAATATCAAGCGCTTTGATCTTTTCCGCGGGTCCAATAAATCTGAGCGCGATATCCAGCAGCATATCAGCCTTGATCTCAATAAAAAAATCAACATCCTGCCCGATAAATCCTATCGAGTCTTCGATCTCAGCGCGGTATGTTTCAACGTAATCATCAAAGCTAACGTCGCTTTTTTGAATTACTTCTTTATTACTTTCTTTTTCTTTATCCTGAAGCAAATATTCTACTCCGTCTTCTTTCCGGGCAGGAGCCCAAACCATTTAAAGGTGCTTAAATAAATTATAAATAATGATGTGATCATCGGAATAAGCTTGGTATAAACCCGCACTTCTGTGATATAGGTTATATAAATACCGAAAACGTAATACGGTATAATTGCAAGATTCATATATATCATTCTGCGGTCCGGGAATTTCTTCCACGCACCCGTAACAAAAAGCAGTATAACAAAAACGTACAGTCCGCCGAAGTTCAGCAGTAAATTCCGGAGCAGGGTTTTATTGCTCGCCAGGCTTTGCACTATACGTATATTTTCGTAGTATCCTATCTCAAACGGGTCGCCCGGATTGTTCCTGAATATATACCCAAGCAGCAGCTTATAACCTATGAAAAGTGCCGAGATCAGCGCGGTTCTTGCAAGTATCTTCTTTGTGAAGAACTCGCGGTAATTGAACAGCGCGTATGAAAATATCAGGTAACCTATGGTTTCTTTGTTCACAAGCCCGATGATGAATACAAAAAGGAACATCCCGAAATTCTGCCGCGCTATGAAATATAATCCCGCAGTGGTTAAGAAGATCGTGGTAAAGTCATAATACTGGAACGAGCCGTTCAGCAGTATGTAATTCCACAGCATTGTGTACAGAATAACCGGCGCAAGCCAGAACAGGATCTTACGGCTGCCAAAATAAACCCAAAGCAATTTGTAAAAAACAGTTACCGTGAGGAAAACCATTATAACATTGTACGCATTAAAAAGGTACTTTCCATAAATATCCCCCAAAGGCCATAATAGATTGAACAGAAGCGGCATAAGCAGGCGGAACTGGTACGGCTTTGATGTTTCAAATGTGCCAACAGCGTTAAGGCTGTTTGGCGCGTTCCAATCAACCGGCGCAACAATTTTACGGTGATACAGGTAACAGAATACCAGCGAAAGTCCCAGGTACATAAAAAGGTACGGCCAGGGGATCTTGTTGTCTCCCCCGCGGTAATACTCGCCGTGCATGTCATACTTCTGCGGCTGGAATTCGATGTATTGACTATAATTCAAATTAAATGATTTGCCGTTAATTCAATTCACCGGCTTATATTACGGATTATAATATAGCGGCACGCACCAGTGATTCCCCGCGACCCAATCGCTGTTTGGAAGCTCCACATCATGTTTAAGTATCCGGTGGCATTGCTCTTCATAAACTTTGCCCGTTGATTTCTCTATCGGGTCGAATACTATATACTTGTAATACCCGGAGATCATTCCTTCAGGAAGCTTGAGGCGATTGCTGTAAATTGTATCAAACTTCTTCGCGTGATCATTCTTGAAATCGATTATCTCCTTCAGCCTGTCGGTTTCAATTGCGCCGATTGCTGCCTGGAATTCCGTTATCCTGTAATTCAATCCATGTACGGCATAGTCGAACTTTCCGTAGTTGCGGAATTTTTTAGCATGCTCAATAACCTCTTTGTGTTTTGATACAAGCATTCCCCCCTCACCGGTGGTGATGGTTTTGGTTGCGTAGAATGAATAAAATCCAGCATCGCCCCACTCACCCGGATTCTTCCCGTTCCACGAAGCGCCGTGTGAATGCGCGCAGTCTTCAAGCAGCACGATATTATGCTCCCTGCAGTAAGCGGCAATTTTATCTATTTCGAAGGCAAGATGCCCGCCGATATGCACAACCCAAATGGCCGCAGGTTTGTATTTTTCGGCCTTTGTGACCATATCATTATAGCTCATGCAGAGGTCGAACCGGTTGCAGTCAACAAACTGTACTTCGGCGCCAGCCTGCAGCGTTGCCAGGGGAGTAGCCATAAATGTGTTCGAGGGACAAAGCACCGTCTTCCCTTTAACCTTGTAGAAATCCAAAGCTGCTAGCGCTGCGCCCGCCCAGCTTGAAAATGCCACAGACTCCAGGTTATTCACTGCGGCCCATTTGTTTTCAAACAGCTCTGTGTAATAGCCTTCAGTCCATTTATTCGAAGCTACGATCTTATCGAAAGCCTCATGCACTTTCGGCAAATCTCTTTTATCAAACCCGATGGAAAAATTCATATTTTTTTTTGATCCCCCTTGTTCATTTTTGTCATTCCTGCGAAGGCAGGAATCTTAAGATCCAACATGTCACTCCTACGGAGCTTTG
>WBZT01001302.1_pt1 | contig 18407 bp, 15 predicted proteins | sample 5204241 | NCBI WGS metagenome assembly WBZT01 (sample SAMN12344358, study PRJNA552823) | activated sludge metagenome | biome: Activated sludge suspended growth; feature: Nitrification reactor; material: Wastewater; isolation source: activated sludge from nitrification reactor of wastewater...
GTCATAGACCGACTCTGCATCGCCATGAACCACTACGTCGATCATCCGGAAATCGTCCGTTCCATAACCGCTTTTCCGTGGATATGCTCATTCAATGAATGCTAAATGGTATGACAACTGCGCCGCAGGCCCAGGAAACGCTGGAAGCTCAGTCGATCCAGCACTTGGTACTCTATCTGCTCATCACTCAGTCCATATAAATTCTGGAGCACCAGGGCACGCACCATCAACTCGGTGGGAAACGGCGGACGTCCACCGCGCTCCCGCCCCGGTCGTGGCGCGACCCGATCCACCTCCGCCGCCAGTGCCTTGAAGTCAACCTGCTGCTCCATGACTTGCAGCACATCACCCAGACGATCCAATTTAGCTTCCCGTTCCTCGGCGGCAAACAGGCTTTCTTTGATCATCAGAGGTGCGGACTCTTGGCGGAAATCAATAACCCCATTTTCTCATAATCAGGGGTTTTTCGAGGTGCCCATCAGGGCTGGGAAGCGTCAGCTTCCGTCAACAAGCCGGATATATGGCCGCAGTCGATATCCCTGGTTTCGCTCACGGCAGATCCCCTTGCAACGCGGGTGAGTCCATATAAGGTGCCCATTTGGCTATATCGGCCTCTTGTATGTATCGCCCCGCTATCCACGTCGCGGGGTAGCATCCTTGCTCTATCGCGAGATCGAATCCGCGCTATTGCTCGCGGGTATCAAAGCGCTATTCACCGAGGCGAGTTTGGTGGCGCGCCCATTTTTTCGGCGCCAAGGCTTTCTGATCGTGGAAGAGCAAATCGTCAGTCGTCGTGGCGTTGCCTTCAGACGATATGCCATGCGCAAATCAATCAAGGCGGCGGATGAGTCTGGACCGACAACGTTTGCGACGGCAATGCGCGCGGTTTAGTGAACGACCAGTTTGGCCAACATGAACACCGCCACCGCCACGATCATGCCGGCGAACAGCTTTTGCAGGGTTGGGCCGGCGATGCGTTTACCCACCGCGATACCCAGCGCCATGCCGGCCAGACCGCCCAGCACGAAACCGACCGTGATCCCGACATCCAGCCGGTGACCGGCGATGACATGGGACAGCAAACCGATAGCGCTGATGATGGCGATCACCCACAGCGAGGTAGCGACCGCCCGCCGCATCGGTAGAGAGGCGATCAACACCAGCGCCGGCACGATCAGAAAGCCGCCCCCCACGCCGAACAGCCCGGACAGCAAGCCGGTCGTGGAACCGGTCGCCGCCAGCCGCACCGCGCAGCGTGAGGTGAATTGCAACTGACCACCAAGGTCGTAGCGGCAGGCGGGTCCGGCCGTCTCGTCGTTCGGATCGGGACCCACGCGAACGATACGGGTTTCCTCCGGCCGGCGGCTAGCCTGTCGCCACATGCGGAACGCCACCGCCAGCATCAACAGGGCAAAGCAAGTCAACAGTGCCGCCTCGGGAAACTGGGGGCTCAGCCAGGCGCCCAACGGCGCGCCAGCGATGCCGGACAGGCCGAAGATCAGCGCGGTGCGTGGTTCGGCCTCGCCATCGCGCAGCCGCGCCAATCCGCCACCCAGCGCGGTGGCCCCGACCGCCGCCAGCGAAACCACCACCGCCGCGTGCGCCGGGACCTGCATGCCGTACACCAGCAACGGCACGGCGAACACGGAACCGCCGCCGCCGGTCAGGCCCAGGGAAAACCCGACGATCAGGCCAAAGAGCAGGCTAAGAGTCATGCGTGCAATGAAGGGACAAGGAATAGGGGGCAGTCGTCATGTCGTTCTCCGATAGCCCAACGAAAACGGCGCTCGCGCCCGACCCGTGGATCGTGACGCGAGCGCCGCTCTTGGTTCCGGCGTGTCAACCGGCCGCGATCAGACTTCGCCCCAGCCGAACACTTCCACGGTGCGGAACAGATCGTTGTCGGTCACCATGCCGACCGGCTTGCCGTCCATCTCGACCACGACGCGGCGCACGTTGGCCTCGGCCATGCGCTGTGAGGCATCGGACAGCGACATCTCGCGCTTGACCGTCACCAGCGGCCGGGTGGCGATTTCGCCGACCTGGGTGCGCGCTGGCGAGCGATTGGCGCTGATGACCTTCTTGAGCACGTCGCGGTCGGTCATGATGCCCCATTGGCCGCTGGCGTCGGGCTGGACCATGACCGCGTTCACGCCCTTTTCGATCATCTGGTGCATGGCGACGTTGACCAGCTCGTCGTTCTTGACGCTGATCACCGGCGACATGATGCCGCCCACCGTGGTCGGCATGCGGCCGGAAGCGATCATCGCTTGCAGGGGATCGGCCACGCGCTGGGCTTCCAGGGCACGACGCTCGGCTTCGAGTTCCCGACGCCGCTGTTCGGCCTCGGCGCGCAGGGTGGCGCCGTGCGCCTTGATCTTGGCGATGATCAGGTCGCCGAACTGGCTGGTCGGTACTTCGGTGGCGCCATCCATCTGCCGGGCGAAGTCGTAGGTGACGGTCTTGTCGGCGATCACCTGGGTCAGCGCGGTTTCGATCAGGTCGGCGGCTTCCTTCCAACCCATGTATTGCAGCATCATCACGCCGGACAGCATCAGCGAGCCGGGATTGACCTTGTCCAGATTGGCGTACTTGGGCGCGGTGCCGTGGGTGGCCTCGAACACGGCGATGTGATCGGCCATGTTGGCGCCCGGCGCGATGCCGATGCCGCCCACTTCCGCCGCCACCGCGTCGGAGAGGTAGTCGCCGTTCAGGTTCATGGTGGCCAGCACCGAGAACTCTTCCGGCCGCAGTTGCAGCAACTGGAAGATGATGTCGGCGATACGATCCTTGATCACCACCTTGCCGGGGGGCTGCTTGCCGCCGTAGACGCTGTAGAGGTCGTTCTCGGTGATGGTCTGATCCGGGAATTCGTCGCGCGCCAGTTCGTAGCCCCAGTTCCGGAAGGCGCCTTCCGTGAACTTCATGATGTTGCCCTTGTGGACCAGGGTCACGCTGTCGCGGCCGTGGTCGATCGCGTACTGGATGGCCTTGCGCACCAGTCGCTTGGAAGCAAACGGCGAGATCGGCTTGATGCCCAGGCCGGCTTCGTCGAAGAAGTCCGCGCCCATCTCCTCGCGCAGGAACTTGGACAGCTTGGCGTTCTCGGGCGAGCCGGACTTGTACTCGATGCCGGCGTAGACATCCTCGGTGTTCTCGCGGAAGATGATGACGTCCACCTTCTCGGGATAGCGCACCGGCGAGGGTACGCCGGGATAGTAACGCACCGGGCGGACGCAGGCGTACAGGTCCAGATCCTGGCGCAAGGCTACGTTCAGCGAGCGGAAGCCACCGCCGACCGGCGTGGTCAGGGGACCCTTGATGGCCACGACCAGCTCTTTGATCGCTTCCAGGGTTTCATCGGGGAAGTAATTGCCGTCGTAAATCTCGGCGGCTTTCTCGCCCAGGAAGATTTCGCACCAGTTGATCTTGCGCTGGCCGCCGTAGGCTTCCTCGACCGCCGCGTCCCAGACCCGCAGGGAGGCCTTGGTGATGTCCGGACCGATGCCGTCGCCTTCCACATAGCCGACGATCGGCTGATCGGGTACGTGCAGCTTGCCATCCTTGACGGTAATCTTTTCACCGCTCGTGGGAATGCGGATATGCTGGTAGGTCATGGACCCTCCTTCTCGTTTTGGTTTCCACCGAGGTGTTGAACGTCGGGTTGCGCGGCGACCCGCTACGCAGCCCGCTACGGGGCGCGAAAAAACGCGCATAAGCTACACGCAATCACGATTTATGTCCATGACGGCCATGGGTTGCACCCATCCGGCCGCCGGCTGCCGCGAGTGTTGTCGCCATGACCCTGAACGAACTGCGCTACATCGTCGCGGTTGCCCGCGAACGACATTTCGGCCACGCCGCCGAATCCTGCCACATCAGCCAGCCCACGCTGAGCGTGGCGGTGCGCAAATTGGAAGACGAACTGGGCGTGACCCTGTTCGAACGCGGTCCCGGCGAAATGACGGTGACGCCCATCGGCCGACGCATCGTCGAACAGGCCCAGCGAGTGCTGGAGGAGGCCGCCGTCGTCAGACAGCTCGCCAGCCAGGGCCAGGACGATCTGGTCGGGATGCTGCGGCTGGGGGTGATCTATACCATCGGCCCCTACCTGCTACCGCATCTGATCCCACGGCTGCACCGCCGCGCGCCCGATATGCCGCTGCAAATCGAGGAGAGCTACACGGCGCAGCTGGGCGAGCGGCTCAAGGCCGGCGATCTGGATGTGTTGATCCTGTCGCTGCCGTTCGACGAACCGGGGGTAATGACGCAAGCGGTGTACGAGGAACCGTTCGTGGTGCTGATGCCGCTCGGTCATCCGCTGGAAGCGGCAACGCAAGTCGATGCCGCTACCCTGGCCCGGCAGGATCTGTTGCTGCTGGGTCCCGGCCATTGTTTCCGCGACCAGGTGTTGCGGTTTTGTCCGGAGTGCAACCGGCTGAGCGTGACCTCGGACAACATGCAAAGAACCTTGGAGGGCAGCTCGCTGGAAACCATCCGGCTGATGGTGGCCACCGGCGTCGGCATCACGGTACTGCCCTATACCTCGGTCAGCGGCTACGCCTATCCCAGCGATCTGCTCAGCGTCCGGCCGTTCGAGGCCCCGGCGCCGACCCGAATGGTGGCGCTGGCCTGGCGCAAGAGTTTTCCGCGCCAGCGCGTGATCGCCTTGTTGGCCGAGGCCATCCGCGCCTGCCCGCTGGGCGAGGCGGTGCGTTTGCTGGAATGAAGGGACCGGGGCCGAGCGGGATGCCGACTTGGCGCCGGGAACCCATCAGCCTCAGCCAAATTCGCCGGCTTCGAGACCGACCAACGGCAACAGCCGGTCGAGACCGGTTCGCAGCGCGTCGGGATGCTCCGCCCGTAGGGTCAGATGGCCGACCTTGCGGCCTGGAAGCGGCGCTTTGCCGTAGGCATGATAATGCGCGCCGGGCACGGCCAGCACCGTCGCTCGTTCGGGCATCGCGCCGATGCAGTTCAGCATGATGGAATGGCCGAGGGCGGCGGTCGAGCCCAGCGGTAGACCAAGAATCGCCCGCAGATGGTTTTCGAACTGGCTGGTTGCCGCGCCCTCGATGGTCCAGTGCCCGGAATTGTGGACGCGCGGAGCCATTTCATTGGCGATCAGCCGATCGTCCCGCACGAAGAACTCGATCGCCAGCAGCCCGACGTAGTTCAGTCGTTCCAGCAACCGGCGGGCGTGATCCCACCCCTCACCTTCCAGTTTCGGCGCGGCCAACGGTGCCCGCGACAGTCGCAGAATACCGTCGCGATGGTGATTCTCCACCAGTGGGTAAAATACGGTCGCCCCGTCGCGACCGCGCGCCGCCAACACCGATACTTCCCGCTGGAAAGGCACGAAGCCTTCCAGCAGCAGCGGCACACCGCCCAGCGCCTGCCAGGCGGGCTCGATGTCTTCGGACGCGCGCAGCACCCGCTGGCCCTTGCCGTCGTAACCCAGCCGGCGGGTTTTCAGCACCGCCGGCAGATGGATCCGCATTGCGGCGGCGTGCAATTCTTCCAGACTGTCGACCGTGGCGAAGGGTGGCGTCGGGATGCCCAGTTCCCAGAACAGGGCCTTTTCATACAGCCGATCCTGCGCCGCCGCCAGTGCCCCGGCTGGGGGGTTGAAAGTCACGGTTTGCCGTTCCAACGCGCGGGCCGCCGCCGCCGGCACGTTCTCGAAGTCGAAGGTCACCACCTCGGCCCATTCAGCCAATTGCCGGAGCAGGGCCTCGTCGTCGTAATTGCCCTGGATCAGCGGCGCGATCTGTCCGGCACAGGCATCGGCGGCCGGATCGAGCACCTGGAACCGCAGGCCCAGCGGGTAGCCGGCCAGGGCCAGCATCCGTGCCAATTGGCCGCCGCCGACGATGCCGACGTTCATGGTTGCGGGTTCCGTGGATCGGGTTCGGCCAGCACGGCGGCGGTCTGTCGCTCACGGAACGCGCGTGCGGCGTCGCGGATGGCGGGATATTTATTGCCGAGCAGCGCGGCGGCCAGCAGAGCGGCGTTGATCGCGCCGGCCTTGCCGATCGCCAGGGTGCCGACCGGGATGCCGCCCGGCATCTGCACGATCGACAGCAGCGAATCCATGCCGTTGAGCGCCTGCGACTGCACCGGTACGCCCAGCACCGGCAACATCGTTTTGGCGGCGACCATGCCCGGCAGATGGGCGGCGCCGCCGGCCCCGGCGATGATGACCTCCAAACCTCGTGCCTCGGCGCCGCCGGCGTACTCGAACAGCAGATCGGGCGTGCGGTGGGCCGAGACCACTCGCACTTCATGCGGCACGCCGAGCGCGTCCAGCGTGTTCGCCGCGTGTTCCAGGGTGCTCCAGTCGGATTTGGAGCCCATGATCAAACCCACCAGTGGATTCATGCCGGTCGTGTCCTGCCAAGTTGACGGTTATCTGGCGAAAATATCCGCCGAAGCGAGCCGGAAGGTTGGGTATCCCCAAGGCAAGAACCCCGCTTCGGGTGGAAGACGGTGAACATTATACAGTCTGGCGGTTAAATGCTTCTTAACTGTGTTCAAATGGGGAATAGAGCGTATTTCGGGACGGGCCGTCAAGTTCCGGCCCGCGCACGCAACTCGCGTGGGCATCGCCGGTCACAACGAGCAGAATCCACCGTGGGAGCGCCGCATCATGCTGATCAAGAAACCCGCCGATATCCGCCCATCCGAAATCACCCCGCCCGAATGGTACGCCCGCCGCCGCGAGTTCCTGAAAGGCGCCGCCGTGTTGGGTGCCGCCGCGCTGCTGCCGCCGGTGCTGCGTGGCAACCTCGCCCAGGCGGCCGACGACGATCTCAAGCCGACTCCCTACAAGGACGTCACTTCCTACAACAATTTTTACGAATTCGGGCCTAGCAAAACCGATCCGGCCGAGAATGCCGGTAGCCTGAAAACCAGTCCCTGGTCGGTGACGGTCGAAGGTCACTGTGAAAAGCCGGGTCAGTACGCGCTGGAGGATTTTCTGGCGCCGCACCCGCCCGAGGAACGCATCTACCGCCTGCGCTGCGTGGAAGCCTGGTCGATGGTGATACCGTGGCTGGGAATTCCGCTTGGGCAGATCCTGCCGCGATTCCAGCCCACCGCCAGCGCGAAATATGTCGAATTCACCACCTTGCTCGATCCGGCGCAAATGCCGGGACAGCGGACCCAGTTGTTGGACTGGCCCTATGTGGAAGGCTTGCGGATGGATGAGGCGATGCATCCGCTGACCTTGTTGGCGACCGGGCTGTACGGCAAGGAGCTGCCTAACCAGAACGGCGCGCCGCTGCGGTTGGTGACGCCGTGGAAGTACGGCTTCAAAAGCATCAAGTCCATCGTCAAGATTCGCTTTACCGAGCAGCAACCGCGCACCACCTGGGCCAGCGAAGGTCCCAGCGAATACGGATTCTACGCCAACGTCAATCCAGCGGTGGATCACCCGCGTTGGAGCCAGAAAAAAGAGCGGCGGGTCGGCGATTTCTTCCGTCGCGATACCCTGCCGTTCAACGGTTACGCCGAGCAGGTGGCCGGCCTGTATGCGGGCATGGATCTGCGCAAGGATTTCTGAAGCCGCGCGGCGCGGGAAAATGCAGGCTAAAGTTGAAGGCTTTCCGTCACGGGCCGAGTTGGTTTTGCCCGTTTCAGGCCATCCGCCACGGAACCGCCCATGACCATGCGAAAAATTTCCCGACGAGTGTTCGTGCCCATGCCGCTAGCCCGCGCCCTACCCGCCCTGATTCTCATGACGATCCTGACCGTGCTGCCCACCTCCATCCTGGCGGTTCCGGCCGCGTCCACGCCACCCGGTGGCACGGACGAACGCAAAATCGTGGTGCTCGACGATTTCGAAAACCTGGACGGCTGGAGCGTCGCCACTTCACCCGGCACGCGGCTGGAGATCGCGCAGGATGTCGGCCGCGCCGGTCGCGGCATGCGGCTGGATTTCGAGTTTCAGGACGGTGCCGGCTGGGCGATCGCCCGCAAGGAATTTCGCCTACGCCTGCCCGACAACTTCGCGTTTCATTTCCAATTGCGCGGCGAGGCGCCGGCCGGCGATATCGAATTCAAGCTGGTCGATCCGCGACAGAACGTCTGGTGGTTCAAGCAGCGCGACTACGCCTTTCCCCGCGAATGGCAGCCCATCACCATCAAGAAGCGTCATCTCAGCTTGGCCTGGGGTCCCGGCGGGCTGTTGGAAGACGTGGCGGTGATCGAGTTCGCCATCCTGCCGGGGGCGCAGGGTCACGGTAAGGGCTCGGTCTGGATCGACGATTTGAGCTTCGAGCAACGCGAGCCGACCCAGGTCTACACCTTGCAACCGGTGATCAGCGCTTCCACCTCGACCACGGATCATCCGCCGGCGGCGGTGTTCGACGCCGATCCGGCCACAAGCTGGCGCAGCGGCGCGCTGGCCGAGGATCAATGGCTATTGCTGGATTTTCTGAGGCCGCGCGAATACGGCGGTCTGGTGATCGACTGGGACCCGGACGATTACGCCGCCGACTATCAGGTACAAGTTTCCGACGATGGCAACGACTGGCAAACGGTTTACACCGTGCGCGACGGTAACGGCCGGCGCGATTACCTGTACCTGCCCGACGCCGAATCTCGCTATCTGCGCTTGAACCTGCAACGCAGCAGCCGGGGCCAGGGCTATGGCATCGGTCGCGTTCAAGTGCAGTCCTATGAGTTCTCCCGTTCGCCCAATCAATTTTTCGAGGCCATCGCCCGCGACAACCCGCGCGGTTACTACCCACGCTACTTTCAGGGCGAGCAATGCTACTGGACCGTGGTGGGGGCGAGCGGCGACGGCAAGGAGGCGTTGTTCGACGAAGATGGCACGCTGGAAGTGGACAAAGGCAGCTTCACCATCGCGCCGTTTCTGTTCACCGACGGCCGACTGCTCACCTGGGCCGACGTGGAACCGGTCCAGGATCTGGCCAACGGCTACCTGCCCATCCCCAGCGTGCGCTGGGAACACGAACATTTCTGGCTGGCGATCACCGTCTTCGCCGCCGGCCCACCGGGCGAGTCGGTCCTGTACGCCCGCTATCGGCTGGAAAACCTGAGCGCCGAAACCCGCCATGTCACCCTGTTTCTGGCGGTGCGGCCGTTTCAGGTCAACCCGCCCTGGCAATCCTTGAACATGCAGGGTGGCGTTTCTCCCATTCGCGAGCTGAGCTACGCCGACCGCGCGATCCGGGTGAATCGGGCCGGCAAGATGGTGGAGGTACTGACCGAACCCGACCGCTTTCGCGCCGTCACCTTCGACCAGGGGCCGATCGTCGATTATCTGGCGATCGGCAAGCTGCCCGACCGCGACACGGTGGACGACGCCTTCGGCTACGCCTCCGGCGCGCTGGAGTACGGCTGGGATCTGCGGCCTGGCGAGGGGCGCGAAGTCTATCTACGCATCCCCTTCCACGCGACCAAGACCGGTCCCCGGGCGCCGACCGATATCGAAGCTTCTGCTCGCGCCAACCAGTTGCTGGAGCAAACTCGGCGGGAGTGGGAAACGCGGCTGGACCGGGTCGAGCTGAAATTGCCACCCGTCGCCCGGCGGATCGCCGACAGCATCAAGAGCAATCTGGCCTACATCCTGATCAACCGCGCCGGTCCCGCCATCCAACCGGGCGCGCGCGCCTACGCCCGTTCCTGGATTCGCGACGGGGCGCTCACCTCGGCGGCGCTGCTGGGCATGGGCTACACCGAGGAGGTGCGGCAATTCCTGCAATGGTACGCACCCCATCAGGCCGCCGACGGCCGAATTCCCTGCTGCGTGGACCAGCGTGGCGCCGACCCGGTCCCCGAGCACGATAGCCACGGCGAATTCATTTTCGCGGTGATGGAGTACTACCGCTACACCCGCGATGTCGGTTTTTTGCGCGAGATGTGGCCGTATGTGGCTCGCACGGTCGGCTATATCGATTCGCTGCGCCAGCAACGCCTGACTGAGAAGTATCGAACCGATCCCGACTGCGTGGCCTACTGCGGGCTGGTGCCGGAATCGATCAGTCACGAGGGCTATGCCAGCCAGCCACGGCATTCCTATTGGGACAATTTCTTCATCCTACGTGGCCTCAAGGACGCGGCCACCATGGCGGCGGTGCTGGGCGAGGACGCCGAGGCGGAACGGTTCGCGGCGATGCACCGGGCATTCCGCCAGGATCTGTACGCATCCATCCTCGCAACCATGAAATTGCACCGAATCGACTACATTCCCGGCGCGGTCGAACTGGGCGATTTCGATCCCACCGCCACCACCATCGCGGTCGCTCCAGGTGGCGAGTTGGGCTGGTTGCCGCAACCGGCGCTGGACCGTACCTTCGAGCGCTACGACGAATTTTTCCGCCAGCGCCTCGAAAATCCCACTTGGGAGGCGTATACGCCCTACGAACTGCGGGTGGTCGGCACCATGATCCGATTGGGACAACGTGACCGAGCATTGCGGGAACTGGAATTCTTTTTCGAAGGGCAGCGACCGGCGGCCTGGAACCACTGGGCGGAAGTGGTGTGGCGCGAACCCCGCACGCCGCGCTTCATCGGCGACATGCCGCATACCTGGATCGGCTCCGATTTCATCCGCTCGGCGCGTGCTCTGTTCGCCTACGAGCGCGAGGCCGATCAGGCGCTGGTGATCGGCGCCGGCATTCCGCCCGCCTGGGCGACCAGTCCAGAAGGGGTAACGGTCAAACGTCTGCCGACCTGGCACGGTACCCTGAACTACCGGATGGCGATGAGCGGCCCCGACACGCTACGGGTGCGCTTGAGCGGCGACGTAGTCGTGCCGCCGGGAGGGATCGTGTTGCACTCGCCGCTCGACCGGCCGCTACAGACGGTGACGGTCAACGGTCAGCCGATCCCGGCCCTGACCACCGACACTGTGCGGATCGATCGGTTTCCGGCTGAAGTGGACTTGCATTATCCCGGCATCCCCGCGCGATAAAGCTACACTTTTTCCATCGTTTCAGAGTTGTCGGGAGAATCGTTCATGCGCGCCGCCTTATCCAAATCCGCCCGGCTGTTTGGCGGGCAGGTATTGACCAACGGCCGCTACGCGACCTTGCTCACCGCCAGCGGTACCGGCTGTTCCTTGCTGGGCGAACTGGCGCTGACCCGCTGGCACGCCGATCCCCTCGAAGACAGCGACGGTTTCTTCCTTTACCTACGCGACCTCGATAGCGGCGCGTTCTGGTCGTTGGGCCAGCAGCCGGCGGCGGGGACGGCGGAACGCCGCTCCGGCCGCTTCGGTCCCGCCCTGACCGAACTGCTATGCCGCCATGAAGAAATCGACGCTTGCCTCGAAGCCTGCGTGCCGGCCGACATCGACGGAGAGCTGCGGCGGGTAACCCTGCGCAACCTCGGCGACCGACCCCGGCGGATCGAACTGACCAGTTACACCGAGGTGGTGTTGAACGACTGGGCCGCCGACGCCGCGCATCCGGCTTTTTCCAAACTATTCGTGCAGACCGAATGGGTGGCCGATACGCGGGCGCTGCTGGCGCGGCGGCGACCGCGCGTCCCGAACGAACCGGAATGTTGGCTGGTCCATGCGCTGACCGGCGAAGCGGATCATGCCGAATCGCCACACTACGAAACCGACCGTGCTCGGTTCATCGGCCGGGGCTACACGCTGGCCGCGCCGCGCGCTTTGGTGGAATCCGCGCCCTTATCCGGCACGGTCGGCAAGGTGCTGGACCCGATCGTCTGTCTGCGCCGGACGGTGGAACTGGCGCCCGGCGGGGAGGCGTGTTTGACTTTTTTGCTCGGCGCGGCGGCCACGCGGGAACAGACGCTGGCGCTGGTAACGCGCCATGCCTCGGCGGCGGCGGTCGAGCAAGCATTCCGGGCGGCGTCGGGCGGCCCGACCGAGCCGGTGTCAACCCGCCGGATCGCCGCGCAAACCGTGGTCTCGCCGCCGCCATTCCCCGCCGTGACCGCAGCCGAACCTCCGTTCGACGAGGAACCGCTCCAGTTCTGGAACGGCCATGGCGGTTTCAGCGCCGACGGTACGGAATACGTCATTCGGCTCCAACCGGAGGCCAACGGTCGATTGCGCCTGCCGCCGCAACCCTGGACCAACGTGATCGCCAACCCGGGATTTGGCTTTATCGCCAGCGAGACCGGCGCCGGCTGCACCTGGAGCCAGAACAGCCGCGAAAACCGCTTGACCCCCTGGTACAACGACCCGGTGCTGGACCCGCACGGCGAGGCCTGGTATCTGCGCGACGAGGACAGTGGCGCGTTCTGGTCGCTGGCGCCCGGTCCGAACCCGCAACCGGTGTCCCACGAAGTCCGTCACGGTTTCGGCTACAGCCGCTACCGTCATCGCAACCAGGGATTGGAGCAGGAATTGTGCTTGTTCGCGCCGCGCGAGGACCCGATCAAAATCGCTTGGGTCCGGCTGCGCAATACCAGCGGCCAGCCGCGCCGCTTGTCCCTGTTCGCCTATGCCCGGCTGGTGCTGGGGGGGTTGCCGGGCGAGAGCGCAGCGCGGACCCGGATCGAGCGGGATGCGGCGGCTGGCATCCTGCTGGCCGAAAACCACAACCGGGAATTCTCCGGCCGGATCGCCTTCGCCGCTATCACGCCATTCGACAGCATTCCGTTGTATTTTACCGGCGACCGCGCCGAATTCATCGGTCGTCACGGCCATCCCACCTACCCGGCGGCGTTGGCGCGTGGCCAGATGTTGAGCGGACGGCTGGGCTCGGATCTCGATCCCTGCTTCGTGCTGCAAACCACGATCCGGCTGGAGCCGGGCGCGATGCTGGAGCAGGCTTTTCTGCTGGGCGAAGCCGACGGCCGGGACGAGGTGAGCCGACTAACGGCCCGCTACCGCGAAGATGGCGCGGTCGCGGCGGCGCTGGCCGAAGTCCAGCAGTTCTGGCGAGACTGCTTGTCGGCGGTGCAGGTCAAGACACCGGTGCCGGCGCTCGACCTGTTGGTCAACGGTTGGGCGGTTTACCAGACGCTCGGGTGCCGGCTTTGGGGTCGATCGGCCTTCTATCAGTCGGGTGGCGCTTTCGGGTTTCGCGACCAGTTGCAGGATGCCGCCGCGCTGATTCATCACGATCCCGAATTGACCCGCCGCCAGCTGTTACTGCACGCCGCCCACCAGTTCGTCGAGGGCGATGTATTGCACTGGTGGCATCCACCACTGAATCAGGGCATCCGCACCCGGTTCAGCGACGATCTGTTATGGCTGCCCTGTCTGGCGGCTTTTTACGCCCGCGCCACCGGCGACTGGAGCCTGTTCGGCGAACCTCTGCCCTTTGTCAAGGCACGGCTGCTCGAACCGGGCGAAGACGAAGCGTTCCTGGAGCCGGACGAGGCGGAAGAAACAGCCAGTTTGTACCAACACTGCTGCCGGGCGCTGGACCGCTCGTTGACCCAGGGCGCGCACGGCTTGCCGCTGATGGGCGGCGGCGACTGGAACGACGGCATGAACCGGGTCGGCCGCGAAGGGCGCGGCGAAAGCGTCTGGCTGGGCTTTTTCCTGTACCACATCCTTGGCGAGTTCGTGGGCGTGTGCGGCCAGCACGGCGATCACAACCGGGCGCGGCGTTATGCCGCGTTTCGCCGCCATCTGGCCGAGGCGCTCAATCGGGACGGTTGGGATGGGGAATGGTACCGCCGCGCCTGGTACGACGATGGCGCGGTGCTAGGCTCCATCGCCAGCGACGAATGTCGAATCGACGCGCTGGCGCAAGCTTGGGCGGTGATCTCCCAGGCCGCGCCGCCGGCCCGCGCCGAAACGGCGCTGGATGCGGTCGAGCGCCACCTGATCTCGGAAGAGGAGGGCTTGATCCGCTTGCTGACGCCGCCGTTCGAACACACCCCACACGATCCCGGTTATATCAAGGGCTACGTCGCCGGGGTGCGGGAGAACGGTGGCCAGTACACCCACGCGGCGTTGTGGGTGGTACGGGCGCTGGCGGAATTGGGCCGGCGCGACCGGGCCGTCCAGCTATTGGAGATGCTGAGTCCGATCAGTCGCGCCTCGACCCCCGAAGCGGTGGCACGCTACCGGCTGGAACCGTTCGTGGTGGCCGCCGACGTGTACGGCGCGCCCCCGCATGTCGGTCGTGGCGGTTGGAGCTGGTACACCGGTTCGGCCGGCTGGCTGCTGCGGGTGATGCTGGAATCCATCCTTGGCCTGGAACTAGTCGAGGGACACACCCTGCGCTTGCGGCCCCGCATCCCAGATGCCTGGCCGGGCTTCAGCCTGCGCTACCGCTTGCCGGACGGCGAGGCGGTGTATGAAATCGAGGTATGCAATACCAACGGCCGGGCGGAGCGGGTCGCGGCAGTGGAAATCGACGATGCGCCCGGCAGGATCGACGACGACGGCGCGGCTTGCGTGCCGCTGTTTCGGGACGGCAACATCCATCAGGTCGTGGTGAGGCTGGATCCCAACCCACCGTTCGAAACCCCAGGAGAACCCTCATGAGCGCCAAGCGAATCTTGATGTTGGTCGGCGATTACGTCGAAGACTACGAAGTCATGGTGCCGTTTCAGGCCCTGCAAATGGTCGGGCACACGGTCGAGGCGGTCTGTCCGGACAAAAAAGCCGGCGACCAGGTCCGCACCGCGATCCACGATTTCGACGGCGCGCAGACCTACAGCGAAAAACCGGGTCACAACTTCACCCTCAATGCCACCTTCGCCGAGGTCAGGGCCGCGGATTACGACGCGCTGGTGATCCCCGGCGGGCGGGCGCCGGAGTACATCCGGCTGAATCCCACGGTGATCGAGATCGTCCGTCACTTCGCCGGAGCCAACAAGCCGATCGCGGCGATCTGCCATGGTGCACAGGTGCTGACGGCGGCCGGCGTGCTGGAAGGCCGCTCCTGCTCGGCCTATCCGGCCTGCGGTCCCGACGTGGAACGGGCTGGCGGTCGTTATGCCGATATCGGCTTGGATGCGGCGCACACGGAGGGCAATCTGGTCACCGCGCCGGCCTGGCCCGCTCATCCCGCCTGGTTGAGTGCGTTCCTAAAGTTGCTGGGCACGCGGATCGAGCTGTAATCGCAAGACATGGGCCGGCGCTCCGAGCGCGCGTCGGTCCCGCCACTTCCCCACGCGCCGGCGCCCTACTCCAAAGGTACCGGCCACTTTGCCAACAACCGAATGGCGGATTAAGCGCCCTCACGTAGCCAGGCCCAGGCCGCGTCGGTTTGGCTGACGTCGAAGTAGTTCACGCTGGCTTTGCTGAACGGCTTGCAAAGCTTTGCCATCCACTCTTCCCATTTGCGGTCCCCGACGATGGCGATTCGTTCGAGATCGGAATAGTGTTTGACGCCGAACTGGAAATCGTCCCACATGGCATGCAGATCCCAGCCGTGGAAATCCTCGAATTGAGCCAGCAACCGGATCTTGCCGTGCGCGGCGATCGCGGCTTCGAGCGTGGGAACAAAAGTCTGATAGTCCTGATTGTGGAGTTTGCCTTGGAGCTTAAAGCCCAGGATCGCCGGTGAAGCGGATGGCAGTTGTTCGATCATGATCAATCCTCCTCGCGAGATGGTGTTATTAAAGTGCCTGTCGAAACTTTGACTCCATGATCCGAGAAACATCCCGATAATAGCCATCGGGACCTGCGGTGTATCGTTCCGATTTTCCGACTGACAGGTCCACGTATCTGGACGGAAGTTTAAAAGGAGAGTTCAAGGGATTTTCTTTAGCCAATCAACACAATGCATTTAACGATAGATGATAACCAATGTTCAATTCAGTCACTTTGCATGATCGGGACTTTCACGACTGGACGCTCCAGCAATCGGCATTGCTACGGGAAGGCCGCTTATCCGAAGCGGATGTCGAACATATTGTCGAGGAATTGGAGAGCATGGGCGCAAGCGAACGGCGGGAATTGATCAACCGGCTGGCGGTGCTCATGGCTCATCGATTGAAATGGCAATTCCAATCGGCACTGCGCGGCAACAGTTGGCAGAATGCCATTGATGCACAGCGATTCGATGTCAAGGAATCGCTCGAAGAAGACCCCAATCTTATTACTAACCTGAACGAACGAATGGCAAAATCTTATTTGAAAAGCTTGTTGTTGGCGGTTAGGGAAACAGGTCTAAACAGACAGACGTTTCCTCCTTGTTGTCCTTTCAAAGCCGAGCAATTATTGAGCGAAGAATATTGGCTGGAATAGTGTCGTTAAGTGACTGTCGAGTTTACTACCATGAGTTTTGGCTAACACTACAATCCACCGGACCGTCAAAAGCTACGCTTTTTCCGTCCGGTGATTTTTAACGTTATATGGCAAACGGAAGCCCGACCTCAACCATCAGCTTTCGGTCACAAGCAGCTTTTTCGTAGGCTACAAATCGTCGCCGCCAAGATTAAACTGAGTTTTCCTTCGCACGCTTGGTAAGCACCGATGCGATCTTGTCCGAGTTCTTTTCACCCCAACCGCATAACGGGATCAAAGCTTCTGCCAAGCTCCGGCCCAACGGTGTGAGCGCATAGTCCACGCGCGGCGGCACTTCCTTATGATCAGTGCGCGAGACGACGTCATGTGCTTCGAGCTCCTTCAGTTGCTGTATCAACATTTTGTTACTGACGCCGATCACCGAACGCTTGAGCTCGCCATACCGCATTGATCCATGCTGGAGGAAAAAGAGGATAAGCGGCTTCCACTTTCCTCCAAGCACCCGGAGTGCGGCGTCGAGACCGCAGATAAAAGGGGAAATTTCAGTGTCTTTCGCTTTCATAGTTGATACTTACCAAAAGGTGCATACTTGTCATTTCGAAACCATATGGTACTTTCGAGTCACCCACAAGTTAAGGAGATCGTTTCATGGGCAAACTTGAAGGTAGAACAGCGGTTATCACCGGTGGCGCGAGCGGAATCGGTCTAGCGGCTGCAAAGCGCTTTGTCGCCGAAGGCGCGTTCGTCTACATATTTGGACGCCGCCAAGAGGCCCTTGATGCTGCATTGGCAGAACTTGGCGCAGACGCACGAGGTGTTCGCGGAGATATCACAAACTTGGAAGATCTTGATCACCTGTTTGAGACGGTGAAGATCGACAAGGGCAGTATCGACGTGTTGTTTGCCAACGCCGGCGTTGGAGAGTTTGCCGCTCTTGCAGAGATCACACCCGAACACTTGTCCTGGACGTTCGACATTAATGTCAAAGGCACGCTGTTTACGGTTCAAAAAGCGCTTCCGCTTCTTAAGTCAGGTGGATCTATCATCTTGACTGGCTCAACCGTTGGTTCAATGGGAACACCCGCTATGAGCGTTTACAGCGCATCGAAGGCGGCAGTTCGAAATCTTGCCCGAAGCTGGGCCCTGGATCTCAAGGGCACGAATATTAGGGTGAACGTCCTTTCTCCAGGAGCAACGGAAACGCAAAAACTCAAGGATATTTTTGCGCAAACCGGTATGGAAGACAAAATTGTTACCGGGTTTATTGAAAATACGCCACTCAGCCGGATCGGTGCCCCCTCCGAAATCGCGGCTGTCGCGGCGTTCCTTGCCTCAGACGACAGCAGCTTCATGACGGGCAGTGAGGTGTTCGTCGATGGTGGTTACGCCCAAGTCTGAGTGTTGGGCCACAGCGCACCATCGGACCATTGGTTCAACGGCAGCAAAGAGCACAAAGCCGCGAGTCCGTAGAGCGCAATGCCACATAACAAATTGCTGCAACGGACGCTTGCACGCTGCTCTCGTTTTCTGCCGCAAACATTCCCAGCCCGCAAGCGCCGCTGAACTCAGGCGTCAGGCAATGAGTTATCAGTTGAAGACGAATTGTGTACTTATCGACTGCGAAAACGTCCAAGTTAAGTCACTTTCTCTGGTTCTTCGTCGATTCTTGTGGAGTCAAGCGCCGGTATGTACCGTTTAAGTACACGGAATTTTTGACCAATTGCCGCCAGCCAGTTCAGCAAGCTGAAATCGATCTAGAGTAGCCAGATTCACAAGAATCGACGGAGAACCTGCTTTTTCAAGACTGCTTCTAAATGGAATAAATCGTGACGATTTTGAGGTGGTCTACTGTGAACGGACACCTGAGTTAAGGGACATTCCTGAAACTGAGGTGAGAGATGACGACCCGTAAGAGGTACACGAAGGAGTTCAAGCAGGACGCGGTCCGGTTGGTCACGGAGCAAGGCTACAAGCACACGGAGGCGGCCAGGAATCTGGGTATTGACTGTGGGATGCTCAGGCGCTGGGTGAAGGAGTTTCAGGAAGACGAGAGCGAGGCGTTTCGCGGCAACGGGCAACGGTCGATCGAGCAGGAAGAGCTGCGGCGCCTGCGCGAGGAGAATCGTCGCCTGAAGATGGAGCGGGATATCTTATACCATTTAGCATTCACCGAGTGAGTATAGGTATTATACTGCCCTTCGAAAGGAGGGCAGTCATGAGGTATCGTCAATCATTGCCGTGCGGGACG
>WBZT01001303.1_pt1 | contig 18407 bp, 15 predicted proteins | sample 5204241 | NCBI WGS metagenome assembly WBZT01 (sample SAMN12344358, study PRJNA552823) | activated sludge metagenome | biome: Activated sludge suspended growth; feature: Nitrification reactor; material: Wastewater; isolation source: activated sludge from nitrification reactor of wastewater...
TCCTAATAATTAAAAATATTCAACATACTACAACGGCAGTCAGAATCCCTCTATTGTTTCAAAAATACCCTTATATCTATGGTTTCCCAGGTGGTTTGGTCAGCTATCAGGTAGTCGATCAAATCTCTTGAGGCCTTGTGCTCATCTCCTTCTTTCCGGAATTGATAAACAGGGATACTTGTGCAGTTATTTACAGTATCTTTGTAATCTTTCACCTGCTTTATTCCGGGGATTGACTCGATCTCTTTAAGGGTAACATCATCTTCAACAAATGGCGAACCTTCAAGGTAGCTGCACCATACTATCAGCGCCTTTGGGGTCTTATCAAGGTTGGTTTGGGAGAGAAGTGTAAATGTGTTTCCGCCTGTCTGCGATTCATCCAGCGCGTTTGCGACCTGGTGCATATTTGTTATGATCTTCAGGTCAGGATATTTATCCCTGCTGTATCTTACAATATCTTCAGAAACTTTTTCTATCTCGAATTTATTATGAAACGGAGTTGAGTACGGCCCGGGCAGGAACATCAGCAGTAGCAAAACTACGCTCAAGACAACATTTAGAATCGGATTCCTGATCTTTGCAAAAAAATACCCGCCGGCTAATGCAGCCACTATTCCGAAAGCAGGGCCAACTACCGCTACGTACCTGAGCTGCCCGATACTGCAGGTAAGATTAAGCCCTTTCAGCGCAAGCAGTGTTTGTACGGCAATACCCCCGAAAAAGATCAGGACAAGGAGCCCATAGCTCTTTAACTCTTTTTTCAGAAATACAATGATCACCCCGGCAGCAAAGAATGCCGCCTGGATGAACCCGAAAATTTTTGGTGAGTGCAGCAGGTAATAATACCAGTCAACACCAACATCTATTTTAAGCAGGCGTGAATGCAGCGTCATGTCATAGAAGAACTGCACCGGATTCAGGGTAATTGCGGTTGTATAAATATACCATAACACGGGCCCGGCCAAAGCCAGAGGAAGCACTTTGAAATTTTTCCTGTATGCGTAGATCAGGAAGTACAGCGCGCACACAAACGAGTATTCTGTCCTGAAAATAAAAACCAGAGAAGATGTTATCAGGACAAGCTTGGGCTTATCCTTAAGGTAATAATAGAAAGAAAGCACTATCAGGAATGCCGCCGGGAGCTCTGCCAGGGAAGTATAAGAAATGTTAAACAGCACCGGCTGAAAACCGATCATTGGGATCACCCACTCGGCATAAGGCACATTTTTTTCTTTCAGTATCCTGTAAGATATGAATACTGTTAAAAGGAAAATCAGCCCGGAAGCGATCTGTACGCCCTTCAGGCCAAACTGTGCCGGAATTGCAAATAGCAGCACCCTTCCCATTCTGTGCCATGCGCCAATACTTTGCCCGAATGAATCCAGATAATGCCTGTTATAATTGAAATGGCTGGAGTCGTCTATGAAGTAAAATCCATCAGAGTTGAAGATCCAGATAGCCTGAACAACTATGAGCGCAGCCCAGAATATGTATTTTCTTGTTTTATTTTCCAAAAATTGAATGACGAGAATACAAAAATACTTCTATATTAGATGCTTATCAATGAAATAATTATGTTGTACAATAGAACTTTAATCTGACATGATAAATTGATAATTTAGTGAACAATTAATACGTAATTGAATTCTAAGCTATTAAAATATACTAAGCAGGGCATTTATTGCCCACAGGCTGATATTTACATTGATCCCTGGGGTAAAGTAGATAAAGCCGTGATAACACATGGCCACAGCGATCACGCAAGGCGGGGCGCCAAAAAATACCTGGCACACCGCATCACCGTGCCTATTATTAAACACAGGCTGGGCGGTGATATTAATGTTAAATCGGCCGAGTTCGGTGAAGTCATCACAATTAGCGGTGTGCGTCTCTCGCTGGTGCCTGCCGGACATATTCCTGGCTCTGCACAAGTGAGACTGGAACACAAAGGCGAAGTTGCTGTGGTGAGCGGCGATTATAAAATAGAAAACGACGGATTTTCCGATGCTTTCGAGCCGGTGAAGTGCAATACGTTTGTTACGGAATCTACTTTCGGGCTGCCTATCTACAAATGGAAACCGCAAAAAGAGATCGCCGCGGATATTAACAACTGGTGGAAGGCAAACAGGCAAAAAGGATTCGCGAGCGTGCTATGCGGATATTCGCTCGGCAAGGCGCAAAGAATCATACACATGCTGGATGGCAGGATAGGTAAAATATATACACACGGTGCGGTTCAATCTGTGAACGAGCTGCTTAAAAAAGCAGGCATGCAGTTACCTGAAACGGAGCTGGTAACAAAAGAAAATTCTAAAAATGATTTTGCAGGCGCTATGATAATCGCGCCGCCATCTGCATCAGGCTCGCCGTGGCTGAATAAGTTTGAACCTTACTCGCTTGGCTATGCTTCCGGATGGATGAATGTCCGCGGCGCGCGCCGGTGGCAGGCTATCGATATCGGCTTTGCGCTTTCTGACCATGCTGATTGGCCCGGGCTGAATGAAGCCATCAAACTAACCGGCGCAGAATCAGTTTACGTTACCCACGGATTCACATCAGTGTTTGTTAGATGGCTTAAAGAACAGGGAATCGACGCGCACGAGCTGCACACACAATTCAAGGGCGAACAGGTTGGAACTGATGACGGGGAGGCGGGGAATTGAGAAAATTTGCAGAGCTTTTCACACAGCTTGATCAGACAAACCGCACCACTGAGAAGACTTCTATCATAAGCGAGTATTTCGCTTCGGCAGATGAAGATGATAAGCTCAGAGTGTTGTACTTGTTCTCTGGCAGGAAGCTGAAAAAATACTTTAACACTACCCAGCTTTGGAACTGGACTGTAGATTATTCCGGCTTGCCTGCCTGGCTTGCGGATGAGTCATATCATTCAGTTGGTGATATGGCTGAAACCATCTCCCTAATACTGCCTGTTCCGGCAAAGAAATCTAACCGCACTTTAACCTACTGGATAAATTACCTTGAGTCGCTTAAAGACCTTTCCGAAGAGCTGAAAAAGAAAAAGCTCATCGATGCGCTGAAACAGCTTACCACCGAAGAACGTTTTGTATTCATCAAGCTGATAACCGGGGGATTCCGCATTGGAGTTTCGCAGAAAATTGTTATCAATGCCCTAAGTTCACTTACGTCAATTGAACCTAACATCATTGCACACAGGCTCATGGGCAACTGGAACCCCGAAAACACGGATTACCATAAGCTCATTTACGGCGATGAATCATATGAAGATATTTCGCGGCCTTACCCGTTCTTCCTCGCATATCCGGTCGAAGGCGAGCCTTCAGGACTTGGCACTCCAGACCAATGGCAGGCGGAATGGAAATGGGACGGCATACGCGGTCAGGTTATAAATAGAAAAGGCGAGCTGTTCGTGTGGTCAAGAGGCGAAGAGCTTGTTACTGATAAATTCCCCGAGTTCGCAGAGCTTGCAGATATCCTGCCAGAAGGAACGGTTCTTGATGGCGAGATAATTTGCTTCACGGAGGGAAAACCTCTGCCTTTCAATGTATTGCAAACCCGTATCGGCAGGAAAAATCTGACGCCCAAAATCCTGAACGAAGCGCCTGTATCTTTTATTGTGTATGATATTATGGAATATAAAGGAGAAGACATAAGAGCTTTAAGCTTAACTGAAAGAAGAAAAGTGCTGGATAAGCTGCTGGTCAAGGCTGCCGATTCAAAAATTCTTATACCATCCCCGGTTATTGAGTACAAGTCATGGGAATCGCTGAAAAAGATCCGCGAAGGTTCGAGAGAAAATGTAAGCGAAGGCATCATGCTGAAGCGGAAGGATTCACCCTACGGTGTTGGACGAAAAAAAGGCGACTGGTGGAAATGGAAGATAGATCCTTTTACGGTTGATGCGGTTATGATATATGCGCAAAAGGGCCACGGCAGAAGGGCTGACCTGTTTACCGATTATACCTTCGCGCTTTGGGATGGCGATAAGCTGGTGACATTTGCCAAGGCTTATTCCGGCTTAACTAACGAAGAAATAAAAGAAGTTGACGCATTTGTGAAAAGCCACACCATTGAAAAATTCGGACCTGTGAGAACTGTGAAGCCTGAGCTTGTTTTTGAAATAGCATTTGAAGGCATTTCTGAATCGAAGCGGCATAAGTCAGGTGTGGCGGTCAGATTTCCGCGTATAGCCCGCTGGCGTAAAGATAAAAAACCCGCTGAAGCAGATACGCTTGAAAACATAAAAAAACTGCTGAATGAAATCAAAGCGTAGCCCCGCGAAAAGTTCGGCAGTAACCGGATCTAAAATGCCGGTAACTTCCGGTTCGGATGAGGCATATTCCATAATCCATGATTGGTTTGCCAAAAAAGGACGCCAGCCGTTTGAATTCCAGAAACAGGCATGGCATTACTATCTGAAAGGCTACAACGGACTCCTGAACGCGCCTACAGGCAGCGGAAAAACTTACGCTCTCTGGCTGCCCGTGCTGATGGAGTATATAATAAATAATAAGGACTACAAAAAGAAGAAGCCGCTTGGAATTCAGCTGATATGGATCACACCGTTAAAGGCGCTCTCAAAAGATATCGAAAAAGCCATGAAGGAAGTCTGCGTTGATCTCGATATTCCCTGGCAGGTGAGCACACGGACAGGTGATACCACGCAGACAGTCAAAGCGCGCCAGAACAGAAGCCTGCACCAGGTACTAATTACAACTCCCGAAAGCCTTCATGTAATGCTTTCGCAGAAAGGCTACCGGAATTTGCTGGGCGACTTGAAATGCGTTGTTGTTGATGAATGGCATGAGCTGCTTGGCTCCAAAAGGGGAGTGCAAACAGAGCTTGCGCTTTCGCGGCTTCGGGGATTCAACCCTAAGCTTAAAGTATGGGGAATTTCCGCCACGATAGGCAACCTAAGCGAAGCCATGGATGTGCTGCTTGGAGCGGATATCGGCAAGGCTAAGATAGTGAGGGCAGAGTTTGAAAAGAAAATTGAGATACACTCAATACTTCCTGATGAAGTTGAAAAATTCCCCTGGGCAGGGCACTTAGGTATCAGATTGCTGCACAAGGTGATTCCCATATTGCGCGCAAGTAAATCAACACTTGTATTCACCAACACGCGCTCTCAATCCGAAATATGGTACCAGAAAATACTTGAGTTTTACCCTGAGTTTGCCGGCGAAATTGCGCTGCATCACGGCTCTATTGACCGTGAAATGCGTGCATGGGTTGAGCGCGCCTTGCATAATGAAAGGCTCAAGGTAGTCGTCTGCACTTCAAGCCTTGATCTTGGAGTAGATTTCCGCCCGGTTGATACGGTTGTGCAGATCGGCAGCCCCAAAGGTGTTGCCCGCTTCCTTCAGCGGGCGGGACGCAGCGGGCATCAGCCCGATGCAGTTAGCAGGATATATTTCGTACCAACTCACTCATTAGAGCTGGTTGAAGCCGCCGCACTGAAGGAAGCAATTCAGAAAAAGGTTTTTGAAGACCGCCAGCCAATACTCAAGCCTTATGATGTATTGATCCAGTATCTCGTTACACTTGCAGTTTCAGATGGCTTCGATGAAGAATCGACTTTCCTCGAAGTTGTATCAACTTTCGCATTCCAAACCCTACGGCGCGATGAATGGATGTGGATAATGAAGTTCATAACTTCCGGGGGTGAGTCGCTGAAGAATTATGATGAATACTCCAAAGTTAAGTATGAAGATGGATTGTATAGGCTCACCGACCGCCGCAAGGCGCTCTTCCATAAGCTATCAATAGGTACAATTGATAGCGACTTGAGCATGAACGTTAGATTCTTGAGCGGCGGCAGGTTGGGCACAATAGAGGAAGGATTTATTGCATCTCTCAAAACAGGTGATGTATTTGCATTTGCCGGAAGAACAGTAGAGCTTGTATCAATAAGAGAAAATACGGCATTCGTGAGGCGCAGTAAGAAAAAGTCCGGAAGGGTGCCAAGTTGGGCGGGCGGAAGGATGCCCCTGTCATCACGTTTAACCGAAATGCTGCGTATTAAGCTCAATGAAGCGCTTGAACCCTATCCAAAAGATATTGAGGTGCGGACTATAAAACCGATAATCGACCGCCAGCTTCAAAGCTCTGCAGTGCCGAGAAACAATGAGCTGCTTATTGAACTCTTTGATACTGATGAAGGACACCATATGTTCGTTTATCCGTTTGAAGGTAGGCTCGTGCATGAAGGTATGGCGGCAATTTTTTCGTACCGGATATCTCAGCTAAAGCCCATGACATTTTCGTACGCTATGAATGACTACGGGTTTGAATTATTATCTGATACTGAAATTCCCATTGAAGATGCGATAAATAATGGTTTATTTTCGGATGAAGAGCTGATAGAAGATATTTACCGCAGCATCAACAGCGGCGAGCTTGCCAAAAGAAGGTTCAGGCCAATCGCGCGGATATCCGGACTGATATTCACAGGCTACCCCGGTAAGTTCAAAACTACAAAAAGCCTGCAGGCATCAGCGCAGCTTTTGTATGATGTCTTCAGCAAGTATGAGCCTGATAGCCTGCTCATCAAACAAGCACATGAGGAAATGCTGCAGTTTCAGCTTGAAGAGTACAGGTTAAGGAAAGCTCTGAAAAGGATCCGCGGACAAAAAATATTGATAAAAAGAACCGGTAAGCCTACACCATTCGCTTTCCCGATTATGGTCGATTCCATGCGCGAGAAAATGAGCTCCGAAAAGCTGGAAGACAGGGTAAGAAAAATGCAGCTTAAATTTGATAAGTAAACAATTTCAGAACAATTAAAATGTATTGGGGAAATAAAAAGGATCGGAGCGTTCCCGTATTTTAGAGAACTCTCTGAAAATATCCCTTTTCAATGAAGAACTGGTGCTGCTTCCTTACAAAGCTATTTACATTGAACGGTATAAAACACTGATTGCTGCCGATATTCACCTCGGCAAAGTCGGCCATTTCCGCAATGCGGGAATTGCAATACCGGGCGGACTTGCGGAAGCGGACCTCATCACTCTTGACCGGATAATTAAACAATATGAGGTTGCCGAAATCCTTATACTGGGCGATCTATTTCACAGCGGAGTTAATTATGACCTCAGGCTGTTCGATTCATGGCGTGATGTACACCATGCGGTAGATGTATCGCTGGTAAAAGGCAACCATGATATACTCTCGGATGAAATTTATTCAAACTTTGATATTAAGCTGCACCGGAAGTATTTCCTGTGGAACCGTTTCCTTTTGACGCATAAACCAATGGATGAAGATATTCAGCTTGCGGGGTGTGATTATATTTTCAGCGGGCACGTTCACCCGGGGGTTAGACTTGAAGGAAAAGGCAGACAATCAATGAGCCTGCCCTGTTATTATTTCAATGATAAGCAGTGTATCCTGCCTGCATTTGGCGAGTTTACCGGCAAACATATCGTGCGCCCCAATGGCAAAGATAGGGTGTACGTTATAGCCAAAAACGGGAACGAACCCGTTGTTGTGAAGGTTGATAAAAACTGAATGAACTAAGTATATTACTACGGGGTGATAAGCCTGTAGGTATTATATTTGAATTCATTGGTAGCATCGTTATTGAATCCCTTTTCTATGTAGAACTCAAACGTATTGCTGTTAATTTTGTGATCTCCGTTTTTAGTGCTTACATTATAACCGTAGTCAAATCCCGTAAAAAGATTGTTGCGGATAATGCTTTTCTGCGGTGAGTTCAAAGTATCGGAAATTTTTACGCCTGTTGGTCTGCCCGTTGAGGGATTTGGATTCCCGTAGCATGTATTGCTCAGGAACTTATCATCGATGCTTGCTGTGCCGGTGATCTCGACTGCGTTATCAAGGGTATTAAAAACGCTCCAGCTTACCTGTATCCTGGGTGAATTGCTTATCTTAACGCCGGAGAAATGCGGCGGTACATCACCGGGGCTGTTGAGCGGAGTATATTCAATATTCTTTGCGCTGCAATCGCTTGAGTTAACAAACGAAAATGCCGACCTGTAATTGTTTATATCGCCCTCGTAAATGATAACAAAACTGGAATTGTTTACTGAGATACCTGTTTGCTCGGTCACCGCCGAAGGCAGTGCATTGATGGAATGTCCGTTCAGATTTATGTTAACATGGTTTGTGTTTGAAACTGTGATACCGTTCACGCCGTATGATTCAAGATCGCGCCTGAGCTTATAGTTGCCCGGCTGCGTTATGGTGTATGGCAGCGAATCAATAATGGTCCATGAAGTAACCGAAAAGCTGATGACATTGCTTTCCGATATGACATTCTGTTCTATCTGTGTTTCATCAGAGGCAACGCTTTCCGGCGATGTAATGTCACTATCTGAACATGAACTAAACAGCAGTGTACTTAACAGTGTAAGTATAAGTGAGGTGAATAAAAGTGTCTTTTTCATTTTAGGTTTGGTTTGGAAATGCTAAAATAAACATCAAATATTCTCAAAGGAATGAAATATTTAATCATATAGTGCATAATGCTAAAAAACAGCAAGTTATGACGCAAAAAAAACAGGGAAGCCTGGGCTTCCCTGTTGAAGTGAGCTAGCGACCGGGATCGAACCGGTGGCCTGCGCATTACGAATGCGCTGCTCTACCAGCTGAGCTACGCTAGCTTAAATCAGAATACGAAAATACCAATCATACCGCCTTTATTCAATGATAATATTGCATACACTTTTTTAAAGCCACTCTGCTTGTTATATCTGCTGTCCGATTGTCATACCTGCGGAGGCAGGTATCTAGCGGAAAATTACTGAAGGAATATTGATCCGGAGCACCAACGAATATACAGAAGAAAGAGTTTTCAATAATTAAATATTAATGTTTGCGCCTTTGCGTCTTCGCGTGAAGTTATATAATGCAAATCAACAGGCACTCCAAGTTTTAAACCTGCCAGGTTTTAGTTCAACTAATCTTCAGGAATAACGAAGGGCAAACCTGGCAGGTCTGAGTACATCAAGTATATAAAAGAAGTTACTCGTTCCACGAAATTAGAAGTAGAACGCGGTGGCTGTTTTGCAATAATGGTTAGTTGGAGCTATCGCTTTTTGATATTCGTGGCACGAGAATTTGCTTTCCCAAACTGGAGTTTGGGAAAGAAGGGGGTTCAAGGTTTCTAAACCTGCCAGGTTTTAGTTTAACTAATCTTTAGGAATAACGAAGAGCAAACCTGGCAGGTCTGGTTGAAGAGGAGAAAAATCTATTTCGTCAATATCATCTTTTTTGTCTGCACAAATTCACCGGCTTGCAGTCTGTAGAAATATACTCCGCTTGCGTAGCCGTTGCCGTCAAAATCACCCTTATATGTACCAGCACTTAGCTCGCCATTGTGAATTGTCTTAACAAGATTACCCAGTGCATCATAAACAGCCAGTGTTACAAATCCCTTCTTCGGAATATCAAAAGTTATGCTAGTAACCGGATTGAACGGATTCGGAAAATTCTGCTCAAGAGAATACCCGGCTGGAACATTCGTGCTTATTGTAATTATACCGATTGGGTCAGTGTATTTTGCCAGAATTCCATCACCTGTTACCCCCCAGCCGTTTATTACAGAGCGCGGGCCATCACTTGCGGTATAAACAAAACTCAGGTCACGGAAATCCTCATTTGATGGATTTGTATATTGCAGCTGAAAAGATGCGCCGCCGTTTGTTGAGCGGTAGATTGACGGGCCACTGGAGTAAAAGTACTGGCCGCTTACATTATCAAAAGAGAAGAATTTTCCTGTGTTTGGATACGTTCCTTGCATACTCCATCCTAATCCACCGTTATTTGAAAGAAACGGATTCTGACAGCCGGCATAACCGTTAAGTGTCGTAACAAATGTTATAGAAAGCACCGGATCATTTGATTGGGGTGTACCAGATTGCCATGAAGTACCTGTATTCGTGCTAAAGAATACTTTTCCGTCATTCGTTCCGAACCAAATGTAAACCGGTCCGCCAACTCCCGGCTGCAATAGGTAGGTCGCGTTAGACATGATCTGCGCGTTAATATTCGGAGCTGTTGGCCTTGCTACAGAAGTTGTATCAAACGTCGCCCCGGCGTTAGTGGTTTTTATTATGTAGTACCTCACATCTGCAGGTGTTGGATTCCCGAATACAAATCCCGTTGTGGAGTTAACAAACTGTATATCTGTAAAAATTGTTGATTGCCTGGAATATGAAGTTAGCCAGCTTAGACCCTGGTTAGTTGATTTGAAAATCTTTCCGCCATTTACATTGCAAACGCATATCGCGGTATTGGCATCGATGCCGTGTATGCTTAGTACATTGCTGGAGTCAAAAATGGCATTTGACCTGTTGAACCATGTTACGCCGCCGTTTGACGTGTAAAGTACCTTGCCATACTCGCCGCTTGCCCAGGCAACATTGGAACTGTATGCATACACCGAAAACATTACGCCGGGTGACGGGTTTGACTGCGGCACCCATGTTTGGCATAAACAAACAGCCTGCAAAATGACTGAAAAAACAATTAATTTAACGAACTTCATAATACTTCTCCTCAATTAATTTTAACTATTTAAGATGTTCAATACAATGCTAAAAATACGAAAAGCACGGCTGTTTAAGCCGTGCTTTTTGCGAAGGATTGGGAAGTTAGAACCCGAAACCTATACCTGCGCTTACTGAATTTGTTTTTCCAAAGCTGTATCCGCCGTTCAGATTTACAGGCCCAAGCTTTATATTCATTCCAACTATACCTTTTAAGTTATTCTCGTTTTCGTATTCCATTTTTGTGGTTACGCCTGCGTAGTTTACTTTAACTTCCATGCTGGTTTTATCATACTGTACGCCTGTGTAGAATGTAAACACGCTCAGCTCTTTGCTTATCTGCAGATTAGCTGCAATCGAAGTTGCGTTTACAAGGTCTTTATCTTTTGAATCGCCAATTGTTAAGCCGTTTACTGCGAATCCAACTGCAACATCAACCGGACTGTTCTTGAAATGGCTGGTTACGCCGTGCTTTATTCCGAATCCCCACATGCCTACCGAACCATACTGCCCGATCCTGATTGAAGGGAGGAATCTTGCAGAGATCTCAGTGCCTGCAAGCGAGCCGATCTGTATCTGCGGAATTGCCATCGGGAGTATATCAAGTGTCTTGTTTGCATTTAAGACTGAAGGATTATCACCGTTAATATACGTTCCCGTTCCCTGCAGCCCGAAATAGAGGCTGAAACCTTTTTTAACTTTTGCTGAGTGGAAAAGTCCCGAGTTCATGTTTGAGCTTAATGCATCGGCATATGGCTGCAGCACATTCGGATCGCCTTCATCTACAAAGTTGAACATGATGCCTTCAAGGCCGTCCGTTTCCTGCGCAATTGCTGTGTTCTGAATGAATATAACTGTGAATAACATTGAGAATAATACTGTTACGATCCTGCCTGCTTTTGATGAGTTTGTTTTTGTGTTTTTCATGATTTTTTCTGCTTTCTGTTTTATTCCTGAATCTCTGTTCAGAATGTTGTTTGTAATTAACTTCTGTACAAAGATATTCCGAAACCTTATTGCAGGTCTTACAGGATTCTTACAGCAGAAAATGCTTAAAATGTCATGAAATCAGGGTTTTTATAGGTGATACCGTGAAGAAGCGGGTTATTGAAAACCTTCAATATTCATAATTTTGGACATCAACGCCTTGGGCGGCTTTTCGCCGTATTCTTCATCGTATGTTTTGATAAGCTGGGATAGCTTTTTCTTTGCCATGGTAATATTGCCGATCGCAGCATACCCATGGATCAGCATATAAAAAGCCTCCTCATGCAGCTTATCCGCCTGCAGAAGCTTTTCAGAATATTCGATAAGCTCTTCAAAATGCTTCTTTTTTTCCAGGATCGTGATAAGCTCTTCACATGTTTCAATATACTTATGCTCTAATATTGATCTTAGCTCCTCTATCCATTCATCATAATATCCCGGAAGGAATTCCCCTCTATATATGGAAATGGCCTGTTTTGCGTAAACGGTTTTGGCTGTCTCATCTGTTTCGGGTGATTTAACCAGCGCAGCCAGACGGTTGAACTCCAGCACATCCACATAATACTCAAATCCCGGCGCCATGTGGAGGATCTTATCCTCATACACAATATAAGAAACTGTGTTATCCGCGCCAGCTGATTTTTTGCTTCGTTTCGTCTTTCCCTCTTCGCTATGCTTCGCACCGGCGGCAGGCTTAAGCACGTTCCTTATATTTGTAATTGCCTGGTGGAAGATATTATCCGCGCTTTCCGGCGAGAGTTCCGCGAAAAATATTCCAAGCACTTTATCCTTCTGTATCCTTATACCCTGGTTGATGAGCAGGTAAACAAGCAGCAGCTTGCTTTTTTTGCGCAGCCATGATTCTTCGGGGATTGCTGTACCTCTGACGCTGATCTCGGCGCCGCCAAAAGCCTTAAGGCTTATATCGATCAGCGATGCATTTTCCTTTTCAAGCCTTGAACTGCATTCTTCTGAAAGCCAGGTGAGCGAATTCCTTTTTACCACGCTGTTTTTCAGGTGATCAACAAAATCCTTCTCAATCCCTGCGGCAATTGCGGAATCAAACAAATAGCGCATCGGCCTGAAATGCTGGATCAGGAATGAATGATACTTCTTTTCCCTTGCCGAAGCAAGACACTCACTTAAATATTGCTGTGATACAAGCTGCTCACCCTTTTTGTAATAAAGATCAGCCAGGTGAAGCTGCACCTGTGTTTTATTATATAATGAGCTGAACTGCTCGTAATGCTTAAGCGTGTTCAGCAGAACTTTTTCGGTTTTAGAGGTTGGCGATGTGGCTTTTTCGAGCAATGCTTTGTGGTACTCCAGCTCAGTTTGGAGGTACTCGTCTTTTGGATCTTTGAACTTCACCGCAAGCTCTGTGTACTCCGAAGATTTAGAATACTCGCCCAGCAGCATACTGCACTCCGAGAGTATCAGGTTGTACGTTGGCAGGAATGATGTGAATTTATTTTTTACATCCATGCTGCTTAATGTCGAAAAACCTGCAATTGCGCCTTCATAATCGCCGGCTTCAAATCTAAGCAGGGCGTTAAGCCTTAACAGGTCACGCTCAAGGAAACTGATCCTGATCTTTTTGTACAAAGCCTCCGCCTCATCAAAATATTCCTTTGCCCGTTCATAGCTGCCCTGCCATGACTGCAGCAAAATAATATCGCTAACTGTTTGGAATTTCCTGAACAGGTTGCTTTCCCTGCGGTAGCTGCTTTCAAAATAATGCAGCGATTTAACAAACTCGCCCTTGTTCAGGTAGATCCTGCCGTACAGACTGTAAATATCGAACAGCAGGTGCTCTGTTTTATTTTCATCTGCCAGCTTTTCAGCTTCTGCCGCAAGCTTAAGGATGTTATCGTAATACTTTGAGCCCAGCCTGTAATAACATTTCGCAAGCGAGATAATGATCCTGATCCTTAGCTCAGGCTCTGTTTCTATCGAATAAAGCTCTTTCAGTATAGCAAGCGCTTCATCGGGCCTTCCGGTTAAACGCTGTATTTCAGCGGCTTCAAGATTCGCCTTTACATACAGAGGTGAATTAACTTCTGCAGTACTAATCAGCTCCGTAAATATTTCGTAAGCGCCTTCCGTATCCGTTTTGAAGAAATTCAGCAGCCTGCCTATTATGAATTTCAGTTCCGGATTCGCCGCTATTTCTGATTCAGGTATCTGCCCCAGCCACCTGCGCAGGGTTTCATAACCCGCTGACTGGAACAACTGCTCATAGTTTTCCAGTATAAGCGCTGCGGCCCTCTCGAAATGTTCAGAGCGTAAGCTGAACTCTATTGCCTGCAGCTTATCGCCCTTTATCAAGTAATGATCGAATACTTTTTCCGCAAGCTCTTTGATCTCCGCGGATGATTTAACTTCGAGCAGCTTTGCGTATAAGAACTGCCTGAAAAGTGAATGATAGCTGTAAGATGTCTCGGTATTTCCTTTTTCATCCACATGCTCGGCGGATTCAATGAACAGGTTCTTCCTTTTCAGCTCGCCGGGTATTGTGCTGCTTCCTTCAAGCTTCAGTATTGTGCTGCACAGCTCTTGCGTGAATGAATCAAGCATAGAAGTTGATACCAGAAAGTTCTTAGTGCTTTCGTCAAGCTGTGCAAATATATCTTCCGCAAAGTAGCTGAATAGATCGCCGCCCAGTTCCTGCTTTTCTGCCGTTAGGCGGCTGAACTCTATGCCATAGGTCTGAAGTACAAGATGGAGCCCGGTGATCCAGCCTTCGAATTTATCTATCAGCAGGTTCACATCTTCCTTTTTGTACTTGATCGAGTATATCTCATCCAGCAGCCTTTCAGTTTCATCGCCCGTGAAGTTCAGGTCACCGCTTTCAATAACCGCAAGCTTGCGCTTCGCTTTTAAACGCGAAATGTTAAATACAGGCGTGTTTCGGGAAGTGATGATCATATGCAGGTTTGCGGGGAAGCTTTCTATCAAAGCGTTAAATACGCTTGTCACCCAGTTAGAATCTTCTATGTTATGCAGGTCATCTGCAACCAGGTAAACTTCCTCAGGAAAACTTTCCACAAATTCATTGATAAACGCACCAACCGCTGCGTTAATTGTATTCGTTTCATCCTTATTGAAGAGATCACTTTGTACAAAGCTGTTTATAAGCTCCAATGTTTCTTCGCCAAATCCGGGATTCAATACTTTCAGAGCGTGGATAAGGTAACTAAGGAACGATGCCGCGCTGTCTATATCATTTGATATATAGAGCCATGCATATCTCCTGCCGCTCTCGGCGAGGAAATCAAGCACGGAAGTGGTTTTGCCGTATCCCGCCGGCCCCAGCACCAAAATCATGTTTTCGGCTGCATTTTCCTCAAATTTTTTGAGCAAACGCTGCCTGGAAACAATGTTCTCGGTTATCTTTTTCGGGATAACTCTCGTTTTTATTATGGTTTGGCTCACTGGTGCAATTTAACGGTGATTTTCCAAACTTTCACTGCCTTTATTACCCTTATTGGTAAACCGTAACCAATGAAAATCTCAGCCCTTAAATCCTGTAATATTAACATGTTAACCCTGTAAGAAAACTGTAAGGTTTGCCCTAAGGTTTGAAAATATCTTTGTAGTAGAAAGTAGATAACTAAACAAACACAAAAGGGGAATAAAATGAAAAACGCAGAAAACAAAAACAAAAAAGTAACAGCAAAGAACTTCAGGATAACGGAATTCAAGTTTTACTGGGAGTTTGAAGGAAACGGAAACTACACACAGAAGCATAAAGAGATCGAATACAGAAGGTTCATAGAGAGAAATTACGAAAGCAGATCAAACTTAAACTACTAAAACAAAAAAATTAAAAATAAAAAAATACAAAGGGAATACTAAAATGAAAGCAATCAATTTTATAATAACAATGGTTCAGGGTGCATTAGTAGCGGCTTACATATTATTCTACAACGTACAGTACTACTGGTCACTTAAATCAACAGTTCAGAACATTATCAGCATATTTATTTCATAAGCTAACAGCTAAGCAAGAATAAATCAAGTTTCAGTCACAGGATTTTACCGCAAGATTTTACCGCAAGATTTTTCCTCCGAATTTCTGCTTCATAATTCAACCCCCAATAGAGCTCCGGGTCAGCAAGACCGGGGCTTCTTTCTTTCCTGATTCAATCCGGAAAATAAAAAAGGCGGCCTCAGAGCCGCCTTTGTGAATCATGTAAGCTGAATTAATACCTGTACCACTCGGCTTTGTACGGACCGTCAACTTCGACGCCGATATACTTAGCCTGCTCAGGTGAAAGTGTTTCAAGCTTGGCGCCAACCTTCTCAAGGTGAAGCCTTGCAACTTTTTCATCCAGATGCTTCGGAAGCACGTAAACTTCGTTTTTGTAGTTTGTGTGGTTGTTCCAAAGCTCTATTTGTGCCAGCGTTTGATTGGAAAATGAGTTAGACATAACAAATGAAGGATGTCCCATAGCGCAGCCCAGGTTTACAAGCCTGCCTTCAGCAAGAATAATTATCTCATTGCCGTCAACATTGTAAATATCAACCTGCGGCTTTATTGTTTCCTTGGTTTTGCCGTAGTTCTTATTGAGCCATGCCATATCGATCTCATTATCAAAATGACCAATGTTGCAGACGATAGCTTTATCCTTCATTGATTTGAAATGCCTGTCAGTAATGATGTTCAGGTTGCCTGTAGCTGTTACCAAAATATCAGCAACTTTTGCCGCTTCATCCATTGTAACAACCTGGTAGCCATCCATAGCTGCCTGTAAAGCGCAGATAGGATCGATCTCTGTAACCATAACCCTTGCGCCTGCGCCGCGTAATGACTGTGCGGAGCCTTTGCCAACATCGCCGTAACCTGCAACAACTGCAAGCTTGCCTGCCATCATAACATCAGTAGCGCGCCTGATAGCGTCAACCAGTGATTCTTTGCAGCCGTATTTGTTATCGAACTTTGATTTTGTAACCGAGTCATTTACATTGATGCAGGGGAGTGAAAGTGTACCGTTTTTCATTCTTTCATAAAGCCTGTGAACACCGGTTGTGGTTTCTTCTGAAATTCCCTTAATGCCTGCAATAAGCTCTGGGTAATCATCAAGTACCATGTTTGTTAGGTCGCCGCCGTCATCAAGTATCATATTAAGCGGTTTATCGAATGAACCGAAAAACAGGGTCTGCTCGATGCACCAGTTAAATTCCTCTTCGTTCATGCCTTTCCATGCGTAAACGGGGATACCTGCCGCTGCGATCGCTGCTGCCGCATGATCCTGTGTTGAGAAGATATTGCAGGAAGACCATTTCACTTCAGCGCCAAGCTCAACAAGTGTTTCAATAAGCACAGCGGTCTGGATTGTCATATGAAGACATCCTGCGATCCTTGCGCCCTTAAGCGGTTTTGAATCTCTGTATTCATCCCTTATAGCCATAAGCCCGGGCATTTCTGCTTCAGCCAAACGGATCTCTTTTCTTCCCCATTCAGCAAGTGAAAGATCTTTCACTTTGAATTTTTCAAGCTTTAAATCTTTTTCTAATGTTTTAGGCATTTTGAAATTTAATTTATTTTTTTGATATTTAGTATTTGTATTAATTTTTCATCAATCTTGTTAAGCAGTGATCCCTCGATATTTCCCAGTTTCCCTATAACCAGATTTTTCTTCAAAGCTGCGATCTTGAATAAATTCAGTTTTGAGTCTTGTTTAAGCTTGTTAACCGCATTCGCTTTCAAAAGAACTTCGTCGCTGTTTTGCATACTTATGTTTGTTGTAATGAAAGCTGCTAAAACATCCTGTTCTCTTTCAGCTAAAACCATTGCCGGCCTAAGCTTACTGCCTGAGAGGTCGGTAAATGGAAATTTCACAAGTATAATTTCACCCTTATTCATTGATAGCGGGCTATCAGGTCTTTTTCTGAATAAAGGTCAGGTTCATCATTGAGAAATGTATACGAATCGGATTCCTGTACAAGTTTCTGAAATCCCTTTTCAAAGATCTCATCATTTTTTTCGTCAAAATATTTCAGAAGCATATTCCGGATCTCTTCAGCTTTGTTATCCGGAAGCTTGTTCAGAATCTCAATTGTATCGGAAATTATCTGCTGTTTGGTCATTTTTTGTTCCTTTTTGAAAGATTTTCCAAAATGTTGTTGAATGCTTCAAAAGCTTCATCATCCAATAAACAAAATACTACTTTTTCTATTGTAGTTTCCTGTTTCTCCTTCTTCTTTGTTTCAAAGAACTCTTTGGCTGTTTCAACGATTATCCTGGAGCTATCCGCAATTGGGTAACCGAAAATTCCCGAGCTTATTGCTGGAATTGCGATCGATTTAAGCTTCTTCTTATCCGCTACATTCAGCGCTGCATTCACAGCCGATGCAAGCTTTTCAGGCTCGCCGGATTTACCGTCTTTATATCTTGGACCCACTGCATGTATAACATGCTCTGCCTTCAGGCTGCCGCCTTGGGTTACAACAGCGCTGCCAACCGGCACATTGCCGATCTTTTTTGATTCCTGCTGGATTATCATCCCGCCGCGTTTTACTATTGCTGCGGCAAGTCCGCCTGTGTGCATCAAAAATGTATTCGCGGGATTCACAATTGCCTCAACATCTAGCAATGTTATATCACCTTTAACTACTTCTATTTCTGTATTGCCGATCTTGATTGACATCAAATTCTTTTGTTATTCTTAAATGAATCCGTTACTTCTATAAAACCTATAATATTCCTATTAAAATTCTCAAGTTCTTTAGATTCTATCCAATACTCTAAATGCATTGAAGAACCTGCCTGTTTCATTTCGAATTGTGAAATATATTCTTCTTTCACCTGAAATCTTGTAACATATCCTTCGAAATCATTATCTTGAGAAACTGAATTCCAGCCTTTTGCAATTTCTACAGCATACTCATGTGTCACAACCGGGTAAAAAATTGGCTGTTCAG
>WBZT01000628.1_pt1 | contig 18403 bp, 18 predicted proteins | sample 5204241 | NCBI WGS metagenome assembly WBZT01 (sample SAMN12344358, study PRJNA552823) | activated sludge metagenome | biome: Activated sludge suspended growth; feature: Nitrification reactor; material: Wastewater; isolation source: activated sludge from nitrification reactor of wastewater...
TTCCTCCCGCAAGGTTTCAATGTTTGAAATGCGCCGATCCAAACACTGGCCGGCGAGAACGGCCAACTCGCATTCGGCCATGTTGAGCCAACTGCCATGCTTGGGGGTGTAGTGAAATTCGAGCTTGCGGGTGATTCGACGAGCTTCCTCCGGGGGAAAGACCCCGTACAGGGCCGCAGGGGTATGGGTGTTGAGATTATCCATGACCAGCCGGATCCGTTCCGCCGTGGGGAAGTACTCATCCACCAGCCGCCGCATTTGCTCGGCAAAGTCGCGTTTGGTCCGCTGGCAAGTGACGTTGACGTGACGCCAGCCGCGCAGAGGCTGAACGAACAGAAACAAATTAGCGGTACCTTCTCGTTTATATTCAGAGTCATGGCGCGCCGGCTGGCCCGGACGAGCAGGCAGCGGATGGCGGGTTTCGCTCGTCAGTTGCACGGGGCTTTCGTCAAAGCACACTTGGGGATACCGGGGATCGTCGGGTTCGGCGTACAAGTCCAGGACATCCTCCATGTGCCAGACGTAGTCGGGGCTGATACTGGGAATACACCATTCTTGGCGTTGCCAAGGTTTGAAGTCGTTTTTTTAAGCACGCGACCGACGGTATCCGGGGAAATCAGGTCGATTTGGCGCAGTTCCACAAAGCGATCGGCCAACAGTTTCAAGGTCCACCGATGGCGGCCCGCCGGTGGGGTACTACAGGCTAAAGCGACCAGAAAGGCCGCCTGTTTGCCCGTCAAGGCCGGCGGTGAGCCCGACCGAGACTGCTCACTTAACGCCACTGTCAACCCTTCATCCACAAATCGCTGGCGGGTGCGATGCACGGTGGAAAGTCCCAGATGGAGCATTTCGGCAATCTCCTCATCGGTGGCCCCCACCGATGCACGCAGCAAGACATGGGCACGTGCGACCCGGCGCGCCGTCGTCTTCCCTTTGTGGATCACGTCGAGCAGGGATGCTCGCTCCTCTTCGGTAAGGTCAACCAAGTACTTGTGGGCCACGGGGATTCCTCCTGTTGACCTCACCATGGGGTACCCACCGCTACCTGTCAAAACTTGTGCGGCAGCCCACTAGCACTCTCAATTCTGCTAGCCATACTGCTAGCCATGAAGAAAAAAGGCTTACCAATACATCAGTAAGCCTTTGTTTTTTATGATGGGCCCTGTAGGATTCGAACCTACAACCAAGGGATTATGAGTCCCCTGCTCTGACCGTTGAGCTAAGGGCCCGTGACCGTGAAATTTTACCCAGCCCGCAACGTACCCGCCAGCGCTTCAATCCAGATCCAGGAAGCTGCGCAGTTGCTCCGAGCGGTTCGGGTGCCGCAGCTTACGCAGGGCCTTGGCTTCAATCTGGCGGATGCGCTCGCGGGTCACGTCGAACTGTTTGCCGACTTCCTCCAGGGTGTGATCGGTCGGCATATCGATACCGAACCGCATCCGCAGCACCTTGGCTTCACGCGGGGTCAGCGTCGACAGCACTTCGCGAGTGGACTCGCGCAACCCCTCGACCGTGGCCGCTTCCACAGGTGACATGACCATGAGGTCCTCAATGAAGTCGCCCAAGTGCGAATCCTCGTCGTCACCGATCGGCGTTTCCATCGAAATCGGTTCCTTGGCGATTTTCAACACCTTGCGCACCTTGTCTTCCGGCATCTCCATGCGCTTAGCCAGCTCCTCCGGAGTTGGCTCGCGACCCATCTCTTGCAACATCTGCCGGGAAATCCGGTTCAGCTTGTTAATGGTTTCGATCATATGCACCGGAATGCGGATGGTCCGGGCCTGATCGGCGATCGAACGGGTGATCGCCTGCCGGATCCACCAGGTGGCATAGGTTGAAAACTTGTAGCCGCGCCGGTATTCGAACTTGTCCACCGCCTTCATCAATCCGATGTTGCCTTCCTGGATCAAATCCAGGAACTGCAAACCACGGTTGGTGTACTTCTTAGCGATGGAAATCACCAGTCGCAGGTTGGCCTCGACCATCTCTTTCTTGGCCCGCCGCGCCTTGGCTTCTCCGATCGACATGTGGCGGTTGATGTCCTTGATTTCGTGGATCGACAACCGCGCTTCCGTTTCGATCGCCTGCAATCGTTGCTGCGCCGCCAGCACATCGTCGCGCTGGGCCGCCAGCAAGGACGAATATTTCTTGCCAGCCTGAATCTGCTCGTCCACCCAGTCCAGCCGGGTCTCGTTCTGCGGGAACGAAGTGATAAACGTTTTGCGCGGCATCTGAGCCTTGCCGACGCAGATATGCATGACTTCCTTTTCGCGGGAACGGATGCGCTCGGCCATTTCATGCAGGTTGGCGATCAACTGGTCGAGCGCCTTTGGCACCAGCCGAAATTGCAGGAAACGCTCGCCGAGCTGCTGGCGCAGCTCCTGAGTTTGGGCGTCCCGCAAACCGAGTTCGTCCACGCTAGACTGAGTTTGGTGGTAGAGCACACGCAATTCCTCGAAACGGCGGGCGGTTTCCTCGGGGTCCGGGCCGTTTTCGACCACGCCTTGCTCGTCCTCGTCCTCTTCCCCCTCATCCTCGTCCTCGTCCTTTTTCTCCTCGTCCTCCTCGTCCTCGCCAACCACCGCATCCGGATCGTCCGCGGCGAGCGGCATTTCTTCCTCCGATATCGGTGGAGCCGCCTCTTCACCATCCTGGAAACCACTGATCACATCGGTCAACCGAGTACCGTTGTCGCTGATCGAATCGTAAATCCGCAGCAACTCGCTGGTTGTCAACGGGTAATTGGCCAACGCCGATAGCACCTGACCCATCCCTTCCTCGATGCGCTTGGCGATCTGAATTTCGCCCTCGCGGGTCAGCAATTCGACCGTACCCATCTCGCGCATGTACATCCGCACCGGATCGGTGGTGCGGCCGAACTCGCTGTCCACGGCGGCCAGTGCGGCGGCGGCTTCCTCGGCGACCACATCGTCGTCGGCGCTGGCTGGGTTCTCATTGAGCAACAGAGTCTCGGTGTCGGGCACAAACTCGTGGACTTCAATGCCCATGTCATTGATCATCGCAATGATGTCTTCGATCTGTTCGGGATCGACGATATCATCGGGCAGATGGTCGTTCACCTCGGCATAGGTCAGGAAACCTTTTTCCTTGCCGCGGGCGATCAATTTCTTTAATTGCGACTGTTGCTGCTCGCTCATGACCTGTTCACATACTGAGAGGAATAAAAAAGTTAAACGAGTGAGGCTATCACAAAAACCAAGCTAATAATTGCAAACAATTAAAAAGTTAGATTTTTTGTGGCTTGCCCAGGCTCCGCAATTCTTCCCGTTCCTCAATGCTGAGCGCGCGCGGCGTACCCCGCAGCAGCAGCGTCTCCAGCAAATGTTCTCGCGGGTCATTGCGCCGACGTAAGTAGGTAACGATGTCGGCAAACTCTTGTTCAAACTGATATTCTTCTTCCGGTATTTCCAACCGCCACTGGGCCAGCCGCTCCAGAATCGCACCCTCGCGGGTATCGCGATAGCGCTCCAGCAGCGCGGCGATGCTCAAATCGGGGTTGGCGCGCAAACCGCCGATCAATTCGGCCAACAATTTCACGCCCGGCTCGCCGCCTCGCAGGGCGGGATCGTCCGCCACCACCGCCCGCGCCAGTTCGGGGCGATAGAGCAGCAGGGCAATCGCCTTGCGCAGCGGGGTGCGAGTCAGTTGCAGGTTGTGCCGGGCAAGGTCGACGGTTCCGCCCGACGGAAGCCGCAGACGGGTATGCATTAGTTGCGCTTCCTGGCGCAGACGTTCCACCATCAGATCCCGAAAATGGCCTTCGGGCAGCTTTTCCAACAGCGGCCGGGCCAGTTCGGCCAAGCGGGCGCGTCCAGCCAACGTGTTGGGATCGGCCTGGGCGCGCAGTTCGGCGAACAAATGATCAGCCAGTGGCACGGCTTGTTCCAGCCGCCGTTCGAACCCCGCCCGGCCTTCCCGCCGGATCAGCGTATCCGGGTCCTCGCCTTCGGGCAGCAGCAGAAAACCGATCTGCCGACCGTCGCGCAGGAACGGCAGCGCCACTTCCAAGGCCCGCGTCGCCGCCGCTCGCCCGGCGCGGTCGCCGTCAAAACAGAACACCAGGTCACTGACCGTGCGAAACAAGCGCTCGACATGCTCAAGGGTGGTGGCCGTGCCCAGCGTGGCAACGGCATAGGGGATATCGTGCTGAGCCAGAGCCACCACGTCCATGTAGCCTTCGACCACCACCAACCGCCGCAAATGCGGGGTATGGATGCGAGCCTCGTGCAGACCGTACAGCTCCGCGCCCTTATGAAATACCGGCGTCTCCGGGGAATTGAGATACTTGGGCGTGGTATCGCCGTCCAGTGCCCGCCCACCGAAGGCGATGACCCGGCCGCGACGGTCGCGGATCGGGAACATGATGCGATCGCGGAATCGGTCGCGCGACCGCCCCTGCTCGTCGCGGCTGGCCAAGCCGGCATCGACGAGATCCTGCACCGTGGCGCCGGCTTCGTGCAGTGCCTGGCTCAGGTTGCTCCAGCCGGGCGGCGCATAACCGATCCCGAATGAGGCGGCGATCTGGCCGGTCAACCCGCGCTGGCGCAGATAATCGACCGCCCGTTGCCGGGCCGAATGTTCACGCAACTGTTGGCGAAAGAAACGGTCGGCCTGGGCCAACCAGTCCAGCAATGACCGGAACGAGCCGGAGCCGCTCGGACCGCCGCCGATCTTGGGTACTTCCAGCCCGACCAGACGGGCCAAGTCCTCAACCGCATCCGGAAATTCCAGTCGCTCGTAAGCCATCAGGAAGCCGATGGCGGTACCGTGAGCGCCACAGCCGAAGCAGTGGTAGAACTGCTTGCGCGGGCTGACCGTAAACGACGGGGTTTTTTCGGCGTGAAACGGACAGCAGGCCATGAATTCACAGCCCATTCGACGCAGCGGCACCCGAGCGTTGACGATCTCGACGAGATCCACTCGGCTCAGCAACTGATCGATGAATTCCTGAGGTATGCGGCCAGCCATATCCACAAAGCCTAGCGGACCGGCGGGCGGCCGTCAGCGGTCGAGCACAATGAAAAGCACGACGGATTGGAACGCGTGGGCGGAAAAGCGGTTCCGGTCAGGTGTCGAGGTGGGCCTTGACCCGGGCGCTGATCTTGGCCATGTCGGCCCGACCCTGCGCCTGATCCTTGATCAGGGCCATGACCTTACCCATGTCGCGTACCGATTGGGCTCCGGTCACGGCAACGGCGTTGGCGACCAGGGTGTCGATGTCCGCTTCGCTCAGTGGCGCCGGCAAGTAGGATTGGATCACCTCGATTTCGAAGGACTCCCTCGCGGCTAGATCCTCACGGCCGGCGCTTTGGTACTGAGCCAGCGATTCCCGGCGCTGCTTGATCATTTTTTCCAGCACGCCGAGCACTTGAACATCGTTCAGCTCGATGCGTTCGTCCACCTCGCGCTGCTTGATGGCGGCAAGAATCAGGCGGATCGCGCCGAGGCGTTCCTTGTCCTTGGCGCGCATGGCGGTTTTCATGTCATCCTGAATGCGGTCTTTGAGGGACATGACAGTGAACTCGCGAACGGGAAGGGCGATGGGAGGGCTGATTCAGAACAGCCGGGTACGGCGGGCGACGTCCCGGGAAAGCTTCTTCAAGTGGCGCTTGACGGCGGCGGCTCGCTTGCGTTTACGTTCCTGGGTGGGCTTTTCGTAGAACTCGCGGCGGCGCACTTCGGACAGCACGCCGGCTTTTTCGCAGGAACGCTTGAAGCGGCGCAGCGCCACATCAAACGGCTCGTTATCTTTGACTTTCACGGCAGGCATTAAACCATCACCTCATTCATGGTCTTGGGCGAAAAAAAGCTGAAGTCGGACTATGCGGAAAATAGTAGATTGTACTCATGCCCGCCGCCAAATGCAAAGCGGCAACGCGTCAAGGCGTGGATGGCCTCGGAACGAACGACTCAAACGGTCGTGGGTTCGCTCAGCACGTACCGCAGGTAAGCCTCGGGCAACCCGAACCGCGCGGCCAGCACCTCGGGCGTTGCCGCGTTCTCGCGCAGGGCCGCGCGCCAACCCACCAGGCCAGTGGACAGCGATCGGCCACGCCGCTCGCCTCCCCTGGGTTCGCCGCTGGTGACGTCGTACTTGTCGGCATAGCCGCGCGGCGTGACCATCAGACCGTCGCGGACGAAGGTATGGCTGTTGCCGATGAGCACGGTGGACGACATGCCGATCTCGCATTCCGCGAGATCGGCGAGCGTGGCCAGCTCCACCCGCTGTTTGGCGCGGTAAGCGGACTTGACGATGGCAACCGGTGTTTGCGGGTCACGATAGGCAAGGAAGATCGCTTGGGCATGCACGATCTGCTCGCCGCGCCGCCCGCTCTTCGGGTTGTAGAGCGCCACCACGAAATCAGCGACGGCGGCGGCGTGAAGGCGGCGGGCGATCACCGGCCACGGCGTCAGCAGGTCGGATAGTGAAATGGCGCAGAAATCGTGCGTCAACGGCGCGCCGACCCGCGCGGCGCAGCTGTTGAGCGCCGAGGCGCCGGGGATGACCTCGACCTCGATGTTCGAGCTCGGCGCCCAACCCGCCTCGAACAACACCTCGTAAGTCGGTCCGGCCATGCCGTACACGCCGGCATCGCCGGAGCACACCAGCGCCACTCGTCGGCCCCGGCGGGCATGGTCCAAGGCTTCAAGGGCGCGCTCGATCTCTTCGGTCATCGCTTTCTTGATCACTGCCTTACCAGCAAGTAAGGGCTCGATCAACTTGATGTAGGTGGCGTAGCCGATCACGGTATCGGCCTCCATGATCGCTTGGCGCGCCGCCGGCGTTATGTGGTCCAGACTGCCCGGACCGATGCCGACGAGGGAAATCTTGCCGGTGGAACATGGAGTCGTCATCAGGGCATGATCCTTGCGATCGAGACAGTGGCGCTGCGTCCATCAAGGCCGCGCACCCGATGTTTTGCGACCAGCAACTGACTCATGGCGGCTGGCTCGCGCGTTCCGGCAGCCAGCAGCGCGGCCGCCTCCGATACCGAAGGCGTGCCGGTGTGGCGGCGCACGGTTTCCGAGGGATGTGGCACCGGCACGACCGCCAGCCGCGCGGCCGGGTGAAAGCACAGCGGCCAGCCACGGGCGCGAGCCAGTTCCAGCAGGCCCACCTCGTCGGCCTTGAGGTCGATACTGGCGGCGGCGACGATTTCCAGGGGCGCGCCCGCTTGCCGAGTGACCTCGGCCAGCGCCTCGTCGACAGCTCGCGCCAAGGTGGCCATCGGCGTGCCGCGATCGCAGCCGAGACCGAGGGCAAGGCGCAGAGAAATCGTATTCGCCGTATTCATTCCGCATCTTCCGGTGGGCGGTAGGTCACCAGCTTGGCGGTCAACGCCGCCGGTAGGTCCGGCACGATGCGTCGGCTGATCCACAACACGGCCGCGAAAGTCGCCGGGTCGATGTCCTCCAGCGTGGCGCAGATCCGCAGGTTGGTCGGCAGCGGCGCGGGGGGCGTCCACCAATGCCGGGTACCGGCCTCCTGCACCAAAGCCACCGGCTCATCGTTGACCACGGCGGCGCTGGCGCGGGTGACGTTATCCTTGGGCGCTTCGATGCGCCAGCCGAACTCGCGGCCGAGCAGATCGACCGCCAGGGTGCCACGACTGTCGGAAGCCGTGGTGAATACGGGCGTGGCGCCGATCTGTTCGGCCAGCAGCGCCGCTAGCGCGTTGGCGCCGCCGATATGACCGGACAACACGGGAATGGCGAAACGGCCGCCCTCATCGAGCACGACGATGCCGGGATCGTGGGCCTTGTCGCGCAAATGCGGCGCGATCAGCCGCACCACGATCCCCAGCGCGACGATGGCGACGATGCCGTCGAACCGCGCAAACAGCATCGGGATCTGGTCGGCGGTCTTGCCGGCGAAACAGGTGGCGGCGCCGGGAGCAGCGGCCTCGGCCTCGGCGCGAAATTTTTCCGGGGCAAACAACCAAGCGCCGGGGAGAATCGCGATCACGCGGCCGGCCTGGACAACCCCGGAACGGGTGAGGCTCACCACCGCCACCCGCTCCGGGCCGAACGGCAGGTGATGCCTCACGAAGCGGCCTCGCGGACCCGCCGGGGGCGGCAACCACGCGGGATCGGCTGCTTGGAACGCAAGGGATTCTTGACCAACAATAGCGATAGATAAGGCACGGTTTCATCGCGCAGTGACAACACGTTCCGCACCACGCGCTCCTCGGGGGTACCGACCTTTTCCACATACACCGCATGCTGGGCGATACCGCGTCGCTCCAGGAGATCCAGCAGTTCATCGAGCATCGGCTTGATCTTGAGCAGGACCAGGCTGTCGAATTGGTCGAGCATACGGTCGACGACCTCGACCCCGTAGGAAGCGGGCAACACCGCCAACGCCTCGTCGGCCTCGACCATCGGCTGAGCGATGCGGGCCGCGCTGGCGCAGTAGGAGCTGACGCCGGGAATGACTTCGACCGTGATCGCCGGCTGCAACTGACGCACGGCGCGGGCCAAGTGACCGAACGTGGAATAGGTCGAGGCGTCACCTTCGACCAGGAACAGCACGTCCTGCCCGTCGGCCAGCAGCTCGACCGTCAGCGTGGCCGCGTGTAGCCAGGCGCGAGCCAATAGCTCGGCCTGGGTGGTCATTGGAAACACCAGCGGTAATGCATCGGCCGGCACCGCCAATCCGCCACGTTGGGCGATATCGAGCACAAAGGACGGCTCCCCTTCCTTCTTCACCGGATAGGTCCATCGCGCCGGGCCGGACAGCGCCGTCCAAGCCCGCCGGGTGATCAGATCGGGATCGCCGGGTCCCATGGAAACGCCGATCAGGCGACCTAGCACTGGCTTCATATCAACTCCTTCGTAATGACTACGATCCACACCGGGTTTTGCGCGGCCAAGCGGTGCAATTGCAGAATAGGCTGGCTGCGCGCCGCCGATAGTTGCAGCACTTCCCAGCGCAGGCCACTGCTCCGCGCGGCGGCCATGGCGCTGGCGAGATTCTCGAAGGTGACGACATTGATCACCAGCCGACCACCTGGCTTAAGGCGGGTAAGACACTGTTCGATCAGCTCCGCCAGAGCACCACTTGAACCGCCAATGAATACCGCGTCGGGATCGGGCCAGGTTTCCAGTTGCGCCGGCGCTCGATCCGTGACCAGGGTGTAGTTGAGAATACTGAAACGGCGGGCGTTGGCGCGGGCGTTGGCGCTGTCGGCCGGGTTTTTCTCAATGGCGTAGACATGGCCGTCTGGGCACAGCAAGGCCGCTTCGAGACCGACCGTGCCGGCGCCGGCGCCGATGTCCCACACCAGGGCAGCGGGATCGAGGCGCAGCTTGGCGAGCGCGACGGCGCGCACTTCGAGCTTGGTCAGCAAACCCTGTTCCGGCTGGCGCTGGGCGTATTCGCCGTCCTCGATGCCGAATCGCGGGCGCGGTGGACGCGGTGCGATGCGGCGCAGGACCAGCACATTGGGCGAGGGAAAGATCCGTTCCGCCACCGCCGCCGGCGCGAGATCGGTGAATAGCGCCTCGTCGGGCGCGTTGAGGCGCGTCGCCACGTCAAGGCGAAACGCCTCGCCCAAACCAGCCGCCAGCAGCAGGCGCGCAAGGCGCGCCGGGTCGTTGGCCGGCGAGGTCAGGCAAAACAGCAGGTCATGCTGGCCGATCGCTCGCACCAACGGTGCCAGACCGTGATCGTGGCGGGCGCCGGGCATCCATTCGCCGGCATCGGCGGCATGGACCGAAACCAGCTTGGCGTCCTGCCAGGGCAGACCGAGACGGGCCGCAGCCAATTGCACGCTGGACAGCGTCGGCACGACCTGGATCCGCTCGTGTCCCAGCGCGGCGATCAAACCAGCGGCGATGCCAAAGTAGAGCGGATCGCCGGTGGCGAGCACCACCACTCGCCGCCCGGCACCCAGAGCTTCCTCGACCCAAGCCGCCACGATGGTGACGCGACCGTTCGCGTCGCGCCGTTCGGTCTGTTCCGGCAGCAGCGACGCGACAGCGCGTAACTGATGGGGGGCGCCGATGACCAGATCGGCCGCGTGCAGGAATTCCCGAGCGGGCGCCGTGAGACCGGCCGCGCCGTCGTCATGCACGCCGATGACCTGACAGGGCGTCATGGCCGCCCGCCTCCAAACCAATTCAGGGCCTCGGCATGCGACAGAACGAGCAGAGTCCGGCCCTCGGTATCGCAGACCAGCACATCGAGTTCGAAACTGCCCGGATAGCGCCGGTTGAGGCTGCTCCAGGCGCGCAGGGCGAGAGCGCGATGAAAATCCACGGCCAAACCGAGTTCGGCGAGCTTTTCGGCGGCGAAGCGCCCCGTTTCGGCGGCGCGGATGGCCGTCACCAAGGAAGCCGGCGCACCTACTTCAGCGGCGGTTTCGGCCAGCAGATCGCGGTCGATGGCTTGACGCCAGGCGTGGGTGACGGGGAGTCCTTGAGCGATCTTGGTCAACTTGCCGACCATGCAGCCCAGAATGACGCGCCGAAAACCGCAATCCCGCGCGGTATCGAACGCGGCCTTGACGAAGTCGCCCATCTGCACGAAACAAGCTTCCGGCCACTCGGGATATTGCCGCATGGCGCGTTTTTCGGTGCGACCGCCGGTGGTGAACACCACGGCTGGCTGCCGCTGCGCGGCGGCCACTTGCACCGCCTGCACCACGCTGGCCCGGAACGCCGCCGTCGAATAGGGATGAACGATGCCGCTGATGCCCAGAATGGAAATGCCGCCGAGAATACCCAGCCGGGGATTGAGGGTCTTTCTGGCCATCGCCTCGCCGCCGGGCACTGAAATCGTCACTTCCAGGCCGGCGTGATCGAGCAGATCGCCGGCGGCGGCGCGCACGTTGTCGGCGATGTTCCGGCGCGGTACCGGGTTGATGGCCGGACCGCCCACCTCCAGCCCGAGTCCTTCCTTCGTCACCGTACCGACACCGGGACCTCCCTTGAGAATCAGGCAATCGGCTTGACCGGCCAGCAGGCGCACATCGACCGTGAGTCGCGCGCCATGGGTGACATCCGGGTCGTCGCCGGCGTCCTTGACCACCACGGCATGGGCGGTATCCGCCGCGACGCAACCGTCCTCGACGACGAAATGGACCCGCCGACCGTTCGGCAGGAGGCACTCGATCATATCCGGCACGGTACCGGAGACCAGACCCAGGGTGGCTGCTCGCGCCGCCGCCGCCGCACAAGCGCCGGTGGTGAAACCGCTGCGATTGCCGCGCGCGCGGCGCGGCGTGGCCTTGCGCGTCTTCTCGTCGGAACGGTCATGCCCACGACGCTCAGGCGGCGGCATGCGTTTGGGTTTCGGCCAGTGACAGCAGGCCATGCAGCGCGGCGACCACCAAGGTCGATCCGCCCTTGCGCCCGTGACACAAAATCCACGGCACTTCGCTCAGTGTGGCCAACTGCTCCTTCGACTCGGCCGCCGACACGAAACCCACCGGCATACCGATGATCAGCGCCGGACGCGCGCCCTCCTCGCGCACCAGGCGGATGACTTCGAGCAGGGCGGTCGGCGCGTTGCCGATCCCGACCAGCGCGCTGTCGAGCAGACCGCGCCGCCAGGCCAGGCGCATGGCCTGCACGGCGCGGGTGCTGCCCTCGGCGCGAGCACGCTCGATCACCTCGGGATCGGCGATGAACTGGTGAGTCGTCAGGCCAAAATGCCGAAGCCGGGGCGCCGAAAGACCGACCGTGATCATTTCGACGTCGGCGACGATGGGTGTCGCGCCCTTCAACACCGCCGCCCTCCCGGCGGCCACGGCCTGGGGATGAAACGCGGTGAGACCGTTGAATTCGAAATCGGCCGTGGCGTGAATCATGCGGCGCACGATCACCCATTGCTCGGCGCTGTAGGCGTGTTGTCCGACTTCGGCATCGATCACGGCGAAGGATTCGTGTTCGATGGCTTGACCGGCGACGGTCAGTTGCTCGGTGACGGCAGTATTCATGGTCGGCTCAGGCATGATGGAGGTGACCGCCACCGCCACCATGGGTCGGAGCGGATGGCGCGGCATGGTGGTGATGGTGACGATGGTCAGGCGCGGCGCCCTGCCCAGCGTCATGCCCATGAGGGTGGACGTGTTCGGCGGCGGCCTGCTGGAAGGCGCAGCCATCGCAATCGAGCAGTGTGTCGTCGGTCGCCGCCGCCGTGGCACGCTCGTCGAGCAGCGCCAATAAACCCTCATCGTGACCAAAGTAGGAACCCAGCGCAAAACTCGCCTGGGGATAGACCTGTCGCAAGCGCGCCATCTGCGCGCCGATGCGCTCGATCAATACCCCGCTGAACAGGTAGACCGGCTGCACCAAGATTTGACTCATGCCGAGCCGGACCTGGCGTTGCACCACCGATTCCAGGCGAGGGTGGGTGACGTCGGTAAAGGCGATGTCCACCAGTTCGTGGTCGCTGTCCTCGTACACCCAACGGGCGAGGCGCGCCATATCGCCGTTGGCGCTGGCGTCGGACGAGCCGCGACCCAGCAGGATGACGCCGGTGGTGCGCGGGTCGGGCATGGCCATGTCCCGCATCAGGCCGTCGAGCCGGCGCATGACGATGGCGAAGATCTCGCGGCCCAATCCCAGGTGTGGCGCGCAGGCGAACTCGATCGTCGGATGGCGGACGCGCGCGGCGGCGATGGCGGCCGGGATATCCTTCTTGACGTGGCTGGCGGCGTTGAGGATCAGCGGCAGCAGCATCACCCGCTGGCCGTGGGTGGCGGCGCGGTCGAGCCCCGCGTCGAGCAGGGTTTCGGCCAGTTCGATGCGCCAGTCCGGGTGACGTTGCCGCCAAAGCTGTACGAATGCCTCGACTTCGTCGTTACTGCCGGGGCGGCGCGAGCCGTGGCCGACGAGCAGCAGGGTGTCATTCATGGCTAGGGTCTCCAGGGGAACGGGCGGTCGCCGAGCGAAAGCGGTGACTAAAACTCGGATCGTAGAGCTTGGAGCGGACCAGGCTGGGCCAGTCGCGCGCGCCCAGCGCCGGGCTGGCGATGATCATGGCCTGGGCGCCGATCTTCTCGGCCTGGCATTTGCGCTTGATGTCGGCGAGGGTGCCGCGCACGATTTTTTCCGCGCCCGGCCAGGAGGCTTTTTGGACCACCAGCATTGGCGCATCCTCGGCCCAACCGGCGGCGCGCAGGGCGCGTTGCACATCGTGGAGAAGAGTGATCGACAAGAAGATGCAAAGCGTGCTGTGGTGCGCGGCCAGCGCTTCCAGCTCCTCACCCGCCGGCATCGGCGTGCGGCCGGCCACGCGGGTGAGGATGACGGTTTGCGTCACTTCCGGCAGGGTCAGGGTTTCGCCGGCGGCGGCGGCCGAGGCCAGGGCCGAGGACACGCCGGGCACCACGGCCCAAGCGATACCCGCCGTGTCGAGCGGCCGCGTCATTTCGACCAACGCGCCGTAGAGGCTGGGATCGCCGGTTTGCAGACGAACCACGGTGTCATGACGAGCGGCGGCGTCAAGCAGCCAGACCGTCATTTCCTCCAGCGTCATATCCTTCGAGTCGCGGATCTCGCAGCCGTCGGGCGCGTACAAGGTAGCCGCGACATCGACCAGCGAACCGGCGAACAGGATGGCGCCCGCCCGTTCGAGCAGGGCGCGTCCCTTGACGGTGATCAAGTCGGGGTCGCCGGGGCCGGCGCCGACAAACCAGACCTTGCCGGGCATGGCGAGTTACCTCCAGAGTGAAGCGCGGCGAAAACACGCGGTGGCGGTAACGAAATCCAGTTCCCTATGCATGAACATCCTCTGAGTTGAGCACGACACGGGATCGGGCACGGCCTCGGGGAGATGCGGCAAGGGCGGGGAAATCGAATCCTATCGGCGGTGGAGCCCACGCGCTCGATGATCGGTCGAACCCGCACCCCGGGGTCGTGCCAAACAAATCGATCAGGCCGGTCTTCTGGCTTGGCCGTCTTCCGCCTCCATCAACCTTCCCGCGCGGATGCACAGTGGCCTAGCGATGGATTTGTCAGGCTTACAGCAGCGGGGGCTGCGCCGGACTGGCTGGCCTGACAAGACGCCAGCGTCACCGGACTTCCCGTTTCACCCGGTCGCATGGCAATGCGGTCGGGAACCTGGATCGAATGGAATGTCAGCATACTCCCGCGCACGGAGAAGTGGCAAGCAAGGTAAGTGCGCGGGAGCATCAGGACAATCAGTCCTATCTATCTCTCATCCTACTCGCCGCGAACGTTGTGGATGGTTGCGCATCGGCAGGCACCGGCGAGCGGCCGCCGAAAGCTCGGCTTTCTTTGCCGTCTTTTCGCGGATGCGGTGGTGTACCTCCAGGAGCTTGGCTTTCGCTGGCGGGTTGTCTTCCCCCGTGCGTAAAATGCCCCTGTGAATGGGTTTGCTTTCACCAGTGGTTGAAGGGTTTTCCAGAAAGAGGAAATGGCCTCTAGGATCAGTTTTTACATCTCCGAGCGATAAGTTTTGTCACTTGTTAGTTTCAATATGGGGTATGTCATGCCAAAAAATATTGATGACTAAGTTACTCTGTTGAAATAAAAAATAATTCCAGCTATGTATTTCTCGTTCTCTTAGAAGTGACGCAGTTGCCTGCGGGGATAGGGCGCAAAAGCGACGTGAATCCACCGAAAGTCACTGATGAAACCTCGTTCTGTTGTGCTAATTACGTTTTGTAGCGGTGAGTCAGTTCAAGAGAACGGCGCGATGTTGCAATTCCCAGGTTGCTAGGTTTGTGATGAATGTTATACCGCTGAAAAAATTTAGCTAAATCAAATAATTTTTGCCGACTACGATAACATATCGTGAATAAGCAGAAACCATATAATCATTAGTAGTGCGGATGCTTCTCGCTGGCCTTTACCCATAAGTCGAAAAACTCTTGCAAAATCAGCCATATGAAATATTTATCATATAATTGATTTTGTTGAGATTATCTGATTTGTGGGCAAAGGCCAGCACTTCTCGCCCGCACTACGGGGCAGCGTAGAGAGAGAACGAGTCATGAATTGTATGTTTAGTGGTGAGACACCAGAAAATGAAGAACACATCATCCCAAAGTGGCTTCAAAAGAGATTTTCTTTATATGAGCAATCCCTTTACATTCCAAATGGAACAACCCTGCCATACAAATTTGCTAAAGTTCCGGTTAAAAGAGAACATAATAACGAGTTTAGCAAAATTGAGAACAAGATTTCTCAAGGGGTATTTGATTTAGATGAAGTATACCTGTGGGCATTAAAGATACACATTGGGATGCTTTATAGAGATTCTTCGCTTAAAGCTGATCAAAAATTGCCAACATCTCCAACCCTGTTAAATATAGGTGATTTTGCATCAGAAATTGGTTTTTTTAGAATGCTTTATGACCTTTGGAGAAAAGGAGGTAAGACTAATCCAAACCCTATAGGAAGCGTGTTCATTTTTGAAAGCTTAATGCCTAACAGTACTTTTGATTTTATCCATTGTTTTGAAACTGGGACCGTCTGCATAAACATAAGTGATAAATTTTTAACAATATTCCTCTGGGATCAGGCCGACGGCTACCGCTCAAATATTAAGCATACGTGGAATAATTACCACAAGACAACAATTGATTCAATTAGGGATAAAAAGGAAAAATCAGATAAAGCTTATTTTGCACAACATGTGTGGGCTTGCGAAAGTTCATATTGGCTTTATAGAAACCGCCGATCGTTCAACTTTATTATGGCGAACAACAGTTTAACGTTAGTGCCGCCATTGAATCGTCTCCCGACAAGCTCCATGGATGAGTTTAAATATAGAGCTATTTGCAGATCATTCGGCTTAGAGCTATCAGAGTTTAAAGGCGAAACCGGAAATATTTATAGCCAATTTGATGTGGAAGGTTTTTTAAATAAATAAGGTTGATTCGACCTAACATAGCGCTGGTGGCAGACTCGGTTCCCTCGCCGCACAGCTTTTTGTTAGGCATACCACGTAAAAAAAGAAATGACAAAATATCCGATTTGCGATGCGCTTATGGAAGATGCGGCCATCCACTGTGCAGCACTAGTAATTACCGAAAATGTGATAACAGGTGGAACTGGCGCACCATCATTCGCTCAGCCATCCGATAAACTTCGAAGTGGAACAATCACTTTTGTCGAATACAATGATAAGGTTTATGGCATTACATGCTGGCACGTCATCGATATTTACAGACGTTACCTAACAGAATCTGGCAATCAATTTAGCCATAGTTTGCAAACTATGGTTAATGGATTTTATGCAGTTTTAGACCGATTTATAAAGCCCTCTCCAGATTTTGGTATGCCAGAAATTGATATTGCCATTCGGGAAATAAATCCCAAACATGTACAAGCAATAGGAAAAATTCCGTACAATATAGATGGCAATCCAAATACGCCAGCTCATATTAGGCATGGTTATGCGGTTGGATTTCCAGAAAGCCTGAAAAAGAAGGTTAATGCCGATCCATTCGGTTACCAAGTTTCAATGCCACAAGTTGAAATATTGGCAGAAATAACCAAAATGCCCGAAGGAAGATTCTCCTTAAACAGTGAATTACCAGAAAAGCCCAAGTACGACGACTATAGTGGAATGAGTGGAGGCCCTATATTTTGGAGTACGGAAAATGATTATGGAATCTTTGGAATAATCTATGAGGGCGGAGTAGGATCGGAGTTGGCGGACGGAAAATCGGTACACATATACGGAGAGAAAGCCGATAAGAAAGAAATAATTAGATGGATTTCACAGATTAATGCCTAACCCATCGTTGCACCTGACGCCCCAAAACGCCCGCACTACGGGGCGGCGGATTGCAATCCGCATGGTTGCTTAGCGCTTCGCGCCGCACAACCACGCGGATCAAACCGACATCGACCGTCAAAGTCTTCGGCTTTTCCATCCTCGTGGCTTATCCGCTGCCCCGTTAGCCAAAGAAAGTATGCAGCATAGCGGGGAAATCGATGACTTCAAGAATATGAATCCTCCATCACCTGGCCAGCGGATATCTCCAAATAGAGACCTATAACATATAACTGATGCCAATGAGGAATTTCTCGGTAAAGCTCAAGAATCATTAGGGAAAGCCTTCCAGAATTGGCGGGTTACGCTCCGCTAACCCACCCTACAAATTCACAAATCATCCGGGAATGCTATATATCCGGGACTGAAGGATCAGAGCCGCGCAGACGCTCCCGCAGCAGCGTCAACAACGCCGCTCGGGTACGAGGCAACGGTACGCCATTGCGGCCCGCCCCCAAAGCCTGGGCCAGCTCCAATAACAAAGGGGGTTTCAGATGTGCCCGCGCCAACAAAGTGCGATTGTTCAGTACCGCCGTCGTTTCACCCTGATCCGATAGTTGGCCTTCACTTAGTACCGCGACTCGATCGGCCCAGCTATAAGCCAATTCCGTATCGTGCGTCGAAAAAACCAGAGTGGTGCCCGCTTGATGCAAGCCTTGCAAAGCGCCTAGGAGATGGGTCACGCCATGGCTATCGAGGCCGGCAGTCGGTTCGTCCAATACCAGCAGTTCCGGGCGCATGGCCAGCACTCCAGCGATGGCGACCCGTTTTTTCTGGCCAAAACTGAGGGTATGAGTGGCGCGGGTGGCCAATGAGGTAATCCGCAGCGCCTCCAGAGCCTCCTGGACGCGAAGCCGTGCCTCCGCTTCGCTCAGCCCCAGATTCAAGGGGCCGAAGGACACATCCTGTTCGACGGTGGCGGCAAACAATTGATCGTCCGGTTCCTGAAGTACCAGGCCGACCCGCCGCCGCCACTGATTGAGCCCCTGGCGGTCGTAACGCACGGCTCGACCGTCGAGCAACACCGTTCCATTAGTGGGCCGCAAGGTGCCGTTGAGATGCAAGAGCAGGGTAGTCTTGCCGGAACCGTTGCTACCCAGCAACGCCAACTTACGACCGCGTTCGATGGTCAGATCGAGACCACGCAAGGCAAGGAGTTGATCGGGATAGCGGTATTCCAATCGCTGAAGGGTAAGCAGGGGGCCGCTCATGACCCACCGCGTCCCAGAATCCAGCCGCTCAAACCCAACAATCCAACCCAAGTGATTCCTGTCATCAAACGAGACCAGGACAGTGCGCGTTCCGTGTTCAGCACCCGCAATTCGCCAGTGTAACCTCGGGCCGCCAAGCCGATTTCCATGCGCTGCGCCTGATGCAGGGCACGCTGGAACAGGTTGCCCGCCAATCCACCCACGGAATGCAGGCCACGATCGAAGCGGACATAACCCAAGCGAGCCGCTTGCGCCTGCTGCCCAGTGAGCGCCCGTTCGGCAAACACGAAGATCAGGCGGTACACCAGTTGAACCAGTTCGACCAGCCCGGCGGGGACGCCCAAGCGGCGCGACAGCGCGATCAAATCGGTCAAGGGGGTGGTCAGGGTCAGGAACGCTAGGCAACTGACCGCTG
>WBZT01001304.1_pt1 | contig 18397 bp, 14 predicted proteins | sample 5204241 | NCBI WGS metagenome assembly WBZT01 (sample SAMN12344358, study PRJNA552823) | activated sludge metagenome | biome: Activated sludge suspended growth; feature: Nitrification reactor; material: Wastewater; isolation source: activated sludge from nitrification reactor of wastewater...
CCGATGGAGATCATCGAGGAGCGCACGATCGGCCCCAGCCTGGGCGCCGAGAACATCGCCAAGGGCTTCGACAGCGTGGCCTACGGCTTTGCCGCCATCGCCGTCTTCATGTGCGTGTACTACCAGCTGTTCGGCGTCTTCAGCACGCTCGCGCTGTCGTTCAACCTGCTGCTGCTGGTGGCGGTGCTGTCGATGCTGCAGGCCACGCTCACGCTGCCGGGCATCGCCGCCATCGCGCTCACGCTGGGCATGGCGATCGACGCCAACGTGCTCATCAACGAGCGCGTGCGCGAGGAGCTGCGCCACGGCATGGCGCCGCAGCAGGCGATCTCGCTGGGCTACGAGCGCGCCTGGAGCACGATCCTCGACTCCAACGTGACGACGCTGATCGCGGGCCTGGCGCTGCTGGCCTTCGGCTCGGGGCCGGTGCGCGGCTTCGCGGTCGTGCACTGCCTGGGCATCCTGACCTCGATGTTCTCGGCGGTGATGTTCTCGCGCGGCCTGGTCAACTTCTGGTACGGGCGCCAGAAGCGTCTGAAGCGCGTGTCGATCGGGCAGGTCTGGCGACCGGCGACGGCCAGCGCAGCGCCGGGCGGCGACGCCTGACGCCCGACCGAGATCGAGCAAGAAGGACGGATCATGGAGTTCTTCCGCATCCAGCGCGACATCCCGTTCATGCGCTACACGCTGTGGCTGAACGGGGCTTCGTTCGTGATGTTCCTGCTGGCGGTGTTCTTCCTCTTCACGCGCGGGCTGCACCTGTCGATCGAGTTCACGGGCGGCACGCTGATGGAGGTGTCGTACGTGCAGCCGGCGGACATCGTGAAGGCGCGTGAGGCCATCGACCGGCTCGGGCTCGGCGAGGTGCAGGTGCAGAACTTCGGCACCTCGCACGACGTGCTGATCCGCCTGCCGCTGCGCGACGTCGACAGCGCCGACGCGGCGGCGGCGACGCTCAAGGGCGATCTGCTCGCGGCGCAGGCCTTCGGCGCGCTGTGCACGGCCGAGCAGGGCACGGTCGATCGCAAGCAGTACACGACGCCGCAGGGCGAGCAGGTGAGCCGCGCCTCGTGCGGCAAGGCCGACGGCAGCGAGCCGGTGGCGCTCAAGCGCACCGAGTTCGTCGGCCCCTCGGTGGGGGCCGAGCTGGCGCGCGACGGTGCCTACGCGCTGCTGGCCACGATCGCCGGCATCATGCTGTATCTGTCGCTGCGCTTCGAGTGGAAGTTCGCGCTCGCCGGCATCGTCGCCAACCTGCACGACGTGGTCATCATCCTGGGCTTCTTCGCCTTCTTCCAGTGGGAGTTCTCGCTCGCGGTGCTGGCGGCGGTGCTGGCCGTGCTCGGCTATTCGGTCAACGAGTCGGTGATCATCTTCGACCGCGTGCGCGAGACCTTCCGCCGCATGCGCAAGATGAACACGCACGACGTCATCGACCACGCGATCACGAGCACCATCAGCCGCACCGTCATCACGCACGGCAGCACGCAGATGATGGTGCTGTCGATGCTGCTGTTCGGCGGCGCGACGCTGCACTACTTCGCCGTCGCGCTCACCATCGGCATCCTGTTCGGCATCTACTCGTCGATCTTCGTTGCCGCCGGCATCGTGATGTGGCTCGGTGTCAAGCGCGAGGATCTCGTCAAGCTAGGGGCCAAGGAGATCGATCGCAACGATCCGAACGCCGGAGCGGTGGTGTAGAGTGGGTTTTTCGCCTCTTTTGCCTCTTTCGCACCGCCGGCAACGCTCGACATGGCCCCCAGCGCCGCGCCCGAATCGCTCGCTGCGCAGGCACGAAGGCGCTACACCGAAGAGCTCGTGAAGGGCCTGGTCGGCGTGGTGCAGACCACGCTCGACAGCGCCCGCGCCCTCGCCGACAAGCCCGCCGAGGCCGCCGTGTTCGCGCGCCGGCGCGACATCCACCAGGCGCTGCACGCCGGCGCGCAGGCCTGGCACCGCGGCATCGTGGGCGGCCTGCGGGCCGCGCTCGCCTCGGGCTCGCCGGTGACGCGCAGCGACCTGCCGCCGGCGCGCAAGGAGACGCTGTCGCTGGTGCCGGACGACGCGATCGAGCTCGAGATCGTGACCTCGCGCCTGGCGCTGGCGATCATGGACCGCGCGTCGTGGGAGTTCGCTGACCTGCGCTCGCGCGTGGCGCACCTGGAGCGCCGCAGCGAGCTCGAGGCGCACGACATGCTGCGCGCGCACGTGCTGGCGCGCATCGTCTTCGACGCCTGGCGGCTGGCCGGCCTCACGCCCGAGGGCTGGCGCGAGCTGCAGGCCGTGCTGCACGACGAATTCGCGCTGCTGGCCGAGGAGGCCTATCACGAGACCAACCGCTGGCTCGTCGAGCAAGGCGTGCTGCCCGAAGTCGATCTGCGCCCCTTCATCCGCCGCTCGCGCACGCATGCGCATGCCACGCTCGGCTGGCACCCGAGCGCCAGCACGCGCGGCGGCCTCGACGACAGCGCTCGTCTCGGCCTGGGCGGCGACAGCGGCCAGCGCGCGGGGGCCGACTTGCGGATGACGCCGGCTGCGCGCGGCGGCTACGCCTATGCGCGCGACGGGGTCGGCGAGGAGACGCGCATGATGACGCGCAGCGCGCCGCTGGTGCGCAGTCGCGAACATGCGGAGGCGGTGCTCGGGCGGCTGAACCGGCTCGTCGGGCGTCATGTGCCGGCGTTCGCCGCATCGACGCGCGCGCAGCACCTGCAGCCCGAGGTGGCGCGGCTCGTTTCGCCCGGCCTGGCGCGCGCCATCGACACCGTGCAGCACGGCATCCGCCAGCGCGTGGCGGCGGCCTCGCGCAGCGGCGACCAGGCGGTGACGGCGCCGGTGCTGCTCGAAGAGCTGCACCAGCGCAAGCAGGCGCTCAAGAAGGCCGCGGCCACGCCCGAGGAGCGCGCCACGATCGAGATCGTGGCGCTGCTGTTCCAGAGCATCCTGACCGAGGAGCGCATTCCGGCCGGCGTGCGCGTGTGGTTCGCGCGCCTGCAGATGCCGGTGCTGCGCGTCGCCGTGGGCGAGCCCGACTTCTTCGCCACCGTCGACCATCCGGCGCGGCGCCTGATCGACCGCATGGGTGCCTGCGTCATGGGGTTCGACAGCGGCAGCGGCAGCGCCGGCGCCAGCGTCGGCGAGGCGCTCGACAAGGAGATCAAGCGCATCGTGCAGGTGGTCGAGGCCTACCCCGACACCGGGCGGCGCGTCTTCCAGACCGTGCTCGCCGAGTTCGAGAAGTGGCTCGAGCACTACTTCAGCAGCGAGAACGAGGCCACGCGAAAGGGCGTCTCGCTGGCGCAGCAGGTCGAGCAGCGCGAGACGCTGGCCATCCAGTACACGATCGAGCTGCGCCGCATGCTGGCCGAAGTGCCGGTGCAAGAGGGCGTGCGCCAGTTCCTGTTCCACATCTGGGCCGACGTGCTGGCCACGACCGCGGTGCGCCACGGCGCGCAGGGCGAGCAGACCCGGCAGATGAAACGTGCCGCGGCCGACCTCATCTGGAGCGCCAGCGCCAAGGTCACGCGCGAGGAGCGCGCCGAGGTCATCCGCAAGCTGCCCACGCTGCTCAAGTCGCTGCGCGAGGGCATGGGCGCGGCCGGCATCGACCCCGCCAAGCAGGGCGAGCAGATCCAGCAGCTCAACAACTCGCTGGCCGCGGCCTTCACCGCCAAGGCCGCGGTCATCCCCGACGAGCGGCTGCGCGAGCTGATGGAGCGCCTCGAGACGCTCGAGGAGCTGCTGCCCGATGCCCAGAGCGTCGACATCGACGAGAGCATGATGCTCGACCTGTCGGGGCACCAGAGCGGCGAGCTCGAGATCGTGCTCGACGGCGGCTCGATGCCGACGCCGGCGATGCTGGCCTGGGCGCGCGAGCTGCAGGTCGGCAGCTGGTACATGCTCGAGCGCGGCGGGCGCAGCGAGGCGGTGCAGCTGGCCTGGCACGGCATGAAAAAGCAGCTCTCGCTGTTCGTGACGCCGCAGGGGCGCTGCGTGCTGTTCCAGCAGCACCGGCTGGCGAGCTACCTGCAGGCCGGGCTGCTGCTGCCGGCGCAGGACGAGGCGCTCACGGTGCGCGCCACGCGCAGCGCGCTGGCCAAGCTGGACGTGGACGTCTCGCGGCTGCTGAACTCGCGCTGAGCGCAACTGCGCGCCGCCGCGCCCGGCCGCTCAGTGGATGAGCCGGTCGCCGGGATCGACGAACAGCTCGTCGAGCACGAGCGCGTCGGGTTCCTCGCCGTGGCTCCAGAAGACCATCAGCACGATGATCTTCAGGTCGTCGAGGTCGAGCGGGCGGGCGCCGGCGGCCAGCGCGCGGTCGATGACCGTCTCGCGCATCGCGGCCGGCAGCACGCCGGCCGATTCGAGGAACGCGATGAAGGCGATCGACTCGTCGCCCAGCACCTCGCGTTCGACCTCGGTGTAGACGCGCAGGCTGCCGGCGCCGGCCGCACCGGTGTGCGACTCGGCCGACGAGGCCAGGCCGTCGAGCCAGCGCAGCGCGTCCTGGATCTCCTCGCTGTCGAAGCCGACGGCACTCAGCTTGCGACGCAGCTGCGGCTCGTCCGGGCACGCATCGGGGCGCCAGTAGGTCTCGTACAGATACACCAGCACCTGGAACATCGGGCCACTATACCCGAGCCTCGCCGCTCGGGTTCAGGCCGTGCCGCGGCGCTGGTACAGGCCGCCGGGCAGCCGTGCGACGCGGCCCTCGAGCTCGAGCTCGAGGAGCCTGGCGCCCAGCTCGGCCGTGCTCCAGCCGGTGCGCGCCTGCAGTGCATCGAGCGTCGTCGGATCGTGGCCGAGGGCGGCGAGCAGCGGATCGGATTGCTCCGGCGGCGTCGGCGTGGCGGCGGCCGGGGTGCGCGATCGCGGCCGTGCCGGCCCTGGCAGCTCGTCGAGGATGTCGGCCGCCGACTCGACCAGCTTGGCGCCCTGCTTGATCAGCGCGTGGCAGCCGCGCGACTGCGGCGAGTGGATCGAGCCCGGGATCGCGAAGACCTCGCGCCCGGCCTCGGCCGCCTGGCGCGCGGTGATGAGCGATCCGGACTGCGGTGCCGCCTCGACGACGAGCGTGCCGCGCGCCAGGCCGGCGATGATGCGGTTGCGCAGGGGGAAATGCTCGCGCAACGGCGGCGTGCCCGGGGCGAATTCGCTCACCAGCGCGCCGTGGCCGGCGATGCGCCGCGCCAGCGCCTGGTGGCGCGCGGGGTAGACGGGGTCGAGGCCGGTCCCCAGCACGGCGACGGTGCCGGCGCGGCCCTCGAGCGCGCCTTCGTGCGCGGCGGCGTCGATGCCCAGCGCCAGGCCCGAGACGACGACCAGCCCCTGGCGGCTCAACTCGGCGGCGAAGGCGCGCGCGTTGTCCAGCCCCTGCGCCGTTGCGTGCCGGCTGCCGACGATGGCGATCGACGGCTCGCCCAGGCACGCCGCTTCGCCTTCGACGTACAGCAGCAGCGGCGGGTCGGCCGTCTCGAGCAACTGGCGCGGATAGGCCGGCAGGTCCAGCGTCAGCACCCGCCGCACGGCGGCCCGGGCGCCCGCGAGCCAGCGTTTGGCCGCATCCAGCCGGTCGTCGAACAGCGGCGGCTGGCGTGCCAGCGCTGCCGCCGCCTCGGGGCCGACGATCTGGCGCAGGGCCGCCGCCGCGGTGCCGAACACGCCCTCGGGCGAGCCGCAGGCGGCCAGCAGCCGGCGTGCGCCCGCGCGCCCGAGCCCCGGTGTCTCGAGCAGACGGAACCAGGCCTCGAAGTCGTCGGGCGCAGTCATGTCGCGCCGCGCACTGGGGAGGAGCTCAGGGCCTGTGACGGTATGAATCGCGGGCGTGATTCATGTCTCGTATCACAGGCGGCTCAGGGCTGCGTGAAGCGGTCACCGCGCGAGACCGGCTCCTGCACCTGGAGGATCAGCGCGTAGGACACGCGCTCGAAGACGCGGAACACGAACAGCAACCCGTGGCGCTCGTCGGGCAGCTTCATCGCCGTGCGTTCGCCCGGCGTGGTGGTGTCCACCACCTGGCGTCCGGCGCGCCACAGCGCCAGCACGTTGCCGCGCTCGAGGCCGTCGCGGCTGCCGCGGTTGATGGCCACGACCTGGTTCTGGCCCGCGGTCGTGCCCTCGCCGTAGATGGAGACGATGCGCCCCTCGACCGGGCTGGCCGGCGGATGCGGCACGTAGGCGACCAGTTCCTGCTGCGGCACCGGCGAGAGCCGGTCGCCGACGCCGGCCTCGAGCCGCGTGCTCGTGATGCGGAAGGTGGCCGGCACGAGCAGCGGCCCCTCTTCGCCTTCGCGCACGAACTCGGCGGTGCCGACGTAGCGGCCCTCGAAGCCGAGCACCTCGCGCGTCTCGGGGTCCACGAGCGGCGTGAGCTGGCGGAAGACGCGGAAGTCGCGTGCGCCGCCCAGATCGCCGCGCACGTAGGCGGTCTCGCCGCGCGCGAGCAGCACGTGCCCCTCCTGCGTGGCGACGATGCGCGGCGCGGCCTCCAGCTCGTTGCCGTCGAAGACCACCGCCTCGTTGAGAAACGGCGCGATGAGGTGCAGCGGGATCGCGGCGATGGCGCCGTTGTCCAGCGTCTCGACGCGCACGCGCGGCGACAGGCGCACCGTGCCCACGGGCATGCCGTCGGCGGCGCCGGCCACGCGCAGCGTGGCGCGGCCGTCACGCCTTTCGAGCACCAGCACCTGGCCGGGATAGATCAGGTGCGGGTTGCGGATCTGCTCGAGGTTCATGCCCCACAGCTCGGGCCAGCGCCACGGCGTCTTCAGGAACAGGCCCGAGATGCCCCACAGCGTGTCGCCGCGCTGCACGGTGTAGGCGTCGGGGGCGTTGGGGGCCAGTTCCTCGAGCGCGATGCCGGCCTGCGCCACGCGCTGGGCCGTCTCGCGCCACTGCGGCAGCACGGGCAGGCCGGACTGCGCCGCGGCCGGCGTCGGCAGGCCCGTCGCCAGCACGGCCACGGCGGCGGCAGCCAGCGCCGCACTGCGCGCTGGGCGTGCCGATGCAATGGACAGGGCGGCCGGGCGGCCTCGACGGTTGCTGAAGGTCATCAGGAGGTCTCCGAGGAGCGCTGAGGGCCGCCGCACGGCCGATGCCAGAATCCACACCTCGAGCGGACGGCGGCTGCCGGCTCGCGGCCGGACGGCGCACCGCGCTGCAACCGGGGCGCGACGATGCTCATATGGTTTCGAAGATTCTGCCCATAAACCCTTGCTGTCGCAATGAAACCTCCGGCACGATTTCTCTCGCAACGAGACGGCGTCGCGGTCTGCGTTGCGCGTGCTCGACAGCTGTTGCCGCCTGTTTCGACGTCCCCGTCCGAGCGGGCGATGCGGCCGATTCGTGCCGCCCGAGCATCGTCATGGCCCGCCTGAACATCCTGCGCTATCCCGATCCGCGCCTGCATACGGTGGCGCGGCCCGTGGCGGTGGTCGACGAGCGCATCCGCCGCCTCGTCGACGACATGCTCGAAACCATGTACGGCGCCGACGGCGTCGGCCTGGCGGCGACGCAGGTCGACGTGCACGAGCGCGTGATCGTCATGGACACCTCCGAGTCGCGCGACCGGCCGCTCGTGCTCGTCAACCCCGAGCTCGTCGCGCGCAGCGACGAGATGGCAGTGGCCGAGGAAGGCTGCCTGTCGGTGCCGCAGATCTACGACCGCGTCGAGCGCCACGCCCGCGTGAGCGTGCGCGCGCTCGACCGTGACGGCCGGGGGCTCGAATTCGACGCCGACGGCCTGACCGCGGTGTGCGTGCAGCATGAGATGGATCACCTGGTGGGCAAGGTGTTCGTCGAGTACCTGAGCGCGCTCAAGCGCGAGCGCATCAGGACGAAGATGCTCAAGCGCACGCGTGAAGAGCAGCGCAGCGCGTAAGCGGGCGCTGACTTATCCGTGGGCCAGTCCGCCACCGTCTCCGTGCCGGCGGTGCGTCGCGTGGCCTTTGCCGGCACGCCCGAGTTCGCCCGCGTGGCGCTCGACGCCATCGTGGCCGCCGGCTTCGACGTGCCGCTGGTGCTGACGCCGCCCGACCGGCCCGCCGGGCGGGGCCTGAAGATGCAGGCGTCGGCGCTCAAGCAGTGCGCGCTCGCGCACGGCCTGCCGATCGTGCAGCCGCGCAGCCTGCGCCTGGACGGCCGCTTTGCCGACGACGCGGCGGCGGCGCGCGCCGCGCTCGACGCGGCGCGGCCCGACGTCGTCGTGGTCGCCGCCTACGGGCTGCTGCTGCCGCCCTGGGTGCTGGCGCTGCCGCCGCGCGGCTGCCTGAACATCCACGCCTCGCTGCTGCCGCGCTGGCGCGGTGCGGCGCCGGTGCAGCGTGCGATCGAGGCGGGCGACCGCGAGACCGGCATCACGATCATGCAGATGGACGCCGGTCTGGACACCGGTCCGATGCTGCTCGAGCGCGCGCTGCCGATCGCTGCGGATGCGACCGGCGGCTCGCTCACGGCCGCGCTGGCGGTGCTCGGCGCCGAGCTGATCGTGCAGGCACTCGGGCAGCTGGAGCGGCTGGTGGCACGAGCCCAGCCGGCAGACGGCGCCAGCTACGCCAGGAAGATCGACAAGGCCGAGGCGGCGATCGACTGGACGGCAAGCGCTGCGGTGATCGAGCGCCGCATCCGCGCCTTCGATCCGTTTCCGGGCTGCACGGCCGAGATCGGCGGGCACACGGTCAAGATCTGGCGTGCTGCCGTCGTGCCGGTGCCGGCCGCCGCCCCGGGCGCGCCGCTCGATGCCGGCGCCGGCCGCCTCGTGATCGGCTGCGGCCGCGATGCGCTCGAAGTGCTCGAGCTGCAACTGCCCGGTGGGCGGCGCCAGCCGGCGCGCGAGGCGCTCGCCCGGCTGGGCCCGGGCTGACGCACGCTGCGATCTGCGATCGGTACGCGCCCGCTCAAGCGCAGTGCCGTGGGGCCGATAACGACGCCAGCCACCCGTTGTTGCGCCGTCGTCCGCCATGCGCCGTCTCGCTGTCGTCTTGCTCGCCGCCACCTTGTCGTGGCTGGCCGGCTGCGACCAGCTCGGCCTCGAGTCCGCGAGCCAGGCGGCAGCGCGCCGCGAGGCCGAGGGCAAGGCCGTGGGCGGCGGCTGCCGCCAGGCGGCGCGCTCGATCGAGGCGTGCTACGAGCAGAACGGGCGCGCCGACAAGGCCGCCGTCTTTGCCGGCTGGCGCGAGATGAACGACTACATGCGCGAGAACCAGCTCGAGGCGATGCCGGCGCCCGGGCCGGCAGCACAGTCGGCGCACACGGACGATGGATCCGATGCGGCGGGCCGGGGCGACGCGGGCGCTGCGACGCACGAGCCGGACAAGGGCCGCGAGCCCGAAAGCGCCGCAACCCCCGGCAAGGCCGAGCGCAACGGCCGCAGCGACCGCACTGGCCACGGCGGCAAGGCAGGCGAAAGCGCCGGCATGGCGGCCGATCGCCACGCCGCAGGCGCCGCGGACCCTGCAGGCGCCGCAGACGGCGCAGACGCCGGCCGCAGCGACGTGGACCGGGCCCGCGCACGCGGCAGACTCGCGGCCAAGCTGGCATCGGCCGGCGGCGAGGCGCGCACGGACTGAGCGAACGCAGTGCGCGAGGGCGCGGCGGGCCGAGAATGACGGCCGATCCGCCGCTCCTCGTCGTCACTCACCTCGCGAGTCCGCCCATGCACATCCTGCGCTTTGCCGATCTCGTCACCGCCGGCCGCGTGCGCGGCCAGCGCGTGTTCGTCCGCGCCGACCTCAACGTGCCGCTCGACGCGAGCGGCCACATCACCGAGGACACGCGCGTGCGCGCCAGCGTGCCGTGCATCCGCATGGCGCTCGACGCCGGCGCGGCGGTCATGGTCACCTCGCACCTGGGCCGCCCGACCGAGGGCCAGTTCAGGCCCGAGGATTCGCTCGCGCCGGTGGCCGCGCGCCTGGCCGAGCTGCTCGGGCGTGCCGTGCCGCTGGTGGCGAACTGGGTCGACGGCGTCGCCGTCGAGGCGGGCGACGTGGTGCTGCTCGAGAACTGCCGCGTCAACAAGGGCGAGAAGAAGAACGACGAGACGCTGGCGCGCAAGATGGCTGCGCTGTGCGACATCTTCGTGCACGACGCCTTCGGCACGGCGCACCGCGCCGAGGCCAGCACCTACGGCATCGCGCAGTATGCCAAGGTGGCCTGCGCCGGGCCGCTGCTGGCCGCCGAGATCGACGCCATCGGCAAGGCGCTGGCCGATCCGAAGCGGCCGCTGGTGGCGATCGTCGCCGGCGCCAAGGTCAGCACCAAGCTCACCATCCTGCAGAGCCTGGCGGCCAAGGTCGACGGCCTGGTGGTCGGTGGCGGCATCGCCAACACCTTCTTGCTCGCGGCGGGGCTGCCGATCGGCAAGAGCCTGGCCGAAGCCGACCTGGTGCACGAGGCGAAGGCGGTGATCGAGGCCATGCGGGCGCGCGGCGCCGAAGTGCCGATCCCGCAGGACGTGGTGGTGGCCAAGGAATTCAACGCCGACGCGCCGGCCAGCGTGAAGGCAGCGGCCGACGTCGCCGCCGACGACCTGATCCTCGACATCGGGCCCGAGACCGCCGCGCTGCTGGCCGCCAAGCTCGAGGCCGCCGGCACCATCGTCTGGAACGGTCCGGTGGGCGTGTTCGAGTTCGACGCCTTCGCCAAGGGCACCGGGACCATCGCGCGCGCCATCGCCGCCAGCAGCGCCTTCAGCATCGCCGGCGGCGGCGACACGCTGGCCGCGATCGCCAAGTACGGCATCGAGAAGGACATCGGCTACATCAGCACCGGCGGCGGCGCCTTCCTCGAGGTGCTCGAAGGCAAGACGCTGCCGGCGTTCGAGATCCTCGAGCGGCGCGCGCGGGAGTCGAATCCCGGCTGAACCGGCGCGCCTTGCCCGCACCGCAGTCGAGGCCGACGCCGGCGGCGCGGCGCCGATCGCGGGCGTGCGGCCGGGCCATTCAGGCGTAACCTTGCGCTCCTGCCAACGACAGGAGACGGTTGATGCAACGCAACGGCCAGGCGCTATCGGCTGCCGAACAGGAGCTGCGCGACGCGGCGCTCGAATACCACCGTGCGCCCACGCGCGGCAAGATCGCCGTCGCGCCGACCAAGCCGCTGTCCAACCAGCGCGACCTGTCGCTCGCCTATTCGCCCGGCGTGGCCTACGCCTGCCTGGCGATCGAGGAGGATCCCAGGTGTGCCGCCGAGTACACCAGCCGCGCCAACCTCGTCGGCGTGGTCACCAACGGCACCGCGGTGCTGGGTCTGGGCGACATCGGCCCGCTGGCCGGCAAGCCGGTGATGGAAGGCAAGGGCTGCCTGTTCAAGAAGTTCGCCGGCATCGACGTCTTCGACATCGAGCTCGCCGAGCGCGACCCGGACAAGCTGGTCGAGATCATCGCCGCGCTCGAGCCGACGCTGGGCGGCGTCAATCTCGAGGACATCAAGGCGCCCGAGTGCTTCTACATCGAGAAGAAGCTGCGCGAGCGCATGGACATCCCGGTGTTCCACGACGACCAGCACGGCACGGCGATCATCAGCGCCGCGGCGCTGCTCAACGGCCTCGAACTCGTCGGCAAGGACATCGCGAAGGTCAAGGTCGCCACCTCGGGCGCCGGCGCGGCGGCCATCGCCTGCCTCGACCTGATGGTGGCGCTGGGCGTGCGGCGCGAGCACGTCTACGTCGTCGACAGCAAGGGCGTGATCCGCGAGGGACGCGAGGATTTCGCGCGCCTGGACGAGAGCAAGCTGCGCTACTGCCAGCGCACCGATGCGCGCACGCTGGCCGACGTGGTGCGCGACGCCGACGTCTTCCTCGGCTGCAGCGCCCCCGGCGTGCTGAGCGCCGAGATGGTCAAGACGATGGCCGCGCGGCCCATCGTCCTCGCGCTGGCCAATCCGGAGCCCGAGATCCGGCCCGAACTGGCCAAGGAGGCACGGCCCGACTGCATCGTCGCCACCGGGCGCAGCGACTACCCGAACCAGGTCAACAACGTCCTGTGCTTCCCGTACATCTTCCGCGGCGCGCTCGACTGCGGTGCGACCAAGGTCACCGAGGAGATGAAGCTGGCCTGCGTGTACGAGATCGCGGCGCTGGCCAAGGCCGAGATCAGCGACCAGGTGGCGGGCGTGTACGCGGGCCAGGACCTGCGCTTCGGCGCCGAGCACATCATCCCCAAGCCGTTCGATCCGCGCCTCATCCTTCGCATCGCCCCGGCGGTCGCGCGTGCGGCGCACGAGTCCGGCGTGGCCACGCGGCCGATCGCCGACCTCGAGGAGTACCGGCGGCAGTTGCTGCGCCATGTCTACCAGACCGGCATGTTCATGCAGCCGGTGTTCGCCGCCGCGCGCGCACGGCCGGCGCGCGTCGTCTATGCCGAGGGCGAGGACGAGCGCGTGCTGCGTGCCGTGCAGGTGGTGCTCGAGGAGCGCATGGCCAAGCCGATCCTGGTCGGGCGGCGCGAAGTCGTGCGCCGGCGCATCGAGCGCGCCGGGCTGCACCTGGAGATCGGCCGCGACTTCGAGCTGTGCGATCCGGAGCAGGATGCGCGTTTTCGCGAGTACTGGGAGCTGTATCGCAGCCTGAAGTCGCGCGAGGGGGTCACGCCCGAGGTCGCCAAGGCCTCCGTGCGGCGCAGCAACACGCTGATCTCGACCTTGATGGTGCGCCGCGGCGAGGCCGATGCGATGCTGTGCGGGCTGGTCGGGCGGTTCGACGTGCACCTCGAGAAGGTGCGCGACGTGATCGGCATGGCGCCCGGCGCGCGCACCTTCGCCACCGTCAACGCGCTGATGCTGCCGCAGTACACGCTGTTCCTCACCGACACCTTCGTCAACGAGACGCCGAGCGCCGAGGAACTGGCCGACATCGCGCTGATGGCCGCAACCGAGGTGCAGCGCTTCGGCATTCCGCCCAAGGTGGCGTTCGTCTCGCACAGCGTCTTCGGCAGCAGCCCGAGCGAGGCCGCGCGCCGCATGCGCAGTGCGCGCGATCTGTTCGTGCAGCGTGCGCCGCACATCGAGTGCGACGGCGAGATGCACGGCGACGCGGCGCTCAACGCCGCCGTGCGCCGCGGCTACCTGCCCGAGAGCACGCTCACGGGCAGCGCCAACCTGCTCGTGCTGCCCAACCTGGACGCCGCCAACATCCTGTTCAACGTGCTCAAGGTCACCGTCGGCCATGGCGTCACCGTGGGGCCGATGCTGCTGGGCGCGCGGCGCCCGGCGCACATCCTCACGCCCAGCTCCACGGTGCGGCGGGTGGTCAACATGACGGCGCTCGCCGTGGCCGAGGTGGCCGCGGCCGCGGCGTAGGCCGGCGCCGCCCGCGCGCACGGCGGGCGCCGGGCCGTCGGCGCGTGCGGTGCCGAGGCACGAGGCGCCGATCGCCGCGCCCCGCGCCGGATAATGCGCGCCACTGCAGCCCCGTCGAGCGCTACACATGCCCCGCGCCACCAAGATCGTCGCCACGCTCGGCCCCGCGTCGAGCGAGCCCGAGGTGCTCGAGCGCCTGCTGCGTGCCGGCGTCGACGTGGTGCGCCTGAACTTCAGCCACGGCAGCACCGAAGATCACCTCGCGCGCGCCGAGCTCGTGCGCGGCACGGCCGAGCGCGTGGGCAAGCCGGTGGCGCTGATGGCCGACCTGCAGGGCCCGAAGATCCGCGTCGGCAGGTTCGTGCAGGGCGCCGTCACGCTCGTGCCCGGGGCGCGCTTCACGCTCGATGCCGCACGCACCGAGCCCGGCGACCTCGACGGCGTGGGGCTGGACTACAAGGAGCTGCCGCGCGACGTGCGCCCGGGCGACACGCTGCTGCTCAACGACGGCCTCATCAAGCTCACGGTCGAGGACGTGCGCGCAGAGCAGGTGGCGACGCGGGTCGTGATCGGCGGCGAGCTGAGCAACAACAAGGGCATCAACAAGGCCGGCGGCGGGCTCACCGCACCGGCGCTGACGGCCAAGGACATGGAGGACATCAAGACAGCGATGGCCTTCGGCGCCGAGTTCGTGGCGGTCAGCTTCCCGAAGAACGCCACCGACATGGAGATGGCGCGCCAGCTCGCCAACGTCGCCGGCGAGGCGCGGCGCCACAAGCCGGCGATGATCGCCAAGATCGAGCGCAGCGAGGCGATCCCGCAGCTCGAGGCCATCCTCAAGGCGAGCGACGGCATCATGGTCGCGCGCGGCGACCTCGCGGTCGAGGTCGGCAACGCGGCGGTGCCGGCGCTGCAGAAGAAGATGATCCGCATGGCGCGCGAGATGGACAAGCTCGTCATCACCGCGACGCAGATGATGGAGAGCATGATCCTCGCGCCGGTGCCCACGCGCGCCGAGGTGAGCGACGTCGCCAACGCCGTGCTCGACGGCACCGACGCGGTGATGCTGAGCGCCGAGACCGCGGCCGGCCGCTATCCGGTCGAGACCGTCGAGCACATGCACGTCATCGCGCTCGAGGCCGAGCGCGGCGAGGACATCGCGCTCGATTCTGACTTCGTCAACAAGCAGTTCGGCCGCATCGACATGGCGATCGCGATGGGGGCGCTGTTCACGGCGCACCACCTCGGCTGCAAGGCGATCATCGCGCTCACCGAGAGCGGCAGCACCGCGCTGTGGATGAGCCGGCACAACATCAAGGTGCCGATCTACGGCCTCACCTCGCAGCTGGCGACGCAGCGGCGCATGGCGTTGTACCGCAACGTGACGCCGATCCTGATGCCCAAGGTGGCCGATCGCGACGAGGCGCTCAGGCAGGCCGAGGCGCTGCTCGTCGCGCACGGCGTGCTCAGGCCCGGCGACACCTACGCCATCACCTGCGGCGAGCCGATGGGCCACCCGGGCGGCACCAACATGCTCAAGGTGGGCGAGGTGCGCTGAAGCGTCGGCGCCGGGTGCGGCCGCGAACGCGCCGGCGCGCCGCCGGCGTGCGGACGCTCAGCGTGCCGGCGGTGCCACGGACTTCAGCATCGCCTCGACGCGCGGGCCGGCAGCCGTCGCAACCAGGGCGACCTCGGGGTGCTCGCGCGCGTACACGCGCAGCAGCTCGTCGGCGAAGCCGTGCCCGACGGCGTCGATGCCCGCGAAGTCGATCTCGGCGCGACGGAACTGCTCCAGTCGTGCCGTCGCGCGGCGCGCATCGGCGCGCGAGGCCAGCAGGCCGCAGCCGGCCGCGAGCAGGGCGAGCTGCACGCGCGCCGTCTCGAACCCGTAGCTGCCGCCGTCCTGGCTGCACTCGCGCAGCACCGCGTCCAGCGTGCGCGTCGTGTCCAGCGCGATCGCGAGATAGATCGACGTGCCGGCGTGCGCAGCCAGCGCGGCGCGGCGGTGCACCGCGTGCCAGCGACCGCCCGTCCAGGCGCGGCGCTGGAAGTTCGCCGCGTTGGCGTGCAGGTCGAACACGTCGGCCAGCCGCGACGCGACGTGCAGGCCGTGGCCGCAGTGCCGCTCGGGCGCGCTCGTGAGCTTGCCCTTGCCCAGCTCGAGCATCGCGAGCGCGGGCTCGTCGATGCCGAAATGGCGCTCGATGTGCTCGAACAGGCCGCAGCCGTCGTCGGAGACGAGCAGCTGCAGCTGCAGCGGCGTCTGCCGCATCGACACCGTGACCTGCGTGCCGCGGCTGTGCTCGACGGCGTTGTCGACGAGTTCGGTGAACGCGTGCTGCGCCATGCGCTGCACTTCGCGTGGCAGCTCGAAGCAGGGCGCGAAATCGCGCCGCCAGAGCCGGTCTTCCTGCAGCCCGGCGACGGCATGGCGGGCCACGACCTGGCGCAGCGCGCCCGGGCGCCAGCGTGGCCGCCGCGGCGTGCCTTCGTCGACGAGCCACTGCGCTGCCGCCAGCCGGCGCAGCAGGCGCTGCGCGCGCCGCCGGCCGATGCCCAGCCGCTGCACGAGCGCGGCGGCCAGCGTGTCGCCCTCGCGCAGCGCGGCGGCCGTGATCCACTGCGTGAGCGAGGCGAGTTCGATGCGATGGCGATGGACCATGGCGGCTCCGGGGTGCAAGGGTGCGCAGGCGTGCGGGTGCGGCGCGGCGCCCAGCGTGTCGCCTGCACGGGCGGCGCCCAGGAGTCTGTCAGCACGTCCGGCGTGCGCGGACGCGAAAAAGGCCGTCGATCGGGCCCCAGTTGCGTCGGTGCGCGCCTTGGCCTCGCGTTGACGCCCGTCACCCATCCCTGCGCCTGCCGCCTCTGCAACCGGGGGGCCTCGGTAGAATGGGCCCAGGTGCCGGCCGTCCGCGGCGGCGGCGATTTCCTTCACGACTGCAACGGAGCCCGCCATGCCTCTCGTCTCGATGCGCCAGTTGCTGGACCACGCCGCCGAACACGGCTACGGCCTGCCGGCCTTCAACGTCAACAACCTCGAGCAGGTGCAGGCGGTGATGACCGCGGCCGACGAGGTCGGCGCGCCGGTCATCCTGCAGGCCAGCGCCGGCGCGCGCAAGTACGCCGGCGAGAGCTTCATCAAGCACCTGATCCAGGCCGCCACCGAGGCCTATCCGCACATCCCGATGGTGATGCACCAGGACCACGGCACGAGCCCCAAGGTCTGCGCCGGGGCCATCGAACTGGGCTTCGGCTCGGTGATGATGGACGGCTCGCTGCGCGAAGACGGCAAGACGCCTTCGGACTTCGCCTACAACGTCGACGTGACGCGCCAGGTGGTCGCAATGGCGCATCAGGTCGGCGTTACGGTCGAAGGCGAGCTCGGCTGCCTGGGCAGCCTCGAGACGCTCACCGCGGGCAAGGAGGACGGCATCGGCGCCGAGGGCAAGCTCGACCACAGCGCGCTGCTCACCGACCCCGAGGAGGCGGCGCAGTTCGTCAAGGCCACGCAGCTCGACGCGCTGGCGATCGCCATCGGCACCAGCCACGGCGCCTACAAGTTCACGCGCGAGCCCACCGGCGACATCCTGGCGATCGGCCGCGTCAAGGAGATCCACGCGCGCATCCCGAACACGCACCTGGTGATGCATGGGTCATCTTCGGTGCCGCAGGACCTGCTGGCCATCATCAACCAGTACGGCGGCAAGATGAAGCAGACCTACGGCGTGCCGGTGGCCGAGATCCAGGAGGCGATCAAGCACGGCGTGCGCAAGGTCAACATCGACACCGACATCCGCATGGCGATGACCGGCGCGGTGCGCAAGTTCATGGTCGAGCACCCCGAGAAGTTCGATGCGCGCGAATGGCTCAAGCCGGCGCGCGAGGCCGCGTACAGGGTCTGCAAGGAGCGCTACCTGCAGTTCGGCTGCGAGGGCCAGGGCGCCAAGATCAAGCCGGTGGCGCTGTCCGAGATGGCGCAGCGCTACGCGCGCGGCGAGCTCGCGCAGACCGTCCAGTAAGGCCGCTCGGGGGCGTGCGGGCGGGGTGGCGCCGCGGCGCCCCGCGCCTGCTGCCGTTGCCGCGCACCGCCTCGCGCGTGTCTGCGGCGGCGCTTTGCATTGCGCGCGCGTCGCGCCGTCTCAAAGACCGTCGAACACGCCGTCCAGGCGGTGGTTCTGCGGGCCGCGGCTCGCGACCTTGACGGCGCCGATGCGGTTGGCGAGCACGAGGCAGCGCGGCAGCTCCCAGCCGCGCTCCAGCCCGTACAGCAGCCCGGCGCGGAACGCGTCGCCGCAGCCGGTGGGATCGACCACCCGGCGCGCCGCCACGCCGGCGACGTGCGCGCGCTCGCCGTGCGTCCACAGCTCGCAGCCGTCGGCGGCCAGCGTGACGACGACGCCCTTCAGGTTGGACCGGCGCGACATCGCCTGCACCGTCTCGCCGGTGCGCTCCTCGAGCAGGCGCGCCTCGTAGTCGTTGAGCGCCAGCCAGCTGGCCATGCCGAGCAGCGCGCGGTGCTCGCTGCCGTCGAACTGCGGCAACTGCTGCCCCGGATCGAAGACGAAGGGAATGCCTGCGGCGTGCATCTGGCTGGCGTGCTGCCACATCGCATCGCGGCCGTCGGGCGCGACGATGCCGATCGCGAGGTCGGCGCGCTCGGCGCGCGCGGGCACGGCGATCTTGTGGGCATGGCTCATCGCGCCGGGGTGGAAGGCGGTGATCTGGTTGTTGTCGCGGTCGGTGGTGATGTGGCACTGCGCGGTGTGCAGTTCGGGGTCGCGCCAGACGAGCGAGGTGTCCGCGCCCCACGAGCGCAGGCGCTCGAGGTACTCGCCGCCGTCGACGCCGAGCGCCGCCAGCACCACCGCCCGGCCGCCGAGCAGGTGCAGGTTGTAGGCGATGTTGCCCGCGCAGCCGCCCCACTCGCGGCGCAGCGTCGGCACCAGGAAGCTGACGTTGAGGATGTGCACCTGCTCGGGCAGGATCTGCTCGGCGAAGCGCCCCGGGAAGGTGGTGATGGTGTCGAAGGCGAGCGAACCGCAGATCAGCGCCGGCATGAAGTCTCCGTGGCACCGCACCGCCGGGTGCGTGCCGCCTGGGTCTC
>WBZT01001306.1_pt1 | contig 18381 bp, 14 predicted proteins | sample 5204241 | NCBI WGS metagenome assembly WBZT01 (sample SAMN12344358, study PRJNA552823) | activated sludge metagenome | biome: Activated sludge suspended growth; feature: Nitrification reactor; material: Wastewater; isolation source: activated sludge from nitrification reactor of wastewater...
GTGATGTCCGGCAGCCCCGTGCAGCCAGGCAGGCCCGGCAGCGCCGGGTCGAGCAGACGAAAGCGAATGCGGACGGGCTTGTCGAGAAAGCCGAAGCGACGGGCGAACTGGGTAATCCCGGTCGCCCCGCTATCGATGGTCGCAGGCGGCAAAGCCAAGTCCAGCAGTTCGCCGAGCACGCCCCGATGGGTTTCGATGAACTTGCTGTCGACTCCCGGCGCATCCACCTGGCGCATGTACACTCCCGGGCGAGGATGGGCTTGCAGCCATGCGACCACGGCCAGGAGGCGCTGCCAGCGGTCGGCCAGATCCAACGCCTGGCGCGGACGCCTGGACAGCCACGACAGCAGCGCCGGCTGCGCGGCGGCCGTCTGCTGCCACAGCGCATCGAATCGTCGGGCCTCGCGTGCCATGCCGATGACGGCCAAGGCGTCGTGAGCCGAGTCGACCCAAACCGCTGCCGGCAGCCGCTGCATTCCCTGCACCCGATGATTCCAATCGCGCCATTCGATCCGTACGTGCGGGGTGTCAGCAAGCGCGCGGACCCAGTCACGCACCGCCTCGAAGCGGTCGGACAGATCGGCGGCGCCCGGTGTCTTCAGGGACAGGCGCAGGGGCCAGGACACGGCGTCCGAAGCCACAGCGCGCAGCAGGTCGCCACGATCCCACAGTCGCTGCACCTGGGCGCGCAGATCTGCCGACGTCGTCCAGCTCATGATGCCGCGCCGCTGCCCACAACCTTCTGCGCCCGGTACTCCTCGATCGACAGGCAGCGCAGCCGCGAGTCCTTCCCGCCCTCGTTGTGCACGAAGCCCACGCTGGCAACGAAGGGCTCGATGATGTGGATCTTCTGCAGCGGCGTCACGATCAACAACTGCAGATTGAGCTGCTGGAACAAGCGCAGCCCGTAGTGCGCCGACTCGTCCGACCCACGCCCGAAGGCCTCGTCGATGACGACGAAGCGGAACGACCGCGAACGCACGGCGCCCCACTCCAGCCCGAACTGGTAGGCCAGGCTCGCGGCCAACACGGTGTACGCCAGCTTTTCCTTCTGGCCGCCGGACTTGCCGCCGGAATCCGAGTAATGCTCGTGCTCGGCACCGTCGGCGCGCCAGCGTTCGCTGGCCGAAAAAAGGAACCAGTTGCGCACGTCGGTAACCTTGGCGGTCCACCGGCGGTCGGCATCCGACAGCCCTTCCCTGCCCCGGAAGCGGTCGATGATGGCCTTGACCAGCAGGAACTTGGCTTCCGAATACTGCTCATCGGCCGACCCCGTCGCGCCCTCGGTACACGCCCGCAGATCCTGCTGAAAGTCGCGGATCTCGGCATCCGGGCTGGGCTGGGCCACCAGCCTGATGTATCGGCCCGGGTTGTAGTCGATGGCCTGCAGCGATTGGTTGATGAGGTCGCCGCGCTCCCTGATCGTCGCCCGCTCACGCGCGAGCTGGGCGTTGAAGTTGGCGATCTCGTTGATCGTGTTGACGTTCAGCAACTCCTTGAAACGCGCCTCGAAACGCGGCAGGTCATCGCTTTTCACAGCGCCGAGCATCCGCTCGTACTCCGGCAGCGCCGCAAGGCTGACATCCATCTCGACGGTCTCGGCCTTGAACTCCTCCTTGAAGCCGCGCATGGCATTGACGATGCGCTCGGTGAGGCGAGCGCGGCACTTGTCCTCGGCGTAGATGCGCTCCTGCAGCCACTTGCGCACTTCCTGTTCGCGGTTGTCACAGGATTCGACCGATAGGTGATGCTCGCCCAAGGCTGCCGCGCGCCAGGCTTCCAGGCGCTCGATCTGGGCATCGTCGAGCGGCGTGGCGTCACACACCGCGCTCGCCTGGTTCCGAAGTTCCTGGGCTGCCGCCCGTTTGGCTCGTAGCTCGCCACGCCTGCCCAGCGCCTCGGCGCGCCGGCCTTCGCTCGCGCGCAGCCGCTCCTGCACCGCCTGCAGCTGGCGGCCCAGCACTTGCAGGATGTCCGATGCCGCTTCCAGCCGCGCGCGCTCCTCGCCGATGGCGGCGATCTGGCGGACCAGGCTCATCCAGTCGATCTCCGCAAAGCGCGTGAACTCCTCCAGCCGCGCGAGTGTCTCCAGGCGGCCCCGCAGCTCCCGGCGCGCCTGCTGGATCTCGCCGATGCGCTGCCCCAGCGTGGCAAGCTTTTCCTCCAGCCGCTGTCGCTGATCGCGCAAGGCCCGCAGCTTGTCGGCATTGCTCCAGCCGAGCACGTAGCGGCTGCGGTCGTCGATGCGGCTGCGGTCGTCCTTCTCGTGGCGCCCGCTCGGGTCCTTGATCTGGCCGGCGCGTGTCACGGCGCGAGCCTCGCGGCGGAACTGCTCGCCGGTGTCACAGCAGGCGACGTCGAAGCGCTGGCGAAGCTCCTGCTCCAGCCACTCGTAGTGCGGCGAATCCGGCTTGACGACCAGCTTTCGCACGAGCGATTGCGGATGCAGACCGGCACCCTGCACCGCCTTTCGCGGCCGCACGTGGAAGTACACCAGTCGTGCCCCCAGATGCTGGCGGTCCACCCAGTCGGCGACGACCTTGTAGTGCTCGTCGGGTACCAGCAACGCGAGGCCAAAGCCGCGCAGCAGCCGCTCGGCGGCACCTTCCCACTCGCGCTCGTCGTCGCGGACCTGGATGAGCTCACCCGCGAAGGGCAGCTCGTCCTCGCCAATGCCCAGCGCCGTTCGCAGCCCGTCGCGGATGCGCACCTGCGCGGCGTCGATATTGCTCCGGCGTCGTTGCAGGCTGTCGATCTCCTCCGACAAGGCCGCGTGCTGTTCACGCCCCTTGCGGAAAGCGAAGTCCTCCTCGCGCTCGCGGTTGTCCAGATCGGCGATGCGCTCACGCAAGCCTTCGGCCCGCTTGCCGACGCTCTGCTGCTGGGCGAGAAAGTCTGCCTCATCGGCCGGCGCCGCCTCGTCGATGCGGCCGAGCAACTGCAGGTAGCGGTCCGACTTCTTCTGGCGTTGCGCCTTTTCCTGCTCCATGGCGTGCATTTCGGCGGTCAGCTCCTCCAGACGGTTGCCGCCGTTGTCACGCAAGGCGCGCTCCAGACGGGTGACTTCGATGCGCTCGGCCTCGTGCTGCGCGTCCAGGCGTTCGATCTGCGCGTCGAGTCGGGCGGCATCCTCCGCCAGCAAGGCAAGGCGGCGGTCCAGCAGCTCGCCCTTGAAGCGCGCGAAGTACGGCCGCAACACGTCGCGCCCTTCGCGCCAGCGCTGGATTTCGGCCACCAGCTCCTGATGGCGTTGACCGTCCTCGACCAGTGGCGTCAGCAGGTCCACCTGCCGCTTGGCCTTGAGCACGGCCTGATGCGCACGGTCGAGGTCGTCGAAATGACGGATCAGGGCCTCGATGCGACTGGCGACATCGAATGGCTCCAGCATGTGGTTGCGCACGAAGTCGGTGAGGTTGCCCACGGACTTCATCGATACCGTCTGGTGGAACAACTCCAGGGCCTGCTCGTGTTCGATGCCGAAACGCCGACGAAACCAGGCCCCATAGGGCGGGAAGCTGTCGAACAGCTCGCCGCCCGAGCTGCGCAGCTTCCTGCGCAGGGCGGTGATGTCACTGCCAAAGCCGCGGAAATCCTCGGCGATCGAGAGTGGCCGCTCGGCCGCCACGAACAGGCGTGCCGGCTGTCCCTGCGGGTCCTTCAACCAGAACACCTGGGCCAGCGTCACGGCCTGGTCATAGCCCTCGTTGCGGAAGACGCCGAGAATGACCGAGTAGCTCGACGCATCGCGCAGCGGCACCGGACGCGCGCTGCCCGTGATCTCGTTGCGCTCGCTCTTGTAATGGCCGAGCACGTAGGAACGCAAGGATCGCTCGCGGGCATCCGCCCCGGCCGCCTTGTTGTAGGCTACACGATGCGCCGGCACCAGCAGGGTGGTGATCGCGTCGACCAGGGTGGACTTGCCTGAGCCGATGTCGCCCGTGAGCAGGCCATTGCGGCCGTCGAGCCGGTAGCACCAGACGCGCCTGTCGAAGGTACCCCAGTTCAGCACCTCCAGGCGCTGCAGCCGGAAGCCCACACGGCTGTCGTCGGCGACAAAATCCAGGGCGAGCGTCTGCGCCTCAGGCATCGGCCGCCTCCCGTGCCGCCCCGCGTTCCGCGCTCGTGCCCGAAAGCGCCGTGCGGTAGACCTCCAGCCGCGCGTCGAACTCTGCCAGCCACTGCGCGTCGACGAAGGATTTCAGGATGCGCCGAACCTCGTAGTGGCCCCGCTCCTGTGCGCTGGTGACGGTGGGCCTGAGCCGGCGCAGGAAGCCCAGATCGACCACCTTGCCGATCGTCGCGTCCACCTGGTCGATCAGCCGCGCCTCGTTCGTGCCATCGGGCAGGAATACCCGCATCAGCTCGGCGATCTCGTCGCGCGAGAGCACCAGCCGGGTGTCGCCGCCGCCAGCGTCGAACTCGGCCATGCGCTTGCGCAGCAACGCCAGCATCAAGCTCACCGGATAGGACAGCGGCCGACGCGCGATGAGCCGGGGCAGGCGCGGCGCACCCTCGCACTCATCGGGGTCCGGCCGGCTTTTCAGGAAGGCGTGGCGCTCGGCCTCATCGAGCACCAGGTCGAGCAGCAACACCGCCGCCTGTTCGCGCACGCGCGCCTGCAGGCGCAAGAGGCTCGCCCAAAGCCGCTCATCGTCCTCGCGATAGAGCACGCCCTTGAGCAGATGCACCATCAGTTGCGACAGCTCGGGCAGCGCGCCGGGCGGGGCCGTTTCCGGATCGTTCTCGCTTCGCCGAAATTCGCCGCGCTCGTTTTCGTGCCGAGTCTCGTCCATGTTCCTCTCTCCCTGGCCGACCAGGACTTCAGCGCGTGAAGATGACGCGGGGCAGGCGCGCCTCGCGCGTCACGGCTTCACCCGCGGCGTTGCGTGCCGGCCAGCGGATCGGTTCCTCCACGGCTTCGTCGACGACCGCGCACACGCAATCCCGCGCGTCGCTGCCCTCCCCGCCATGGGCCAGCTCCAGATAGGCGACCAGTTCGGCCAGACCCTGGCGCAGAGGCTCGGCATCGAGCAGTTCACGCAGCGTGATCTGCGGCTGGCGACGCAGTGCACGCTGGACCAGCGAACGCAGACGGCCCTTGTCCACGACGATCTGGTCGAACAGACGCGCGGTATCGATGTCGTCGTCGCCAACCGCCAGGGCCAGTTCGGTGAGCAGCGGTTTCACGCTCGGAGTGAACAGGGGTCGCTCCAGAGGCAGTTCCACATCCGCGCCCATCGCGTCGATGTGCATTAAGGCGCCGCTGGGCGCCGCCTCGCGCAGCAGCAGTGCCTTGCTCTCGATAGCGTGCAGCAGGTCCAGGATGCGCCGGTTCTCGAGAAAGGCGCGGTCGTCCAGGAAGCGGCGCAACTGCTGGGATAGCTGCGCCACGGTGCGCTGGGTGTGCTCGCCCGCCTCCAGCCAGTCGTGGTGGACGCGGCGGGTGCGCGGCTCGGGCGAAAGCTGAGCGACGGCGGGCAGCGCCAGCACCTGGTCCAGCCGCTCCGACAACTCTTCCTGCCGGCGACTGGACATCAGGAAGTCCCAGAAGGCGCGGAAGCTGCGGCCCTGGTCGGAGTCGCCGATGGCGTCGCGCTCGCCCATGATCTCGTCGAGCAGCGCGCCCTTGGCGCCTTCCCACAGCGCGATCTTCTCGCGCACCTTGCGGTCGAGCTGGCGGAAGTTGTGCTCCACTTCGCGAAAGTCGGCCAGCAGCTCGCGTGCCAGTTGCTGGAACTGCTGGAAGCGATCCTTGACCGCCGTGTCGTCGAGCAGCGGCACGTCGCCCGCCAGGATACGGGCGATCTCGGCATCGAGCTCGTCGCGCTTCCTGCAGAGGTCGTCCACGCGCTTGATCGGGTCGGCCTCGGTGCCGGCGCTGATCTGTTCCAGCAGCGCAAACAGCGTGAGCAGGCGCGACTCGGTGCCCACGAACGGCCGCTCAGTCAGCGACTGCAGCCAGGCGATGGCCTTCTCGGTGGCCGCGGTCAGGTCGAACTGCGCCTCGTCCGTACCCGGCTTGTAGAACTTGCGCAGCCAGCCTCTGTCGGGCGCCGCCCAGTCGTTCAGGTATTCGACGGCGCGCTTGGGATACGCGTCCATCCCAACCTGTTCGCGCAGCGCGAACAGCTCGTCCTCGAGTGCCTCCGCGAGATCGGCCTCGCTCATCACGCGTACGTTCGGCAGCACGAAAACGCGGTGCAGAAAGCTCGCCACCAGCGGCGCGTGCGGAGACGCCAGGAGCCGCCAGGCGGGGTGGCGGTCGCGCAGGGTGGCGAGGGTGGAGTGGTCCAATGCGGTGAACTCGCAGAGTCAGTACTTTCCACCCGATAGTGGGGGCAATTTCTCCTCGATCCACTCCCACCGCCGGTCGCTGACCATCACGAAACGGCAGCGCCCCGCGGACAGGTTCGCCCACAGGCCGCCGATCATCCGGTCATCGTCTGCGCCAGCCCAGCGATCCGCGCCCTTGTATTCGACGGCCAGGATCGGGCCGGGCTGGTCCGCGCTGCCGGGCAGTTGGCAGAGGAAGTCCGGGTAGAACCGACCGTCCGCTTTCTGCAGGAAGAACGAACAGCCTTCGCGGCGAACCAGGTTGCGTACCCAGAACCGAACGCGCCCGCACTGCGCCTGAATGTCCAGCCAGCAGGCGCACTCGAACTCCTCCTTGCTGTCGAAATCGCCGATGCGCCCGTAGAAGTGCCGGCAAAAGTCGAAGTGCCCGAAACGTCCGTCGTAGTCACGGCTGGGCGCGTAGGCCTGCGCATGGAATTCGAACGGGTGCTGATCCGTCACCGCAACACGCGATGCGGCATCGTCGCCGAACGCCTGCTGGTACGCCTTGCCGACCGCCTGCCGGCGCAGAGCGCGAATGCGCGCTTCCAGCAGATTGCGCAGCAGGAACTTCTGCAGATTGGCGCGGGCGAGCGTGCAGTCCTGCCGGCGCATCAGTTCGCTCAGCCACCTGGCGACGAAGGCTTGCTTGCTGGCGTGGGTCAGCGAGGGTTCCGGCAGGTTGCGACACAGCCATGTGGCCAGCCGCACCGCATCCCAGCGCTCGGGCTGGTAGATCAGCCCCAGATCGCGCTGCAGCTCGGGCAGGAAGCGCGCGATGACCTTGCCGTTCTCGCCATCGACATCGATCTCGCCGCCCTCGGACACTTTCAGGCCCGTACCCAGCACCATCAGCTCGTCGCCGGTCGGTGCCGCGTCGTAGCGCGACAGGTCCCACGCGTAGTCCAACAATTCCGGGTCGTCGAACAGTTGCAACTCCCCCTGCACGCGCAAGGCAAGTTGCGGCACGCGAAAGCGTTCGCCCAGTTCGGCCGGCGTCTGGAAGAACTCGATGGCCGTGCTGCGGCTGATCTCGGCGGCCTCGACGATGGCCGCCGCCGCCGAGTCGCTGCTGACGGTAGTCCGGAGCCGCTCGGCTTCCTCCTCGGTCAGCGGCGCGGTGATGGTCAGCGTATTGCGTTTGCCGTCCCAGCTCAGCTTGTCGCGCACCGGCTTCGGCACGCTCCTGAGGTCGGGCTTCTCGCTCAAGGTGATCGCCACCGGCCGCACGACGACGCGCCCGGCGTGACCCTCCAGATCCAGCCGCGCCTGCTCCGACCTGGCGGCGGTGACGAACTCCGCCACCTCGCGCCGTTCGAAACCGGCGCCCGCAACCAGGCGATCACGCAGCGCGCCCGCCGTATCGGCAAAGTTGCGCGACACCACGAAGGCATAGGACTGGTTCAAGGCCCTGGCCTGCCGATGCCTGGCATAGGGTTGCCGCAGCACGCGCCCGAGCAATTGCTCCACCGCCGTGGCCGATGACAGCGACGCCATGCTCACGAGGATGTAGGCAAAGGGGCAGTCCCAACCCTCGGCCAGCGCCTTCTGGGTGATGACGAACTTCACTGGGCAGGCCGGATCGGCGATGCCCTGCTTGTAGTCGGCGTCGACCTGCTCCAGCCCCTTTTCCTCGCCGGTGGCGACGACGATCTCACTGGCCGGGATGCCATGGTTGGTGATCAGTTCGTTGCGCACGCGCTCGAAATCCAGCGTCTCCACTCCGGGGCGGCGCGGCTCGGACTGAATCAACACGATCGGGCGCAGGTAAGGGCTGCCTGCACGGCATTCCTCATCGGCGAGTCTGTGCAGGGCGTCGCGGCGCCCAAGGGCATCGGCCAGGCATTGCTGCCAGTTCGGCTCGGTTTCCAGCACCACCGGCAGCTTGATCATTTCCTCCGCCTTCAACTCGGCGGCGGAGACGCTGTGCAGCACGTTGCTCGGCGTGCGCTCGAGGTCGGGCGTCGCGGTCAACTCCAGGACGCCACTCGGACGGAAGCGCGCCAGCATGTCGAAGGCCAGTTCGGTGCGGCTGTTGTGCGCCTCATCGACGACCACGAAGGGCCGGCGCAGACGCAACACGTTGGCCAGCGAGCACGGCGTCGTGCGTTCGCTGCCAAGGCCTTCGCTCAGCAGCGCCTCGCGCTGGATCGGCGACAGGTGCTCGAAATGATGCATCAGCGCGCCACTGCTCTGGTACACCTTGCGGGATTCCTCGTCCTCGACCTGAAACGCCTGCCGCGTGGCGACGATGATCGTGGTCGAGGTGTCCAGTGTGGCACGGGTCACGCTCCTGGCCTCGTCCAGATCCATCACCGTGATCGGCCCGGCCGCGCGCAGCGCGTTGTGGTACGGATGCCGGCGGTCGCGCAGGGTGCGCAAGGTCTGCTCGCGGATCGGCTTGCTCGGCACCAGCCAGAGGATCACGCTGTGCTCGCAGCGCAGCAGGTGCGTGTTGGCGAGCGCGACGCTCCTGGCGGCCAGCCAGGTCTTGCCGCCGCCTGTGGGAACGCGCAGGCAGAAGTACGGCATGTCGGCCGGGAAGCCCGACAGCGGGTGGTACGCGTTGCCACGCCCCCACAGGCGCTCGGTGGTTGCGGTGAAGGCGATCGACGGCGAAGGCAGCTCGTGGCAGGCCCTGAAATAGGCCTCGATGCTTTCGAGCACCTGCTGCTGGTAGGTCTTGGGCGAAAACCCCGTCATGCCTGCCCCTGCCAGTTTTCGATGGACAGGCCCGGGACGCGCGAAAACTCCGAGACATTGTGTGTCACCAAACGCAATCCCGAGGACCGGGCAATAGCCGCAATCTGCAGATCATAGGGACCGATGGGGCAGCCTTGGCGCGCCAACAGCGCGCGAATCTCGCCACAATGCTCCGCCGCGCGGTCATCGAAGGGCAGGCTCGTCACATGGGACGCCAACTCACGGATGCGTGCCTGGTTTTCGACCACACGTTGGCTATTGCAGGCGCCGAACCACAACTCCGCCCATACCGGCGCGCACAGGTACAGTGCCGCGATACCCACGCGACGCACGCCTCCCACGACCGCCGGGTTGTTTTTCAACAGGGCGATCCAGGCGTTGGTATCGAGCAAGAAGCCGCTCATCACAGCGTCCCGCGTGGCAGGTCACCGGCCAGTCCAGAATCGTCGATTTCGTCCGGGAAATCGTCGCCAATGCTGCCGGCAAAGCGCTCGATGAATGCCTCGGTGGTCAGCGCGTTGCTGTCGGCTGGCTGTATGTGATAGCGCATCTCGAGCCAGGCGATAAAATCGAGCGCTTCCCGCTGCAGGTCGGCAGGCAGCCCCCGCGCATGGGCATGTATGGTGTCAGGCAGATTCATTTCGAGACTCCTTGCTTGCTCCAGCTGGTTGACGGCATTGCTGCCTGCGCGTCCGTGTGCTGCAGGCGCAAAGCAAGTTCGCTTCCTGTACGCGCAGCAGTGGCGGTTCACGGTTCATCTCACACGTCCAGCGCATAAGGCGTCTGCTTGAAGGTGAGCCCCAAGCGTGCCGCGCGGCCGCCCATGCGGTTGGCGGCGGCGTAGATCACTTTCGGGCCGGCGAACTTCGGCAGCAGGTCGAACACCGGGCCGGTGAGCACGTTGCCGCCGGCGACCGAGCGGTCCTTGAGGATGCCATTGTAGAGCAGGTAGATTGCGCGGCCGTCGTGCACGCCGAGCAGCGGGGAATCGCTCTGACCCGCGTAGCCGGTGCCGGTCTCGGCGAACCAGACGAACTCGGCCAGTTGGGCGAACGTCACGTCGCGCCGGATCTGGCCTTCGGCGTCGAACAGCGGTTCAGCCGACAAGCGGCAGAACTGGAAGCCGCCGCCCAAGCCTTCAATGGCAGCGACTTTGTCGTTGCAGTAGCCAGCGATGACGCGTTGCATTCGCCCGGCAGTGACGGTTCTGGCAATCCCCGAGTCCATCTCTACCTGAATGAAGCGACGGGTTCCACCATCCTCGGTATTCTGTTTGAGCACCGCGTGCCCCGTGGTGCCGGAGCCCGCGAAGCTGTCGAGGACGATCGAGTCTCTGTCCGTGGCGATCTGCAAGATGCGCTGGATCAGTCGAGTGGGCTTCGGCGTAATGAAAACATCGGCCGAAGTATCGAAGTCGACCAGTTCGAGCAGTTCTTTCTTGCCCTCTTGCGTATGTCCGACTTCGCCGTAGAACCACATGGTCTGAGGGACGCGGCCGTCTTTGACTTCGTGCAGGAAACGCTTGATCTGTGGGATCGCGCCGCCGTCCTTGCCCCACCAGATCCGGCTGTCGCGATCCAGTTCCTCGAATTTTGCCTTTGAAACAGTCCAATATCTTCCTTTTGGCGGGGCGTCGATGACCCGTCCTGTGGGAGATGTGACGGAGTATGTTCCTTCCGAGTAGTAGTTACGGGCAGACAAATCACTCGTCTTCCAGATTCCGCGCGAGTCCTTGTCCGGATTCTTGTACGCGGCGTTCTGTTCTTCCGTGCGAGGCAGCAGGTTCGGCTTCCAGCTATCGGCTTTGGCCGCGTAGACGACGATGTAGTCGTGATCCTCTGAGAGATGACGTGCCGAGTTCTTGGGCGAATAGACCTTCTGCCAAAGCACAGTCGCCACAAAGTTCTTCGCCCCGAAGATCTCGTCCATCAACAGTCGAAGTGTCGCCACCTCGTTATCGTCGATCGACACGAAGATCGCCCCGTCCTCGCACAGAAACTGCCTCAGCAGCACCAGTCGCGGATACATCATGCACAGCCAGCGGTCGTGCCGATCCAGCGTTTCGCCTTCCCTGCCCACGACTTCGCCCAGCCATTTGCAAATCTCCGGACTGTTGACGTTGTCGTTGTAGACCCAGCCCTCGTTGCCCGTGTTGTACGGCGGGTCGATGTAGATGCACTTCACCTGACCGGCGTAGCGCGGCAGCAACGCCTTGAGTGCGTGCAGGTTGTCGCCCTGCACGATCAGGTTGCCGGACTCCGCCGCGCCGCAGGACAGCTCGGGCACCGGCTCCAGCAGGCGGAACGGCACTTCCCGGTGGTGCCTGACGACGGCTTCCTTGCCAATCCAGTTCAATGTGGGCATGGCGCCTCGTGACCTTCAGTCTTTCGCGGCGGTCGCGCCGCTCGCGTGATGGTGTTCGTGGATCGTTGCGTTGCCGGGTGTACCTGTCCGACGCCGCACCGTTTCAAACAGACAGATCGCTGCTGCGGCGGCGACGTTCAACGACTCGCTGCCTCCGGGCATCGGGATGCGCAGGTGCTGGCGAGTCGCCGCGAGCAACGACGGCCGCACGCCGCTGCCCTCGCTGCCGAAGACCCAGGCGACGGCTGCCCGGAGTTCGGCTTCGTAGAGACTGCGCGAGGCGGCGAGCGAGGTCGCCACCGCCTGCCCGCGATACGCGGCAAGAAAATCCGCCAGATCGGCGCTTTCGTGCAGGTCGATCTGGAAATGCGCGCCCATTGCCGCGCGCAGCACCTTCGGCGACCAGACCTGCGCGCAGTCGGCCGAGAGCAGAACCTGGCGAAAGCCGGCGGCGGCGGCGCTGCGCAGGATCGAGCCGACGTTGCCGGGGTCCTGCAGGCCGTCCAGGAGCACCGCATCGGCATCGTGATCGAGCATCCGCGCCGGTTGCGGAAGACGAACGACGGCCATGATGCCGCTCGGCGCATCGACCATCGCCAGACCGGCGAACAGCGGATCGGCAAGGACGGTGATGTTCGTCGCGGCGGCCGCGCCCTCCAGGTAACGGGCGATTTCCGGCCGCGTGGCGCCGCCCTCGCCGACCAGGACCTCGTCCGGTTCTCCGCAGCGCTGCCGATAGGTCTCGAGCAGGTGCATGCCATCGAGCAGGACGCGACCACTCCGGCGTCGTTCGCGGCCGCTCTCGGAGAGCCTTTTCAGCGCCTTGTAGTGCGGATTGTCGCGCGAGGCGATGCGCCTCATGCGCGACCAAGGCGGGCGACCGGAGCGAAGCTGCGGCGATGCTCCGGAGTCGCGCCGAATGCGCGCAATGCCGCCAGATGCTGCGCCGTCGGGTAACCCATGTGCCGATCGAAAGCGTATTGCGGATAGATCGCGTGCAGCTCGATCATTCCGGCATCGCGCACGGTCTTGGCGAGAATCGAGGCGGCGGCAATGGCGGCGATCCTGCCGTCGCCACCGATCACGGCTTCGACCGGGTACGGCAGCGTCGGAGAACGATTGCCGTCGATCAACACCCGCTCGGGCGGCAGACCATGCCGCTCGACGAGTCCGCTGACCGCGCGCTGCATCGCCAGCAGGCTGGCCTGCAGGATGTTGATCCGGTCGATTTCCTCGACGCTGGCCTGCGCCACGGCCCAGGCCAGCGCCGTGCCGCGGATCTCGGCGGCAAGCGCCTCGCGGCGCCTGGCGGAGAGCTTTTTCGAGTCGTCGAGACCGGCGATCGGACGCGCCGGGTCGAGAATCACGGCAGCGGCGACGACCGGTCCGGCGAGCGGTCCGCGGCCGGCTTCATCGACGCCGCAGAGCATGCCTTCAGGCGGTAGCATGCGCGGCAAGCGCCCGCGGCAGACTGCCGATGACCGCGACGGCGGCTTTCTCGGCCGCGTTCTGCCGCAACTGCAGGTGCAGCGCGCGAAATCCTGCCTGCAGTGCGGCGCGCACGCTCCGGTCGGCATACAGGTTGAGCAGCGCCTGCGCGATGTTCTCGGGAGTCGCGTCGTCCTGGATGAACTCGGGAACGACGAAGCGGCCGGCGAGCACGTTCGGCAGGCCGCAGTAGGGCAGATAGCCGCCGATCCACTGCATCAGCGTCCACGACAGCGGCGCCATCTTGTACACGATGACCATCGGGCGCTTCAGCAGCGCCGCCTCCAGTGTGGCGGTACCGCTTGCCACGAGCACCAGGTCGGCGGCCATCATCGCCTGATGGGCGTGCCCGAAAAGCAGGCGAATCGGCAGTTGCTGTGCCTGACAGCGCTGCAGCGCGCCGGCGAAGAGTTCGCGTGTTTCGCGCGTGGCGAGCGGGACGAGAAATACCGCAGCGGGAACCTGCTGGTGAATGAGGCGGGCGGTTTCGACGAAGGTATCGGCCATGTACTGCAGTTCGGATTGCCGGCTTCCCGGCAACAACGCGAAAACCTCGTCCTGCAGCGAAAGGCCGAGCAGTTCGCGCGCTTCCTTGCGGCCATCCTCCACGGGCAGCAGATCGGCCAGGGGATGACCGACGTAACTCACCGGAATGCCGTGCTTCTCATAGAGTGCCGGCTCGAAAGGGAAGAGTGCCAGCACCCGCGAAACGGCTGCGCCGATCTTGTGGATACGCCCGCCGCGCCATGCCCAGATCGACGGACTGACGTAATGAATGGTCGCGATGCCACGCCGCTTGAGTGCCTTTTCGAGGCCGAGGTTGAAGTCGGGCGCGTCGACGCCGATGAAGACGTCGGGCGGATCGGCCAGCAACCGGCGCCGCAGATCGCGTCGAATGCCGACGATTTCGCGATAGTGCCGGAGCACCTCGACGTAACCGCGGACGGCGAGCTTCTCCAGCGGGTGCCAGGCGTCGAAGCCAAGGCCGAGCATGCGCGGACCGCCGATACCGAAAAAAACGGCGTCTGGCAAACGCCGGCGCAGCGCCTCCATCAATTGACTGGCCAGCAGATCGCCCGATGCCTCGCCGGCCACCATGGCGATCCGCAACGCGGCGGCAGTCATCTGATGATGCCGCGCCTGGAGACCGCGAGAAAGTCGACCAGCGGCTGTACTTCGGGATGCGCGACGGCGTCTTCGATGAGCTTGGCCCGCGCCTCTTCGAGCATCAGGCCGGATTTGTACAGCGTGCGGTAAGCGCGTTTCAGCGCGAGCATCGCTTCCGGAGAAAAGCCACGACGTTTCAGACCCTCGACATTGATGCCGAAGGGACTGGCGGTGTTGCCGGCGGCCATCACGTACGGCGGAATGTCCTGTACGGCCACGGTTCCGGCGGCGGTCATGGTATGCGCGCCAACGCGGCAGAACTGGTGGATGCCGGTATAGCCGCCGAGAATCGCCCAGTCGCCGATGTGTACGTGACCAGCGAGTTGCGCATTGTTGGCGAACACCGTGCGATTGCCGACCTGGCAATCGTGCGCAATGTGCACGTAGGCCATGATCCAGTTGTCGTCGCCCATGCGCGTCACCCCTGCGTCCAGCGCGGTGCCCAGGTTGAAGGTGCAGAACTCGCGAATGGTGTTGCGGTCGCCGATCTCCAGCCGCGTCGGCTCGCCCCCGTGCTTCTTGTCCTGCGGCGGGCCGCCCAGCGAAGAGAACTGATAGATATGGTTGTCGCAACCGATGCGCGTCCGCCCCGAGATCACGACATGCGGGCCGATCACCGTGTTGTCGCCGATCTCGACTTGCTCGCCGATGATCGAAAAGGCGCCAACCGAAACATTGGCGCCCAGTTGGGCGCCGGCCTCGATGATGGCGCTGGGATGGATCATCGCCTGGCTCATCCCGGCGCTTTCACCAGATTGCTCTTGGCGCACATCAGTTCGGCATCGGCGACGACCTCGCCATCGACCCTCGCCTCGGCCTGGAATTTCCAGATGTTGCGAAACTGGCGCTGGATTTCGACATGCAGGTGCAACTGGTCGCCGGCCGCCACGGTCTTCTTGAAACGTGCCTTGTCGATCCCGACAAAGTAGAACAACGAAGTCATGTCGGGCTTCTCGCCCAGGGTCTTGAAAGACAGGATGCCGGCTGCCTGCGCCAGCGATTCGAGGATCAGCACGCCGGGCATCACCGGGTAATGCGGAAAGTGGCCGACGAAGAACGGCTCGTTGATCGTCACGTTCTTGTAGGCGTGGATCGATTTTCCCGGCTGGCAGTCGAGCACGCGATCGACCAGCAGAAAGGGATAGCGATGCGGCAACTGCCCGATGATCTCGTGAATGTCCATTGCGTTCAAGATTTTTTCCCCATCGTTTCGAGACTTTTCTCGAGTTCGGCAACACGCTCGGCAAGTTTCGCCAGGCGCCGGATCTGTGCCGCGTTATGCAACCACTCCTGGTGGGTCGCGATTGGAAAGAAGCCGGTGTAGGCTCCGGCCCGGCTGATGCTCTTGGCGACCAGGCTCCCGGCCGAAACATGTACGTCGTCGACGATCTCCAGATGACCGCTGATCATTCCCGCGCCGCCGATCGTGCAGCGGCGACCGATGCGGGCACTGCCGGCGATTCCCACACAGCCGGCCATTGCCGTGTTCTCGCCGACCTGGACGTTGTGCGCGACCTGAATCTGGTTGTCGAGCTTGACGCCGTCGCCGATCACCGTATCGTCGAGCGCTCCCCGGTCGATCGACGTGTTGGCACCGATCTCGACGTCGTCGCCGATCCGCACGCGACCGATCTGCGGGATCTTGATCCAGTGCGCGCCGTCCCTGGCAAACCCGAAGCCGTCCGCGCCGATGATCGCGCCGGCGTGAATGATCGCGCGCTTGCCGACGATACAGTTCGGGTAGACGACCACGTTGGCGTACAGGAGGGAATCGTCGCCAATCGAAACATGGTCACCGACCACGCATCCGGGATAGAGGATGACATTCTCGCCAATCGTCACGCCTTCGCCGACGACGGCGTTGGCGCCGACCCTGGCCGATGCCGGCAGCGGCGAGTTGACCACCGCACTGGGATGAACGCCACGCGGACCGTGCACTGCCGGGTTGAGCAGCGCCACCACCCGCGCATAGTAGGCATAGGGATTCGGATGGACGATGCGTGACAGCGCCGTGTCTTCGGCGAACTGGGGCGGGACGATTACCGCCGTCGCCCGCGTCCTCTGCAGTTGCTCGCGGTACTTCGGGCTGACGAGAAAGGCGATCTGCCCCTCCCCTGCCGAGAGCAGACTGCCGACCTGCGAGACCAGCAGCGATCCATCCCCGTGCAGTTCGCCACCCAGACGGGCGACGATCTCGTCCAGTCGCAGACCTCCCGACACAAGAACTCCCGCAATCCGGCCGCAGGCGCCGCTTATTTCACGCTCTGCGGATCGGACAGGGCCTTGATGACCTTGTCGGTGATGTCGAGTCGCGGGCTGACCCAGACGACATCCTGGACGATGAGATCGTATTTCTCGTTCTCGGCGAGCTGCTTGATTGCCTTGTTGGCCTTTTCGATGATCGCAGCATTTTCCTCGTTCTGGCGCAGGTTGAGGTCCTCGCGGAATTCGCGCTGCTTGCGCTGGAACTCGCGCGACAACTCGGCGAGATCCTTCTCCTTGGCGCGACGCTCCGATTCGGCCATAGTCAGCCCGCCTTTCTCGAGGGACTCCTGCAGGCCCTGCACCTGTTTGGCCAGACGCTGCAAATCCTGGTCGCGTTTGGAGAATTCCTGCTCGATCTTCTTCGCCGCCTTCACGGCCGCTGGCGCGTCACGAAAAAGGCGCTGCGTATTGACGTAACCCACCTTCAACTGATCCGCCGACGCGTAAGTCACCGGCAGCGAGGCCATCAACGCAACCAGCAGCCTGGCAATCGTCTTCTTCAAGCTAATTCTCCCATTTAAAAGTTTGTCCCCATCTGGAACTGGAACTTCTGCAGTTTAGCAGTACTTACCTGATTGATCGGCTGACCAAAGCTGAATTTCAACGGGCCAAGCGGCGAAACCCAGGTGCCGGTCAGACCGGCGGACATGGCCAAGCCTTCCTTGGCGTAGGTGTAGTTGCTGGTGAAGACGTTGCCGGCGTCGAAGAATGGGCCAAAGCGGAACGACTTGTCGAGTCCGGGAAACGGGAACAGCAACTCGGCGTTGATCACCGCCTTGCTCGTGCCACCCAGATAGGTATCCGGATACTGCGGATCCACGGGACCCAGGCTGGCCGTCTGGTAGCCCCGCACCGAACCGATACCGCCCGCGTAGAAGTTCTTGTAGAACGGCAGGGACTGACCGTTCAGGCCGTTGGCGTAGCCCAGCTCGCCCATGACCATCAGCACGATGTCCTTGGTAAGCGGGAAATACCTTTCGTTCTTGTAGGTCAATCGGTAGTACGACAGATCCGCACCAGGAATGGCCACCTCGATCCCGGCGCGCTGCATGCCGCCGCTCGTCGTGTAGATCGCGCTGTTCCTGGTGTCGCTCGTCCAGGAAAGGGTCGCCGGGACGGTTATGTTGCTGTCCCCGTGCTGCGCCACGAACTGGATGTACTGAATCGGCGTGGCGATCGTGATCGGGTTGATGTTGACCGTCGTCTGATCGATCGCCAGGCCGACGTTGATCGTCTGCTTCTCGCCGATCGGGTAACCGAATCGGACACCGCCGCCGATCGACTCGGACTGGAAAGCGTAGCCGAGCGAGGTCGGATTGAGCCGGCGGTCATACAGGTCGAAACCCTGGCTGATGCCGTCCACGGTGAAATACGGATTCGTGTAGTTGATGCCGAGCGTCCGGTTCAGCTTGCCGGTGTTCACCTGCAGGGCCAGAAACTTGCCGCTGCCGAAAATGTTGGACTGCGAGATCGAAGCCGAAAGGATCACCTTTTCCGCACTCGAATAGCCGGCACCCACCGATATGTTGCCGGTCGATTTTTCGGCGACATTCACATTGACGTCGACCAGATCGATCGTCCCCGGCACCGGCGGCGTTTCGACGGTCACTTCGCTGAAATAATTGGTCTTGTCGATCCGCTCGCGCGACGCCGCAACCCGGTCGGCGTCGTACCATGCGCCTTCCATCTGGCGCATTTCCTGACGAATCACCTCGTCACGCGTCTTGGTGTTGCCCGTGACATTGATCCGGCGTACGTAAGTCCGCTTTCCCGGATCGACGAAGATGGTGAAAGCCACCTGTCGCTTCTCCTTGTCGATCTCGGGAGCAGCATTGACATTGGCAAAGGCGTAGCCTTGTGCACCGAGTTTGTCGCTGATGGCCTTGGTACTCTCGTTCAATTTCTCGCGTGAGAATACGTCTCCCGGCTTGACCTTGACTGCCTGCTTGAGATCTTCCTCCGGCAGGGTGGTGAGGTCACCCGCCAGTTTCACCGACGAAACCACGTAGCGATCACCTTCATTGATGCTGATGGTGATGTAGATTTCCTTTTTGTCGGGAG
>WBZT01001309.1_pt1 | contig 18374 bp, 20 predicted proteins | sample 5204241 | NCBI WGS metagenome assembly WBZT01 (sample SAMN12344358, study PRJNA552823) | activated sludge metagenome | biome: Activated sludge suspended growth; feature: Nitrification reactor; material: Wastewater; isolation source: activated sludge from nitrification reactor of wastewater...
CCTAGAACTCGAAATCTAACGTCCGTTCGGGCATCGAGGTCCATGTCGGGGTGGGACGGGCCCGTGGCTTCAAGATCACTTGCAGTCCGACCGCGATGTCTTGGTTGCGCGAGAGGTTGTCGATATCCTCCACTTCCATCATCAACCCTGGATAATGCCGCCGCCGTCATCGCCGCCGACGCCCGTGCCGGGCTTTTCGGGCCTGTCAGGCTTGCTCGGCCTTCAGCCTGCCTGGGCGAGATCTCCGGCGGACGGATTAACGGCGGAGCTTCGCCGCCTTTCGTGCGTGTGAAGGCCGAAGATAGTTCTCTCAAAAACATCCGTTTATGAGAGATACCAAATGTCATTTTCAGAAGACGACTGCACCAGTTGATTGGGCGTAATGGCTGTTGTGCAGCCAGCTCCTGACAGTTCAATATCAGAAGTGATCTGCACCAATCTCGACTATGCTCAATACTCGTGTGGGCTCTGTTGCAAAAATCGTGAAGCTTGAGCATGCTTGGCGGAGATTGGACGGACGGAACGATGACGGATTTCAAGTGGCGCCATTTCCAGGGTGATGTGATCCTGTGGGCGGTGCGCTGGTATTGTCGCTATCCGATCAGCTATCGCGACCTTGAGGAAATGCTGGCGGAACGCGGCATTTCGGTCGACCATACGACGATCTATCGCTGGGTCCAGTGCTACGCCCCGGAGATGGAGAAGCGGCTGCGCTGGTTCTGGCGGCGTGGCTTTGATCCGAGCTGGCGCCTGGATGAAACCTACGTCAAGGTGCGGGGCAAGTGGACCTACCTGTACCGGGCAGTCGACAAGCGGGGCGACACGATCGATTTCTACCTGTCGCCGACCCGCAGCGCCAAGGCAGCGAAGCGGTTCCTGGGCAAGGCCCTGCGAGGCCTGAAGCACTGGGAAAAGCCTGCCACGCTCAATACCGACAAAGCGCCGAGCTATGGTGCAGCGATCACCGAATTGAAGCGCGAAGGAAAGCTGGACCGGGAGACGGCCCACCGGCAGGTGAAGTATCTCAATAACGTGATCGAGGCCGATCACGGAAAGCTCAAGATACTGATCAAGCCGGTGCGCGGTTTCAAATCGATCCCCACGGCCTATGCCACGATCAAGGGATTCGAAGTCATGCGAGCCCTGCGCAAAGGACAGGCTCGCCCCTGGTGCCTGCAGCCCGGCATCAGGGGCGAGGTGCGCCTTGTGGAGAGAGCTTTTGGCATTGGGCCCTCGGCGCTGACGGAGGCCATGGGCATGCTCAACCACCATTTCGCAGCAGCCGCCTGATCGGCGCAGAGCGACAGCCTACCTCTGACTGCCGCCAATCTTTGCAACAGAGCCTCCGTCGCCATGCTCACCTCGCTTTGGTGCACACGAGTATTGAGCATAGTCGAGATTGGTGCAGATCACTTCTGATATTGAACTGTCAGGAGCTGGCTGCACAACAGCCATTACGCCCAATCAACTGGTGCAGTCGTCTTCTGAAAATGACAGATACTGTCGCCTTATGTCGAGCAAAGACGTTGGCCTCCGTATCCGTGTTGAAAAGGAACTCCGCGAGGCGTTCCAAGGGGCTTGCTTGGCTGAAAACCGGAAGGCATCGGAAGTGCTGCGCGAGTTTATGCAGGCATTCGCCGACCGACACCAAGGCGGCTTGCAGCCGGATATGTTCACGACACCAGCAGCCAGGAAGCCACGTCAATCAACCAAGAGAAAAGCGATATGAGCCAATTCAATTCTTTGGAAATGTGCGCAGGGGCAGGGGGCCAGGCGCTCGGCCTGGAAATGGCTGGCTTCGATCATGCTGCCCTGGTCGAACTGGAACCGGCGGCGTGTGCAACGCTGCGCCTGAACCGTCCCGCCTGGAACGTCATTGAGGACGATTTGCGCCGCTTCGATGGCCGCCCCTATCAAGGCATCGACCTGCTAGCCGGTGGCGTGCCATGCCCGCCGTTCTCCAAGGCAGGAAAGCAGCTCGGCGCGAAGGATGAGCGCGACTTGTTCCCCGAAGCTATCCGCCTGGTCGATGAGTGCCGCCCGCAAGCTGTGATGCTGGAAAACGTGCGCGGCCTGCTCGATGCCGTCTTTGACGACTACCGGAACAAGGTAGAAAAGCAGCTCAAAAAATTGGGCTATGTGCCTGGCTGGCGGCTGTTCAACGCCTCCGACTATGGCGTGTCGCAACTGCGCCCGCGTGTGGTGTTCGTCGGTATCCGTAAAGACCTGGCCGGCGGCTTCTCCTGGCCGGAACCGCTGCAAAGCGAACCGCTGACAGTGGGCGAACTGCTGCACGATCTCATGGCCGCGAACGGCTGGCGCGGTGCGAACCGTTGGCGCGAACAGGCGAACGTCATTGCTCCAACGCTGGTAGGCGGCTCCAAGAAACACGGCGGGCCTGACCTCGGCCCAACCCGTGCAAAACGCGCATGGGCCGCCCTGGGCGTCGATGGCATGGGCCTATGGGACGATGCCCCGCCGCGTGATTTCGTGGGTATGCCGCGCCTGACAACGCGCATGACGGCACGCATTCAAGGCTTCCCTGATGACTGGCAATTCTCCGGCCGCAAGACGGCCGCCTATCGCCAGATTGGCAACGCCTTTCCGCCGCCGGTGGCCGCTGCTGTGGCCCGGCAAATCTTCGCGGCGCTGTCCGTCAAACGTATCTACAAGGTGGCGTGATGAGTGTTCCCGCTGAGTTCTCGGAAGCCCGCAAAGCATTCCATGCAAAGCTGCTGGAAGCTACATTGACCACCAACGCCGCGGGCGTGGTGAGCAACGCCGACAGCAGCAACACCACGAGCAAGGCGATTGCCAAGGGCATTGCCGATCTGCTCAAAGCTGAAACCATCGGCGAACGCATCGCGGGCCAGACTTCGGGCAACCAGTTTGAAGGCATCTGTGCGGGCTTCGTGCGGGAAACTTTCCTCAAGCTCGGCCACCTCCGGCCCGGCATTTGGGACGTGCATCAAGTCTCCGGCCGCAACCGCCTGGAAATTGCCCGCTATGAGCAATACGCGCACTTGGTCGCGCTCGACCGGGCCGCCAAGGCCGATGCCGAACTGGCGGCCGCCCTGGGCAGCGACTACACCATCACGCCGGATATTGTGGTGGTACGCGACACCGAGGACGACAGCGCCATCAACGCCCCGGCGCTCTTGGTCGATGACAGTGTGACCACGCTTGCCAGCCTGCGGAAGAAAAACGGTGGCCTGCCGCTGCTGCACGCCAGCATTTCATGCAAATGGACGATTCGCAGCGACCGGGCACAGAACGCCCGTTCAGAAGCGTTGAACCTGGTGCGCAACCGCAAGGGCCGTCTGCCTCATGTCGTGGTCGTCACGGCCGAACCGACACCAAGCCGCCTTGCCTCTATCGCCCTGGGAACCGGGGACATTGATTGCGTGTATCACTTCGCCCTGTATGAGCTGCAAGCCACGGTAGAAGCCTTGGGCATGAACGACGCGGCCGACATGCTGGCCGTAATGGTCGATGGCAAACGCCTGAAAGACATTTCCGATTTGCCGCTGGATTTGGCCGTATGAGCCAGGCCGCCACCATCAGCGCCGCCGTTCCTGCGGACGTGAAAGCCGAAGCGGCCGCCGTCGCGGCATCGCACGGCATGAGCCTGGCCGCCCTGGTGCGCGAGCTGGTGGCCCGCGTGGCCGCCCGCGAAACTGAAACGCTGGCCTGGCTCGATGAGGCCCGCCGATGAGCCGCCCGCGCTACACGCTCGATGAGCTGCTGGCCGAAGCCGAAGCGTCTGGCGCGTACCCGCTGCCAGCAGAAGAACGGGAATGGGTCGATGCGCCCGCCGTTGGCCGCGAGTGGCCGGCCTGTGAAACGCTGGAAGGCGAGGGGCTGGCCAACATCGCCAGTTCTGACGATGACGGCCGCGCCGGTGGATCTCATCGCCAGGAATGACGATGCAAGATCCAGACGTGAAAAGGGCGGCCAGTGGCCGCCCTTCTTGTTCCTGGTCGCTGTTACCGGCTCGCGTTCCAGTCTGCCATCTTCAACTGTGCCAGGGCTGATTCAGCGTGCAGCCTCTCCAATGCGGCCGCCTCGCGGGCGCGAAGGGTGGCAAGCGATACCGCCAGCAGCTCGCGCCGCTCGGCCGACAAGCCGGGTTCGCGTAGCTCGGCCTCGATGCTGTCCATTGTGTTCTGCGCCCGGCTCGCCGTGACCTGGTAGGCGTCATAAGCCGCCTGGACGGGGGCCATGATCGAGAAGCGGGCCGCGTCGGCATCCTGGCCGGCGTGCGCGGTCGAAGCCATCAGAAGGGCGGCCACGGCCGCCAGAGGGAAGGAATTGCGAAGTTTCATAGCTGTTGCTCCAAAGGTTGGGGTTCATCGGAACGCCGGCGGCGTCCGGTATCGACCTGGGCGCAAGCGCCCGGCCTTCGAGTTTCTGGAAGGCTTACCGGCTGCGCTCGATCAGCTCCGTTGCCACGGCCAGCGCCGTGCCGATCGGCACGGCCTGGGTAAAGGCGGCATCGGAATGGCTGACCACGCCGACCGCTTCACCTCTCGCACTGACGACAAGCCCGCCCGAGTTGCCGCCAGTCACGGGCGCGTCGATCTGCAAGGCTTCATCAGCGGAAAACCGGGCGCTTTCTGCATACCGGCTCACAATGCCCGCGCTCACGCTGAACCCACGGCCGCCAGGTGCGCCGATGGTCAATACCGGCTGGCCCTGAATCGGCATGGCTCCCGTCTTGATCGGCTGGCCGGGTTCGCTGACGCGCAACACGCCCACGTCGCGCCGTAGGTCAAGGCCGATCAGCTCGGCATCCAGCCAGCGCCCGGCGGCCGTCTGCACGCGATAGCCGCTCTTGCCGTCGATGACGTGGGCGGCGGTGAGAACATAGCGGCCATCTGCGATAAACGCGCCGCTGCCGATGGTCTGCCAGTGGCGCGGCTCCTGGTCACGGCTTTTCAGCCAGAAGCGGACAGCGCCAAGGGTGGCCGTCGCCGGGTTGGATTGAACGCCAGGAACAAGCCAGACGCGGCTTTCATCGTCCGGCCTGGTGACAAAGGGCAGGGCGGCCACATTCACGGCGGACGGGATGACCTGGGGAATGATGCGCGGCCAGTCGGCGGCATCCGGCACACCGTCGCCCTGGCCTCGCAAGGCGGCGGCGGTGATGCCTTCCGCAATGCTCCGGCTCCGGGCTGAATAGGCGTCGTTGTCGTGTTTGGCGAAGCGATAAAGGGCGTTTGCGTTCGCCTCGGTCGTGGCGACGGTGTAGCCCGCCACGGTCAAGGATGCGCCCGCCAGGATGTAGGCCGCCAGGGCGGCACGTCGCCAGGTCTGCGCCTTCATCGTGCGCCCTCCTTACCATCGGCCGGCGGCTGGATGGTGCCGTCCATGATGGCATCGCGCACGGCGACATCACCGGAATTGAGCCAACCGGCGTGCGTCCGGTAGGCGTGCCAGAACATGCCGCCGGTGCCGATCAGGACGGCCAGCGAAACGGCAAAGGTAATCCGATATTTCGTTAGGTCGCGGCGGGTGCCGCCGGTAACATTGCAAGTAGCCATGATTTCACCTCTATGTCAGGTGGGTTGTGGTCAGGTGTCCAGGCGGGTTGCCGCCTTCCTGGGCACCGCTTTTTAGCGGCTGAAACTGCGGGACTGCTCCCGGTCGCGTGCCGCCTTCTCCTTGAACCGTTCGGCGATTTCCCGCGCCCTGGCTTGCTTCACCTGGTCGCCGTTCTCGTTGTCCCGGTTCAATTCCTTTGCCAGCGCCTTTGCCTGCTGGCCGTTGATCTCGTTTCGGTCGTTGCGCTGCTCGGCGCTGTCCTGGTTCTGCGCGTCCAGCTCGAAGCCCTGGGCCTGCTTGGCCTGCGGCTGCTCGGCCTCGATGTTCTGCGATGCCAGCGTGGCCGCCTGGCCGTGCCGCTCTAGCCGCTCCTGGTCTTTCGCCTCGCGGCGCTCCTGGGCCTGCTCGATCTTCGTTGCATAACTCTTGGCAAGTTCTTCGTTCGTCGGTTCGGTGCTCATCGTCTTTCCTCCTGGCGTAAATCTCAAATTCTCATTTACTCATTACATCATAACACCAAACACAAATGAGTAAAAGAGTTTTAACTCAATAACCGCGCCCGCCATCGCGGCCGCGCTCCTGTTCGCGCTGCTGCTGTCGGCTGCGCGTGATTTCCTGCGGATTGCGTGCATACCTGTCGGCAAGCTCGCGCTGCATCTTTTCCAGCTCGACGGCCTGGCGCTCCTTCGGCATGGCGTTGAACCGCTCGATGCGCTCGCGCAGCTCGCCCGGCAGCTCGCTCCAGGCGCTCGGGTTGCGGTCGCTGTATCCAGCAAAGCCCGCCTGCCGCTTCACGGCCAGCGCCTTGAACTGGTCGGCTTCTCGCTTGGCGTACATCTCGGCCCGCTTCTGGTCTTGCTCGCTGACCTGGACGGGTGCCGGGCGCTCCGGCTCGGCCTTGGTCTGGCCCTGCTGCGCCAGGCCCGCAAAGGCCCGCTGCTGGCCTTCCTGCATGATCGCCGCCGAATGGTGTCGGGGGTCTTTCCCGGCCGCCTGGAACTCCTGGGCGACGGCAAGCTGTGCGCGTGCCACGTCCAGCGCCAGGCCACCGCCTGCGGCTTCGGCCCGCTCGATGCCGGCGCGGAATCCGGCCAGCGGGTCGGGTGCCGGGCGCTCCGCCTGGGGCCGCTGCTGCGGCGCTGCCACCTCGCCGCGTTCCTGGCTGACCTGCTGCCGGAACTTCGCCGCGATTTCGGCCGCCCGGCGCTTCTTCTCGTCCTCTGGCGTGCGCTCGATCTGCTCCGGCCGCTGCATGGTCGGCTTGCCTGCAATGTCGGTCGCGGGCATGAGGTCGGGGCGGCCGTGGCGTTCCAGGTTGCGGCGCAGGGCATCGCGCATCTTCCCGGCCAGTGCCGACACCTTGGCGCGGCCACGTTCCAGCCAGCGGCGCACCACGCTTTCACCGTCGAAGCCGCGCCGGTCGGCAAAGTCCAGCGTGCTTTCTTTCGGGCGCTCACGGCCCAGCACCTGGGCCAGCTTCCCGGCGGCCAGCTCGGCCGCGCCGCGAACGTGCCAGGTGTTGCGCTCGGCGGTCGTGCCGTCCGGCAGGCGCACGGTTTCAGAGCCGCCATGCTCCAAGCCGATACGGTCGCCGCGCTTCGCGCCGCTGGATGCAATGGCGCGTTCAAGATCGACACCCCAAATGGTGTGCCGCTCGCCCTTGTCGTTCTCCAAGATGGCAAAGTAGCTGGCCCGGTTCTCGGGCTTGTTCTCGTAGGGCGCTGCGCCATGATCGACCAGGCGGCCGGCGCGGCGGTCGGTGAAGTCGTCGGCTCCTGCAAACAGGGTCGCCGCCTCGCGGTGCCTGGTCATGCCGACATAGGCAAGGCTCCTATCCATGCCAGGGGTCGCCAGCAGGTAAGCCCTATCGACGGTGACGCCCTGGGCCTTGTGAATCGTGACGGCGTAACCGTGATCGACGGCGGCATATTGGGACGCCTGCACCTGCCGCGCTTCGCCGCTGTCCAGACGCACGGCCAGGCTTCCATCTTCGGCACGCTCGACGGTGCCAAGGGTGCCGTTCTTCACGCCTAGATCACGGTCATTTTTCAGGAACACGATGCGGTCGCCTGGGGCAAATTCCCGGCCGCCACGCTCGGTCATAAAGCGGGCCGTGCCGCGCAGCTCTCCGCGTTCCTTGCGGGCCTCGCGCACGGCTTCATTGAGCGCCTGCACGTCCTTATTGCTGTGCGCAAGGATGATCTGGCTACCCTTGCCCTGGTCGCCGACATAAGCGGCCGCCAGGCTGTCGCGGGCGGCGTCCCGGCTGTCGTGGATTTTGACGTGGCCGCGCTCGGCATAGGCCGCCAAGCCATCGGCAACGGAACCGCGCGCAAGCTCCTGGCCGGCGGCACGCGCCCATGCCTCTTTCTGGCGTCGAACCTCGGTGATTTCTGCCGCACCGACATGCTGCACCACGCCCCGGAAAGCCGCGCCCGCCTCTATGGCGGCAAGCTGCTTGTCGTCGCCCAGCAGGACGACTTTTGCCCCGGCCTGCTCGGCGGCTTTCAGCACGCGGCCAAGCTGGCGGCTGCCGATCATGCCCGCTTCGTCGATCACCAGAACATCGCGGGAAGTGAGTTTGTCTTTTCCGTTCTTCCAGGCAAATTCAAGGGATGCCAGCGTGCGGCTGTCGATGCCGCTGCCCGCCTGCAATTCGTCGGCCGCCTTGCCCGCCAGGGCCGCGCCGCGCACGTTGAAGCCCTGCGCTTGCCATGCCTCGCGTGCAACCTTCATAGAGAACGATTTGCCTGTGCCGGCGTCGCCGATGACCACGGCCAGGCTGCCCGGCTTGAGAACGTGCCGGACGGCGTTTTGCTGCTCTGCCGATAGGGTGCCTGCGCCGTCAATCGCCGCGTTCGTGATGGGGCCGGAAACGCCATGCCTGCCGGTTCTCGCCAGGCGCTCGGCACTGTCCACCATGCCGCGCTCGGTGTCGATCATTTCGCGGGTAGAGAACTTCGCCGGGTCGCGCCCGTTGGCCGGTTCCATCTCGACCAGAAGCGGCGAATTTTCCAGCCTGGCAAGCAAGCCCTGGAACTGGTCGGCATCGTCAATGTAGCGGTTCAGCTCTGCGGCAATATCGCGGCGCGTGAATACCGCTTGCGTGGCCGTGAGCTTGTCTAGGATGATCTCCGGCCGCTCGACAATCTGCCGCGCCTGCTCCTGCCGGTCGGCGTTGTGAATGTCGATGCGGTCGGCCTCCAGGCCGCGCCTGTCCATCGCCACGGCATCGCTGCCGATGTGCTTGGTTGGTGTGAGTTCTACGCCCTGATCTACATAGCTGCGATGATCTACGCGGGCGCTGATTCCGGCCCGCTCTAGCGCCTCGTTTGTTAGCTCGGCCCACTGCTGGCGAATCTCGATGATGTCGCCCTGGCTTGTGCCAGGAATGCCCGCTTTCTGCCTGTCTTTGTTCGCCAGCTCAATGACGGCCTTCGCGCCTAGCGTTCCATCGGCCTGAATGGTGCGCGTGGTCGCCAGCATATGAACGTGAAAATTCCGGTCGTCGCCCTCCTTGTCTGGTGCGTGAATGCACACATCCACGGCCACGCCGTAGCGGTCTGCGATAGCCTGCCCCATGCGCGTTGCCAGCTCTTTACGGTCGGCTTCGTTCAGCTCATGCGGCAGGGCCGCCCGCCACTCTCGGGCCACTCGCGCATCTTTTCGCTTCTCGGCGGTCTCGGCGGCATTCCACAAGGCGGCACGCTCGGGAACCGGCACGCCTGCGGGCGTGACTATCTCGGACGACAACACGCCGCCTTTGCGGGTGAAGTCGAACACTTCGCCGGTGCGCTCATCTACCAGCGACGACGCGGAACGATAGGCGGCAGCGGCCACGGCGCTATGCCCGGTCGCCCGTCCTATCGTGTGCGTGTTCAAGTGGTAGATCGCCATTTTTTTCCCTTGGCGTTTTAGCCGCTAAAAAGGGGTGCCGGGGTATCCCCGGCCGCATGAGGGTTGCGAAGCAACCCGTAAGTGCGCATTTCGCTTTCGCTCCATGACTATACCAGCGCCGTGCCTTCCCCGCCAGCGTCGCCGGTGGTAAGATCGTGTGCGCATAACCCACAATCTCTAAAGGAGCTATGACGATGGCACGAAAGACGTTATCCGAACGCAAGGCCGACAAGCTGGCCGAACTGAACCGCATCAAGGCAGAACTGGCCGAATTGGAAAGCAAGGCCGCTGAACGCATTGGTAAGATTGCCCTTGCCGCTGGCCTCGGCGATCTCGACATAGACGACGCTTCATTGCGGAAGGAGTTTGAGGCTGTCGCCTCGAAATTTCGCAAAAGCGAAGGCAAGCAAGCTGCCCCGATGGCGGCAACGAATAGCGCAGATTGAGCGCGATTTGGGACGCCTTCGGATGAACGCCAGGAGAGAAGATACCCGCCGGAAAATCCAGCTCGGCGGCTTGGTCATCAAGTCCGGCATGGCGGGCTATCCGGCGTCTGTGATTTTGGGCGCTTTGACCCTCGCGGCCGGTGCGCTAAATGGGCCAAACGCTGACGCTACAAAAGCACGCTTTGAGGCGGCAGGCGATGAGGCTTTTTCCGATGATGGAGAGGACGGCGGCAACCGTTCCTAGCCGTCAATTCAACCTGACATAGAGGTGAAGCATGATGGACGTTAGAGATTTTTTGGCGAGATTGTGGGCCGCTGTCGTAGCGGTATTTTTTGGGGCGTTCGTGCTGTCGTTGGCGAACACGGCGCACGCCCGCGTTTTCCCTAAATGCAACCCGGCGGCAGAGGCCGCGAAGTTCTACGGCGCTGAAGATTCGGATGCCTGGGTGAAGCGCGTTTGTGATGCGCAAGAGGCGGCATTCCAGAAGTGGGAAAACAGCCTGCAAGCCCTGGACGTTGGGCAGCAGGATTTGGCGATGGCGACGAACGCCGGGAATTGGCAAGCCTACCGGGACAAGTGGGCCGAATTGCTGCCGGTGTTGAAGGAACTGGAAGCCGCTGCGGTGGCGAACCGGAACGCGCCAGGCGCGGCAAACATCCTTAGTCTGTATCGCAACGATTTGGGCCTGTTCTTGCAGAATGCGGGCCTTGCCTCGGCGGGCAGCCTGGACGATTTCAGCGCACGGATTCTGGCGGGCCTAGACGGCGAACGGCCAGCGGCGGCGGCTACGGCTGGCGTCAATGTGGTTCAGCAGTCAGTGACGCGGGGCATTGAGTTCGGCAAGGGCGTTGGCACGGCAGAAGCCGATAAGGTGCTGGCCGAATATCGCGGCCAAGTGGAACAGCGCACGGCGGAACGCATGGAACAACTCGGCGGCTCGACAATGGGCGGCTATTTCGGCGGCTTCGGCACGCGCATCAAGGCCGCTTTCGGCGGCTGGTTGTTCTACCTGGTAACGGTCTGCTTTATCGGTGCCTGGATGGCGCACAAGCGCCGACAAAACCCGGTCACGGTCGGCACGGCCGTTGGCCTTGCCTTCCTCGTTCCATCGGTCGGCATGTTGCTTCTGCTCGTGTTCGCGCCGTTCATTCCGGGCTGGTTCATCCTCGCCGCGACGGTCGCCGGAACGGTGGCAACGTATCTGAACGCGGGCCGGGTGTTCGGCTGGCTGGCTGGCGTGGTTGGCTCCGAATCTCCGACCGGGAAACGGCTGCGCATCCTCGGCGGAACAATCGAAAACCTGCGCGGCCAGGTGCAGCCGTCCGGGCCGGTTGCGGCCGCCGGTGCTGCGGCTGCTGCGGTCGATAACAGCAGCACGCATCCGCTCGGTTCGCACGGCTCGGCACGATGGGGGACGGTCGATGAAATCCGCCAGGGCGGCCACCTGGTCGCGCCCGGCAAGCCGGGCGGTTTTGCCCTGGGCCGGGTGCCTGACGCGCTGGCCGGCATGGATGCCCGTTTCCGCTTCGTCGGCCATGTCGTGACGGTCGCCCCTACCGGCTCCGGCAAGGGCATTGGCGCGGTGATTCCGAACCTCTTGGACTATCCCGGCTCGGCCCTGGTGCTTGACGTGAAGGGCGAAAACGCGGCCGTGACAGCACGCGCCCGCCGGGCGCTCGGCCAGGCGGTCTATTCGGTCGATCCGTTCGCGGTGAATGGCGACGGCGGCGCGGCCTTCAACGTGCTTGACCGGCTCGACGTGTGGAACCCGGATTGTGTGAGTGAATCGGCCATCCTGGCCGATGCCCTGGTGATTGCTGAAAGCAAGGGCGATGCCGTGCATTTCGATGAATCGGCAAAGAACTTCCTGCAAGGCTTGATGCTGCACGTTGCCGGACTGGATGACACGGAACGCCGGAACCTGGGCGAACTGCGGCGGCTGCTGACGGCGGGGGAAGCGGAATTTTTCGACGTGTTGGGCGCAATGGCGGCCGACGATACGGCGGCCTTCGGCATCCCGGCCAGGGCGGCAAATACGCTCATGGGCATGGCCGACAAAGAGCGTGGTTCCGTGCTTTCGACGGCCCGCCGGAACACGGCATTTCTGGATGACCCGCGAGTGTCGGCTGCGCTATCGCGCTCCGACTTCGATCTGTCGGAAATCAAGGCCACGGCCATGACGGTTTATCTGGTCATGCCAGCCAATCGCATCGGGCCTAATGCCCGCTTCCTGCGTCTGTTCATCAGCTCGGTGATTGCGGCTATCACGGCCAGCAATGTGCAGCCCGCGCACCGTGTCGCCTTCCTGCTCGATGAGTTCGGCCAGCTCGGCTACATGAAACAGATTGAAGATGCCGTTTCACTGCTGCGCGGCTACGGCCTGGCCTTCTGGGTGTTCATTCAAGACCTGTCGCAGCTCAAAGGCACCTATCCCAAGTGGCAAACCTTCCTGGCGAACAGCGCCAAGTCGTTCTTTGGCACGGACGATTACGACACGGCCAAATACATCAGCGACAGCCTGGGCAAAGCCACGATTGAGTTTGAGACGGAAAACACCGGCAAGAACAGCGGCAGCGGCCTATCAGGCGGCGGCGGCTCGATGAACCGGGGCAAGAGCACCGGCACAAACCAGCAATTCACCGGACGCGAACTGCTGACGCCGGATGAAGTCATGCGCCTGGGGCCGGAGCATCCGATTGTCCTGGTGCGCGGGGAACGCCCCTACCTGCTCGACCGGCTGAACTACCTGGCCGATTCCGAATATGCCGGGCGCTTCGATGCGAATCCCTACCATAGTTGAGGGATGACGTATGGCGTTCATCATCGCGGCGGTTCTCGGTGTCATCGCCCTGGCGTGGTTCCTGCGGCGGCTGTTCCCTGCCCTGTTTGCGGCGGTGTTCGTCCTGTTCGCGCCTGTGTGGCTGGTCGGCGGTGCGCTGCTCGATCTGCTGCGCCGGCCGCTGGCCTTCCTGCGGCCGGTCGGCCTCGCCCTGGCCCGCCTGGTCGGCTTCGTCCTGGTGCTGCCGCTGCTGCCCTTCATCTTCGCCTGGTCGTTCTTCGCGGAACTGTGGCGACAGTTCCGGCCGTCGAAGGCAAGCGCCCCGGCACCGGCCGGGGTCAAGCCGCCTACGCCGATGCAGGCCGCCACAAAGCGCACGGCGGACGTGATCGACCTGGCGGCATTTCGCCAGCGGCAGGGAAAAGAATAAAAGAGTTTTTGAGTTTTGCCTTTTATGAGTAAATGATTTTAGCGGCTAAAATGGGCCGCCCCTCAAGTGTCAATATCAGGCCGGAAAGCGCCCATGCTTCCGGCCTTTTCTTTGTCTGCGCTTGTGCAAACCGGCCAGCGAGGGCGGGTTATTGACACTTGAGGGGCAGGCATTCACTCGCCGCCGGGCTTCTTCCTGGTCGGCTTGGCTTCGGCTGGCGTGATACGGGCCAGCAGCGCGGCGGATTGCTCTTTGAGCGTGTCGATTTGCCCTGCCATGCGTGCGGCTTCCTCGCGGGCCTGGCCGGCGGCTTTCGTGGCCTGGTCGCGTTCGGCCTGGGCAGCGGTGAGGCGTTCGGCCATGCGGTGCGCTTCGGTTGCTGCGGCCTTGCGTTGTTCCTGGTGCGCTTCCTGTTCGGCTTCGGCCTTGGCCTGCACCTTCGCCAGTTCGCCGCGCACCTGGTCGAGCTGGGCGGCGGCGGCCTGGCTGGTCTGGTGCGCCCTGTCCAGCTCCGTGCGCAGCTCGCCGGCCCTGCGCTCGATCTCTTGGGCGCGGGCCTCGGCCGTGTGCGCCTGTTCTTGGGCGGCGGCCAGTTGGCCGCGCAGCTCGGTAGCTTCGCCGCGTGCGGCCGCTTCGGCGGCCTCGATGGACGCCAGGCGGGATTGCAGGGCTTCCAGCTCGCCGGCCTGACGCTCGAAAGCCTCGGCCAGTTCTTGCCGCATGGCGTCTTGCTCTGCCCGCTCGGTTTCCCATGCGGCCTGTGCGCTGCGTAGGGATTCGTTCGCCAGCTCCTGGGCCTGCTGCCAGATCGTCGCCACGGCGGCGCTGCTGGCCTGCTGCACGGATTCCGGCACGGCTACGGCCACCGGCGCGGCCTGGGCCGTCTGCGCCCTGCGCCATTCCTTCATCACGGCACTGGCGGCGTTCATGTCCACGCGGGCGGCACGGCGCACGGCATCGACCGTGGGCATCGTCTCGCGGCCCGATTGCTCGAAAAGATCAGTGGCGGCGGCAATGATGCGTTCGCGCACGTCGGCGGGGATTTGGGGGGCTTGCTGCGTCATGGCCTTGGCTCCGGCGGATAAGATAAGAATAATAATACTATTCTTCTTATTATTATGCAAAGGGTTGTTTTCGCCCGGTTCTTGGGGCTAGCCCGGCAGGGAGCGCGTGGCGGACGAAATTCGGCCCTGTGTGGCCCGTGGCGGCGTTTTCGGGGGTCGGCTGCACCTATCCCCTACCCTCGGCCTCTTTCGCGCCTCCTGCGCGTCCCTGTGCGGCTTGGGTGCATTGCTTGGCGGTTGTCATCGTCGGATATGGCGATGCTGGCCAGTCGATGGCCTGGCGGCCCTTCTTTCTTGGCGTTCAACCTTGCGGCCTTTCAGCTCGCGCAGGTGTTCGAGTTGAGCGCAGACGGTCGGCCTGCCTGCTTTTCCCTGCTAAACCGCTTTTGACGACCTTTCAGTGGCCGCGGTGCTGGATGTGGGCGCAGGCGGTGGAGTTGGCACCGGCGCGGCGTGCCGCGCCTGGTAGATGCCTGGCCGCAGGCCAGCCATTTTTGAGCGGCCATCGGCCGCGATAGGCCGACGCGAAGCGGCGGGGCGTAGGGAGCGCAGCGACCGAAGGGTAGGCGCTTTTTGCAGCTCTTCGGCTGTGCGCTAGCCAGCCAGTTATGCACAGGCCAGGCGGGTTTTAAGAGTTTTAATAAGTTTTAAAGAGTTTTAGGCGGAAAAAATCGCATTTTTCTCTTTTATATCAGTCACTTACAGGTGTGACCGGTTCCCAATGTACGGCTTTGGGTTCCCAATGTACGGGTTCCGGTTCCCAATGTACGGCTTTGGGTTCCCAATGTACGTGCTATCCACAGGAAAGAGACCTTTTCGACCTTTTTCCCCTGCTAGGGCAATTTGCCCTAGCATCTGCTCCGTACATTAGGAACCGGCGGGTGCTTCGCCCTCGATCAGGTTGCGGTAGCGCATGACTAGGATCGGGCCAGCCTGCCCCGCCTCCTCCTTCAAATCGTACTCCGGCAGGTCATTTGACCCGATCAGCTTGCGCACGGTGAAACAGAACTTCTTGAACTCTCCGGCGCTGCCACTGCGTTCGTAGATCGTCTTGAACAACCATCTGGCTTCTGCCTTGCCTGCGGCGCGGCGTGCCAGGCGGTAGAGAAAACGGCCGATGCCGGGATCGATCAAAAAGTAATCGGGGTGAACCGTCAGCACGTCCGGGTTCTTGCCTTCTGTGATCTCGCGGTACATCCAATCAGCTAGCTCGATCTCGATGTACTCCGGCCGCCCGGTTTCGCTCTTTACGATCTTGTAGCGGCTAATCAAGGCTTCACCCTCGGATACCGTCACCAGGCGGCCGTTCTTGGCCTTCTTCGTACGCTGCATGGCAACGTGCGTGGTGTTTAACCGAATGCAGGTTTCTACCAGGTCGTCTTTCTGCTTTCCGCCATCGGCTCGCCGGCAGAACTTGAGCACGTCCGCAACGTGTGGACGGAACACGCGGCCGGGCTTGTCTCCCTTCCCTTCCCGGTATCGGTTCATGGATTCGGTTAGATGGGAAACCGCCATCAGTACCAGGTCGTAATCCCACACACTGGCCATGCCGGCCGGCCCTGCGGAAACCTCTACGTGCCCGTCTGGAAGCTCGTAGCGGATCACCTCGCCAGCTCGTCGGTCACGCTTCGACAGACGGAAAACGGCCACGTCCATGATGCTGCGACTATCGCGGGTGCCCACGTCATAGAGCATCGGAACGAAAAAATCTGGTTGCTCGTCGCCCTTGGGCGGCTTCCTAATCGACGGCGTACCGGCTGCCGGCGGTTGCCGGGATTCTTTGCGGATTCGATCAGCGGCCGCTTGCCACGATTCACCAGGGCGTGCTTCTGCCTCGATGCGTTGCCGCTGGGCGGCCTGCGCGGCCTTCAACTTCTCCACCAGGTCATCACCCAGCGCCGCGCCGATTTGTACCGGGCCGGATGGTTTGCGGCCGCTCACGCCGATTCCTCGGGCTTGGGGGTTCCAGTGCCATTGCAGGGCCGGCAGACAACCCAGCCGCTTACGCCTGGCCAACCGCCCGTTCCTCCACACATGGGGCATTCCACGGCGTCGGTGCCTGGTTGTTTTTGATTTTCCATGCCGCCTCCTTTAGCCGCTAAAATTCAAATGAGTAAATATGTGTTTGAGCGTCAATCCGGCAGGCTGGCGACATACTCGGTCAATAATTCCTTGATGGTCTTGCCCTGCCGGGTTGCGTAGATTTTCAGCTTGGTGTGCTGGTCGGCCGAAAGTTCAAAATTGACCCGCTTCATGCTGGCGGCGTCGTCGGCCAGGCTGGCAAGCGTGGCGGCCTTGGATTTGTCCGTGCGTGCGCTCGGGCGGCCGGCGCTGAGTGTGGTTGCTGCTTTGCTCATTTCTTTATTTCCTCAAAGTATCAAATGAGTTTTTGCTTGATTTCGGCGGCCAGGGCGCGAACCTCGGCCGCTGCATCGCCGTCCGGCTCGGATTCAAGAACGGTCGTGCCGGCGGCGGCCGTGCCGGGATAGCTCACGCGCTGCGTGATGCGGGCATCCAGAATGGGCAGCTCGTAGCCGGCCAACGCCTCGGCAACTTCTCCGCCAATGCGGGTGCCCTTGATGGCACGCGATACAACAAAGGCGGCCTGTAGTTTTCCGTCCGTGACCTCGATGCGCTGCTTGACCAGCTCCACTAGGTCGGCCGTGGCCCAAATGTCGTAAGGCGATGGCTGCACCGGAATCAGCACGAAGTCGGCCGCCTTGATGGCCGACACGGCCAGGTCGGCCGCTTGGGGTGCGCCGTCGATCACGACAAAATCCACCTTGCGGGCTACGTTCTTCACGTCCCGGTCAATGGTCGGCCGGTCGATGCCGACAACGGTTAGCGGCTGATCTTCCCGCACGGCTGACCAATCGCGGGCGCTGCCCTGGGGGTCGGAATCGACTAGCAGCACGTCGGCGCCGTCCAGTTGCAAGGCGCGGGCAAGGTGGGTGGCGATGGTGGTTTTTCCACTCCCGCCCTTCTGGTTCAGCACGGCAATGACTTTCATGTGTTCTCCCGGTGTAGTGCGGATGATGGCTTACTCATTTCATCATAACACAATGAGCGAATGAGTAAAGACGCTTATCATCATTTGGCCGCAATACGCCGTTCCCGCTCCTGGTCGGCCAGCTCGCCGGGCCAGCTCGCCAGCTCGTCATCGGGGAGGGCCGCCAGGATTTGCGGCAGGCTCTGCGTTCGATACGGCGGCGGCGGCAGGTCGGCGGCCGGGCCGTCGCCATCGAGGAACGCCGGGCCTTCTTCCTGGCGTTCATCATCGACGGCCGCCAGGGCGTCGGCTTCGCTCAATGCGTCCTCGGCGAACGCACCACGTCGGCGGGCCTCGGTCTTTGTCACTTCCTCGCCACGCGCCAGCGCCCGGTAAAGGGTCGAACGATGCACGGCCAGCAGCTCGGCCGCTTCCTTCACCGTCCGGCCGTCACGGTCGATCAGCTCGCGGGCGTGCTCGATCTGCGCCGGTGTGAGGGTAGGGCGCGGGCCGAACTTCACGCCTCGGGCCTTGGCCGCTTCCCGGCCGTTCCTGGTGCGGTCGATGATTAGGGAACGCTCGAACTCGGCGATACCGGCAAACACGGTCAGAACCATGCGGCCGGCCGGGGTGGTAGTGTCGGCCCACGGCTCGGCCAGGCTGCGCAAACCCGCGCCGACCGCCTGGATACGCTCGGCAATGTCCAGCAGGTCGCGGGTGCTGCGGGCCAGGCGGTCAAGCCTGGTCACGGCCACAACGTCGCCAGGGCGCAAGTGATCGAGCACGCGGGCCAGCTCGGGCCTGTCGCGCCTGGTGCCAGTGATCTTCTCGGCAAAGATGCGCGTGCAGCCTGCGGCGTGCAGCTCGGCGCGTTGGTTGGTCAAGTCCTGGTCGTCGGTGCTGACGCGGGCATATCCCAGCAGCAGGCCAGCGGCGGCGCTCTTGTCTTTCATGGCGTAATGTCTCCGGTTCTAGTCGCAAGTATTCTATTTCATGCAACTAAAACACGCGACAAAAAACGCCAGGGAAAGGGCAGGGCGGCAAGCTGTCGCACAACTTAGGACTTATGCGACGGGTGCGATTTTTTGGATACACAATTGTGTATCCATGCGATACTGTCGTTTTCAGAAGACGGCTGCACTGAACGTCAGAAGCCGACTGCACTATAGCAGCGGAGGGGTTGGATCCATCAGGCAACGACGGGCTGCTGCCGGCCATCAGCGG
>WBZT01001311.1_pt1 | contig 18372 bp, 18 predicted proteins | sample 5204241 | NCBI WGS metagenome assembly WBZT01 (sample SAMN12344358, study PRJNA552823) | activated sludge metagenome | biome: Activated sludge suspended growth; feature: Nitrification reactor; material: Wastewater; isolation source: activated sludge from nitrification reactor of wastewater...
GGCCGAGGAGCAGAACGGCCGCGAGGGAATCATCGTCGATTCCCGGATACTTGAGCAGCATCGCGAAACCCAGCCGGAGCGGTTCCGCCGAGGGAAGGAAGCGCAGGTCATCGCAGAGCACGTGGGTGCGCAGAGTCTGCGCAGTGTGGCGGATGCAGCGCAGCGAGTCGGTACGCATGGCGTCACGGTTCCCCTCGACCTTCACCCAGGACGTATCCGGGTTGTCGCGGGCCAGCAAGTCGAGGTCGCCCTTGAGGTTTCGGTGGAATCCGACAGTTTGTGCGTAACAGGAGATGAACAGAGGGAATCCGAAGAAGCGTTCACGCTCGCGCTTGAGCACTGCCTCCCGGCCCGAGTTCTGCTTGTCAGGGTGCGCCGCTTGGAAGCAATCCCGCAGCCAGTCAGGGGTCCGGGGGTCGATCGACACCATCGCCGCGTAGGCCCGCTCCTCCTTGCGGACCGGGACCCCACTGGAGTTGATGCGGTTGTAGAGGTTGACGATTTCGGGCAGCTCGCAGTCTCGCTTCACCAGCACGTGCAAGCGCCGTTCATCAGCATGACGAATCCGTGCGACAAGGCTGCCCCACGTCGACGCCTCAACATCCTCTTCGATGGGCGGAAGGGAGTCTGAACTGCGTACCCAGCTGAGTGGGACGAGATGCCGCATGCGCTGGGCGTAGTTGTCTCGCGTTGTCGGGCCCGCATCGGCGGGAGGTTCCTGGGGCCACCGGACGAACGGTTCTGGAGACTCCACGCGGTGGCGATTCAGGCCGAATTCGGGGAAGGCCACGAGGTTGACGGCCCATCGGTTGTCGCTTGAGTCGAACCAGAGTGCCCTCAGAGCCGTCAGTCTCTGCTGTCCATCCACGACGAGCAGTCTGGGCTTTCCCTCCGGCTCCCCCCAGTCACCTGGCACTTCTCCCTGTCTGGTGATTCGGCCAGCCGGCCGCCACAGAATGATCGATCCGCAGGGGGTGTCGTCAATCAGGGACTCCATCAACATCGAGACCGCACGATCGTCCCAGACACGACCACGTTGAAAATGCGGCAGACCTAGCGTGGGCAGCGCCTTCACAAGCTCGGCCACGGTGACGAATCCGTCACCACCTCGCGGGGGGAATGCCACGGGTTGATTCTGCTTCAGGAGCGGGTTCTGGCGCGCGCTGTGCTGAGTGGGCTACTGGGGCAGTTGGCGACGCAGCGGCGCGTCGTCCCACGGATTCGCGTCCCAGAGTTTGTGGAGACCGAATCGGACATGACGGAAGTCGTGTGTGTCGGGGTTGTTGGTTGCGCGGACAGGATCTTGTGGGAGTTCCGTCACCCTTCCCACAGAACTGAGGTGGTGCTCGATATTGAGCTTGGCTACCCAACTTTGTGCGATGTAGTACCAGGCAACGACGTCGTCCAACGACCTGAACCGATCGCTCAGCACTTCACCTTGGCCGAGTGCGCCGAGGCCACGCTGGCCCATCATCTTGCGGTTGAGACCCAACGGATCGAAGACAACAGTGCGCACGGGCCATGGCGCTTGGGTGGCAGCGTAGGCGGACAGCGCACCTCCGAGCGACAGGCCTGAGAGCACGACCCTGTCGCGGAACTCCGGCCTCACCAGTGCAATCAACTGAGCGGCCTGGTGGAACTGGTCTGGGACGCCGGCTCCGATCGCCGTCATGATTCCGGTGATCTTGTCGTCGAATGTTTCCGTCGGGCGATTCACCAGGTAGTACACATCATGGTCCCGGTCGTGGAACAGTCTGGCGTGGAGATCGTCGCCGGAGAAGCCGTTTGCCGGGTCGGTGAACCCCCATCTCCGAGTTCCGAAGACCCCGTCAACGTGCTGCGACTCGAACACCTCGGCGATGTCGGTACCGAACAGCTCGGTGAGTTGTGCTTCGTAGTAGCCGGAGTCGTCGTAGTCGCCGTCAGAGCCCTGATTGTCGCTCCGGAGCGTTCCGCACACGTTCGCCAAACACAGATAGCTGCGGTACTCAATCGTCTCTTCCAGCCTCATTGCAGATCAGCCTCCCCGTCTCCGGTCCGGCGTCTGGCGAGCCGGGCCGCGTGATGCAGCGACGCGTGCATTGCAGTCATGGGAAGGCTATCCGTGCACGGAGTCCCTTCGAGTGCTGATGCGCTGCCCGAAAGCCCACCGGTCAACCGCGGCTGGTGTCCCGGAGTTGCCTCCAGGACACCAGCCCGTCTCCTTCAGTCGAACAAGTCGCCGAAGCGGTACCTCAGGTCCGACCCTAGGATGGTTGCCGGCTCGACAGCACCCCACCCGTCGAGGGCGCGGCAGAGTGTCTCCAGTTCGGCCGTCACTACCTGCGCAATCTCGACCCTGCTGGGGAACCTGCCCTCGTTGGTCGCGGCCCAAGCCTTCATCGCCTCATCGAAGCGGAAGGTGACGATGGCTTCAACCTCTTTCTGAAACCGCTCTCGGACCCTAGCCTCGTTCACGGGTGTCCGCGGGATCCGAGGCCCGTTGTATTCGTAGTCACTCACTGTGATCTCCCCTGTGGAATTGGATACACCTCACCCCCGGAGGGGCTCGGTGCGGGGAGATCTCTCGCTACATGTCGTGGTCAACCAGGAGGTGCTCGGTTCTATTCCGTCTCGTCCTGACGCTTGCGTGCGGTGGTGAAGTCGCGGGGGTCCGTGAATCCGTAGAGCACCTCGACACGCCGTGCCCAATCGTCGCGGTCAGTGCACGGGCGGGCCAGGAGACGCCCAGCGGTGACGTCGGCGGCCAATTGTGCGACCTCTCGGCGCAGGCGGCGTCCGCGGTCGTCGGGGTTCACAGGTCGAGTGGACAAGAACAGCGACGCCTCGCGATTACGGGCAGTGGTTCGGGGGTTGTCCGGGTCGAGGCGGTTGCCCACGAGTCGGCCCTGCCAGATGTCGGCGCGGTACCAGACCGGCACTTCGGAGGTGCGGCGCATGCCGCTGCGATCCCGAGTGCTGCCCGGGTCCATCCAGTGGGTGGTTCGTACATCGGCGGTGGGGAACGCGCGGGCGAACAGTCCCCGGGCTATCTGCAGGGTGTCGCCGGTGTTCTTCACCTCGTCCACGATGAGCACCCGACGTCCGTCCAGCCATGCGGCCACCGAATCAGCCTGGGGGAGGAAGACCCTTCGCAGTGCCGCGATCGCTTGTTCGGGCACCTTCGAGACGTCGATCACCCCGAACTCTGACCCGCCCGTGTAGCTCCACCACTGCTCCCGGTCGATGTTCACGAAGCGGAACTGCGGCATTGGCGGGACGCGGGCTTGAGTGAAGTCCGTGCCGGGAGTGCGGGCCAGTATCGGCCACAGGGCTCGTGCCAACCAGGCCACCGGGCGCCCCGACTTGTCGAGGCAGACGACGTAGTCGGGGATCCAGCCGTCATGACCTTCGAGCCGGTAGATCAGCGCATCCGTCAGTGTGGCGTAGCGAGACCGGAGTGACGCCGGTTCGAGGATCGAGTAGCTCACGGCTCCGTCAATCGCTGTCTCCTCGGATGACTCGTGGCTCGAGTTGAACCGCTACCCATTTCCCAGAACGCCGGATCTACATTCTGGTGCGGGACACCAGGAGGTTCAAGATCGATGACCTGCCTTGTAGGGAGGTCATCGGCTGTTCTGGCGCCTCATCGTGGGACGCTGCAGCGAGGCGTCGAACATCTTTCGGTCCCACGCACCTGTTGAGTCACGCAGATGCCGGTGCCGTCCGCTATCCCCGTGCATGCGTTCACCAGAACGGGCGCTTCCTGCTGCCATCCCTATGGAGCGACTCACTCACTACAGTGTCTTTCGTCAGGTTGCGGCCCGACGGGCTTCCTCGCCAGACGGCAGGACAGACCCCCACCCGCACGATCAATTTCGTGCTGCGCGGGGGTTCTGGTGCCGCTGCTTCGGTCATCGGCGGAGTTGCTGTTGTCGCAACTCCTCAATGACCATGCGGTGGCGCGATTGACGCAGCAGTTCGCCATCGATGTCGGATACATGCCGTCGTCCGGCGAGGTCCGATCCTGGAGATCCTCCTTGCCCGTGCTTATGGCCGACCTCGCGGAAGCCGGCCTTGCCGATGTCGAAGTGCTCGTGGAACACCGACTGCCGCGGTCCAGCAAACGCACCGATGTGATCCTCGCCGGCAACCACGCGAAGTCGGGTGCGCCCACCTACCTGGTAGTCGAACTCAAGCAGTGGAGCAGGGCGGCGGCCGATCCCGAGGACCATGATCTGGTCACGGTGGACGCCTACGGATCACGTCCGGTCCTGCACCCGGGCAAGCAGGTGCAGAACTACGTGCACTACATGCGGGACTTCCTCAAGGTGCTGGAGGCCGAGCCACAGGCGGTCGGCGGGGCGGCGTACCTGCACAACGCCTCCGAGGCGGGTGTGTCGACGCTTCGAAGGCGGGCCGAAACCGCAGAGAGTCGCCTCTTCACCGGCGACGAGCGCGGACGCTGGCTCGAATACCTGACCACGCGGTTTGCTGCCGAATCGGGGGCGGATGCGGCGGACAGGCTGCTGGGGTCGGTCGTGGCGCCGAGCAAACAACTGATGACTCTGGCAGCGCAGGAGATCCAGGAGCGCGAGCAGTTCGTGCTGCTCGATGAGCAGGAGGTCGCCTACCGGCTGGTGCTGAACGCCGTCCGCCAGTCGGTCCGCTCCGACCACAAGTCCGTGGTGATCGTCACGGGCGGGCCAGGCAGCGGGAAGAGCGTGATCGCGCTGTCCCTGTTGGGAGAGTTGTTCCGGCAGGGTAGAACAGCAGAACACGCCACCGGTTCGAAGGCGTTCACCGAGACGCTGCGCCGCGTGGCCGGACGCCGTAACAGCCGGGTGAAGGAGTTGTTCGGCTACTTCAACCAGTTCGCCGTCGACGAGCCTAACTCGCTGGATGTGCTGATCCTCGACGAGGCCCACCGGATCCGGGAGAGCAGCAACAACAGGTTCACCAAGCGCACGCATCGCTCGACCAAGCCGCAGGTCCAGGAACTGATCGACGTCGCCCGGGTTCCGGTGTTCCTGCTGGATGAACACCAGGTCGTGCGGCCGGGCGAGATCGGCACCGTGGCGGCGATTCGGCAGGCGGCGCAGCAGCGCGGGCTCGAGGTGCACGAGGTCGAACTCGACGCGCAGTTCCGGTCGGGTGGATCGCGGTTGTACGAGGAGTGGGTCGTGCGGTTGTTGGGCCTGGCCGACGGCGGCCCGGTCGACTGGACCGGCGACGACAACTACACGCTGTGGGTCGCGGATACGCCGGCGCAGATGGAGCAACTCCTGGCGCAGAAACTGGACCAGGGATATGGCGCACGGATGTCCGCGGGCTTCTGCTGGCCATGGTCCGATGCGGTCAGGGGCGAGGCCCTGGCCGACGACGTGAACATCGGCGAATGGGCCCGGCCGTGGAACAACAAGGAGGAACGCCGCCACGACGCTGCGCCGCCTCGATCGTTGTGGGCGACGGAGGACGGCGGTTTCGGGCAGGTGGGCTGCGTCTACACGGCGCAGGGCTTCGAGTACGACTGGTCCGGGGTCATCCTCGGCCCCGACCTGGTGTGGCGGGAAGGTCGCTTCGTCGCCGACGTGACCGAATCCCGCGACCCGGCGTTCCGCGGCAAGAACGCCGCCGGCTTCGACACGTTCGTGCGCAACGTCTACAAGGTGCTGCTGACCAGAGGGATGGTGGGCACGGTGATCTACTCGACCGACGCTGCGACCCGCGAGATGCTGAAGGGACTGGTCAAGGGTGACCTTTGAGGACCTGACGACCGCGATCCGTGAGTTTGCCGTCGAACGGGATTGGGAGAAGTTCCATACCCCGAAGAACCTGGCCATGGCGGTCGCGGGTGAAGCGGGGGAACTCGTGGCGCAGTTGCAGTGGCTCGGCGCAGAGGAGACCCTCACGTCGGACAAGCGTCGAGCCGTGGTCGAGGAGATGGCCGATGTGCTCATCTACCTGGTCCGGATGGCCGACGTCCTCGGGGTGGACCTGCTGGCCGCGGCCGCGGCGAAACTGGAGGCCGACGGTGAGCGCTACGTGGCTGAGGAGGTCAGGGGCAGCGCGGAGAAGAAGGCCTGAGAGGTATTCCTATCGATATACTAGTTGTATGACTACCACCATCAAGGTCGCCAACGACGTGCGCGACCGGCTCAAGGTGCAGGCGGCGCGCGAGAACCGGACGCTTGGCGAGCACCTCGCTCACCTCGCAGACCTCGGTGACCGGGAGATCCGGTTCTCGGCCTTGCGTCGGGCGATCGACCACACGTCTGCGCACGCCATGCAGTCCTACGCCGCGGAGGTCGCTGACTGGGAACGTGTCGACCGTGACTGATCTGACCCCCGGCGAGATGGTCTGGGTGTCCCCCGACATGACCGTGGGGCGCGAGCACGCCGGCAGACGGCCCGCGATTGTGGTCTGCGGAGCGGACTATCTGGCGATTGTGAACACACTGGCCATCGTGGTCCCGGTGACCGGTGTGGACAGAGGGTGGCCCAATCACATCCCCGTTGACGGGGTCTCCCTGCCAAAGCCCTCGTGGGCGATGACCGAACAGGTGAGAACCATTACGCGGGTGCGTGTCTCGGGCACTCTTGGCCGGGTCACCGATCAGACGTTGACCGAAATTCGCATGTGGATCCGCGACTTCTTGGACCTGTGAGCGGGGCTGCTGGTTACGCACATCGTGTCGCACCCCCGGCGTAGCGTCGTGAGTGGAGAGATGGGGGAGTCATGGAAGAACTGCAGCAGTGGCCGGAGGAGGACCTTTGGTCGAAACTCGGTGAGGTCGAGGGCCGGGAGCGCATCGACATCCTGTACGAGCTCGCAAGCCGGGCATCCCAGCGGGAGGACTTCCCCCGGGCGACCACGCTGTGGCAGGAGATCGAGTCGACCGCGCAGGAACTCGGCGATCTGACTGTCGCTGCCGAAGCCGTGCGGCTTCAGGGCAGCGCCGCATTCTTCGTGGGTGACTTCGACGGCGCTGTCGAGCTCTATCAACGCGCGGCGAAGGGACATGAAGAGGCGGGCCGGCCACGTGACGCCGCCGGTGCGCTGTGGTGCCTCGCCGACACCTATCGTGCTCTGGGCGACTTCGAGGATCAACTGCAGGCAGCGTCAGAGAGTCGGACGATCGCGGAGTTCGAGGGGGCGGACAGTCTGGCCGGAGACGCGTGCCTGCTGCAGGCGCGAGCGCTCTATGCGCTCAACCGGGATCAGGAAGCGGTGACCGCCTGCATGGCCGGGCGCGATCACTACCGTGCCGACGAGCGTCCGGACAAGGTCGCCCAGATCGATGACTTCGCGGTGACCGTCCACCTCTACCTCGGGAACCTCGACGAGGCTCTCGACCTCGCACGTGGGTGTCTGGTGCTCGCGAAAGCATCCGCAACCGGTGATGACGACCCGTACGCGCGGCTGCGGCTGGCAGAGGTGTTCCAGCGCCGTGGCGAGAGCGATCTGGCTCTGGAGCACGCGGATATCGCTATGGCGTCCTACCGCTCCGGCAACGACCTGGGCGGGGCGGGCTTGTGCGAGCAACTGAGGGCGGATGCGCTGTTCGACAAGGGTGAGCCCGAGAAGGCCTTGGACGCCTACGCCGACGCTCGTGTCCTTTTCGACGCCACGGGCCGCGATTACGATGCGTTGCGCTGCGAGACCCGTTTCGGCATTGTGCAGCACTACCTCGGTGACTACCGGCAGGCCGCCCGCGTCAATCGGCGGCTGATCGAGGCCTACACGCGGATGGGCGATCGAGAGGAGGATGTGCGCTGGAGCATCGTGCGGCTGATCGACAACCTTCACGAAGAGGGGCAGCAGGACGCCTGTCTGGAGGTGGCGCAGACCTACATGGAGGCCTGGCCCGAGGGCGTCACCGCGGATGACTCCACGTACCGCGAGTTCCTGGGCCTCTACGCCTTGGCGCTGGATGCCACGGGCCAGGCTGACCAGGCGACGGCAGTGGCCGAGCACGTGATTCGGCACACGCCGGCGCGTGAGGCCAGTCTCGGGACCGCCTACTGCTACGAGGTCAGGGGACGCAGTCGGCTGGACCAGGATGAAACAGCGGCGAGTCAGGACTTCTCACACGCGATCGCCCTGCACCTGGCCAGGGGAAGAGTCGATCGGGCGCGGGAACTGTCGAAGTACTTCCTGCCCACCGACGGTGCTTCGACGGGCGGCGTCAGCGTTCGGCAGGTCGACGACAGCGCGGCATCGGAGGCCGGCCACGGGTGAGCGGCCGCGCGCGCTGACACCGCGCTCCTGACTCACCGGACCTGCTCACCGCCGGTGTTTGCGCCGAGCATGCGCAGGGCCAGCAGGATGATCAGGTCCGCGATCAGAAGAGCCGCGCCCCAACCGATGTGGCCTTGCGATGCCAATGCCAGAGCAGCGATGAGGAACACGGCGATCTCGACGCCGTTTCGCAGCGAAGGCGAGAGCCGGATGCGAGCCTTGGGTGACAGCAGCAGACCCCAAAAGGTGGCGACGGCGACAACACACACCACTGCGACCAGCCCGCCGATCACAGCGCCGCCGACCACCGCATAACCCCACCACGCGAACGCAGCCAGGAGTGCGAGTTCGAGGAGGAAGCGCGCAGCCAGGATGATCGGGAGCATCCAACGATTCTCCCGCGGAGCTCAGTTCTGCGAGAAGGGCTTCACACGGCTTCCGTTGGCCGCAACGGGTGCGATGGTCGAGATGCGGTCCGGCTCGACGTCATCGACGAGATGTGTGAGAACCGACAATGTGCGGTGCAGCATGTCCCGGTTCTTGTGTACCTTCGCGGTGCCCTTCATCGTGCTCACCCCAATCTGCTCTGCCTCTAGTGTATCGACGGAATCAGGCGGTGTCTGAAGGTCCTGGCGAGTGATTCCTCACACATTCGCGCTTTGAGCGACGATTTCGGTGGTCCCGCGGCGAATTCACGGGGTGCAGTACGGCCCACAGCCGCGCCCTGGAGTACCGCCGGGCAGGAGCAGGGAGGGTGTCTGCCCATCCCGAACATAGGTATTGCGCGCCCACGGGTCGAACTGCCGCAACTGCTGCAGACGCCACCTTGCCGTTACGGAACGTGACGACGACGGTCTTCTCGCCACGACAGGTCGGGTAGCCCCTGACCACTTCGCGTCCTGTGCGCCTCAGCGTCGAGCCCGCTGTCCCGACGATCTTGCGGACCGTGCGTCTGGTCGCGCCCTTGGAGATCCGATTCCTCTCGGCCTTGGATGCACAATTGGTGCCTGTCCCGGCGCGCTGGGGGGCCGCGCTCGCGGTCGCGATACCGCCCGCAACCACCAACAGCGGTGCCGACACAAGGACCAGCACGCGCTGCCAAGGCGTACCGGTCATGCGACCCCTCCACCGATCAGTGACACGGCGACGGTACCGGCCCGCTCGCCGGCCTGGCAATGCCGCCTGATGAGACGTCGAGCCCGTCAGCGCAGATCCCGTCCCAACAACTCCTCGTACGTCTCCCGCCGCACCCCGACGCGCGCGGAGCCGTCCTCGCAGAACACCACCGGCGGGCGCAGGGCGCCGTTGTAGTTGTTGCTCATCGTGAACGTGTACGCGCCGGTGGCGGGGATGACCAGCAGGTCGCCGACCGCCGGCTCCATCAGCTCGTGGCCTGTGACGAAGGTGTCCCCGGACTCGCAGTGCCGTCCGACGACGTCGCAGACCTCCAGTCGACCGGACTTGTCGATGATCGCGGGGTCGAAGGGCTGGCCGTAGAGCGAGACCTCGAGGTTGTCGCCCATGCCGCCGTCGACGGCGACATGGGTGCGTACGCCGCGCTTGACCGTCACGACGCGATAGAGCGTGATGCCGTTCGGGCCGACCATCGACCTGCCGGGCTCGATCATCAGCTCCACATCGGTTCCCAGGTGGTGATGCACGGCAGACACCAGACGCTCGGCGTACTCGTCGATCGTGGGCGCGGCGTCCGACGGTACGTACCGGATGCCCAGCCCGCCGCCGACGTCATAGACATCGAAGCGCTCCAGCTTCGCCAGCGATGCGATGGCCTGCTCGAACTGGTCCACGTTGAGGATCTGGGACCCGACATGGGCGTGCAGTCCGCGCAGGTCGAGCATCGGCTCGCGGCGGATCTGCGCGATGGCATCCTCGATCTGGTGACTGGGGATGCCGAACTTCGACGTGTCGTGACCAGTGGCCATGGCGGGGTTCGTCTCGGCGTCCACCGACGGGCTCACGCGAAGCAGAACCGGCACGGGTTGGTTCGCCAACCGCGAGATGCGCACGACGTCATCGAGGTTGTCCACGACGATGTACCCGACGCCCATCTCGATGGCTTTGGCGATCTCGGCGTCGGACTTGGCGTTGCCGTGCAGCACGACGCGCGAAGGGTCGATTCCGGTGCGTTCCGCGGCCAGCAACTCCCCGAGCCCGGCCACATCGAGCCCACATCCGGTGTCCGCGATCAGGCCCATCACCGAAGGTGTCGGGAAACTCTTCGATGCGAACAGCACCTGGCTGTGCGGATGCCGCGAGGTGAGCGCCTCCTGGAACGCCACGGCCCGCGCGCGCAGCCCCGCGGCGTCGATCAGGTACGCCGGCGTCCCGAACTCTTCGGCCACTTCGGCGACCGGGCACCCGCCGAGGATGAGCCGGCCGTCGTCGAGCGCGGCGTTGGGCGGGTACACCGACAGGTCCATGATCGGGAGGCTACCTAGGATTGCCCACATGCCCAACCCCGCTGATCCGCTGCAGTTCACCCATGGCCCGACGTGGCGCAACTCGCTGGCTCTGGCGCCCTTGACGAATCGGCAGAGCCACCCCGATGGGGTGCTGTCCGACGACGAGATCGACTGGCTCACGGCCCGCGCGGAAGGGGGGTTCGGTCTGGTGATGACGGCGGCCGCCTTCGTCGCGCCGGCGGGGCACGTGTGGGACGGGCAACTGGGAGTGGCCGACGATGACCACCTGCCCGGGTTGCAGCGGTTGGCGAAGGGCCTGCGCGCGGCGGGCGCCGCGAGTTCGGTGCAACTGCACCACGGCGGGCGCCGCGCGGAGCGGGCGATCACCGGCAGGGCCGCGCAGTGCCCCTGGGACGACCCCGATCACGATGCGGTGGGGATGACCCTCGACGAGATCGAGGCCAGTGTGGCGGACTTCGTCGCTGCGGCGGTGCGGGCGGAACGGGCGGGCTTCGACGGGGTCGAGGTGCACGGGGCGCACGGGTATCTGATCGGGCAGTTCATGGACTCCACGCGCAACAACCGGGCCGACGCGTACGGCGGATCGCTGGACAACCGATTCCGGATCGTGGGCGAGGTGCTCGAAGGGATCCGTGCAGCGACCGGTGACGACTTCCAGCTCGGTCTGCGACTCTCCCCGGAGGGCTTCGGGATCCCGCTGGCCGATGGTCGCGAGTACGCACGCCGGGCTCTGGAGACGGGCCTGCTCGACTACCTCGAACTGTCGCTGTGGGACGTGTTCATGCGCCCGCGCAAGGGCGGAGACGGTCTGCTCATCGACCACTTCGTCGACTTGCCGCGCGGTGCCACGCGCTTGGGTGTCGCGGGCCGTGTGCTGTCGACCGCCGACGCGCAATGGTGCCTGGACAAGGGTGCGGACTCCGTGTCGGTGGGCAAGGGGGCCATCGTGCACCACGACTTCGCGGCCCGGGCCGTCGCGGACGAGGCGTTCACGGCGCGGTCACTTCCGGTGTCGGTGGACGTGCTCACGCAGGAGCGTGTCGGGCCGGCGTTCATCGACTACCTCGCCGAGACCTTCCCTGACGTGGTCGAGGTCTGATCGCCCTCAGTACGCCTCGTACAGGCTCGTCGCGATCTTGCCGAGGTCCTCGTTGGCCGCGAAGACGCCTTGGAGGTCGTCGAACATCGCCTGGTTCACGATGATCGCGATGGCCAGCTTGCGCCCCGACTGTGCGTCGATGTAGCCGCCGAGGGCCTTGGTCTCCACCCGAAGTCGCTGGTTGAGCAGGTCCCCGGCGCCGAGCGTGCCGGTCTTGGCGAACACCTTGCCGGCGGCGGGGCTGTCCTTCTGGACCTCCGCGACGGAGCCGTCCACGCCCATGATCGGCATCGCCTCCTGCCACTGTTGCGCATCGGGCCGGGCGTTGAATATCTGCATCAACTGCGTGACAGACGTCGGTGTGACGAAGTTCCCGGGCAGGCCGGACCCGTCGACCAGCGATGCCTGCGTGGTGTCAAGCCCGGCGCCGCCGAGCACCTTGGCCATCTCCGGGAAGCCGTCGTCGCAGTCTGTGCTGCCGACCGACGCCGCGAGCAGGCAGACCTGGGTCTGGGCGCCGCGGTTGTAACTGACCTTGAGGATGTAGGTGGCGTTCTCCTGCAGCGGCAGGCCCTCGAGTGCAGCCACCTCGGGGAGTCCCTCGACCTGGTCCGGCAACTGGCGCTGAGGGTTGGGCGCGGTCGGGTCCGCCGACACCTGTACGCCGGCTCGCTGCAGAGCCTCGATGAAGGCGGTACGGGCGAACCGCGGCGGGTCGGTGAAGTGCTCGACCTTCAACTGCGGCTCGGCGTCCGCGGCGATGGTGCCGCGAAGCAGGATCACGCCGTACTCCGGGCTGCTCAACTCGATGCCGGTGTCCTCGCCGGCGGCCACGGTCTTGACGCGGTTCACCACCCGCCACGGCGCCACCTCGGGTCGCATCTCGACGGAGGCGCGCTCACCGACCTCGCCGGGTGTGGCGACCACGTCGATGAGGTTGTTGTTGATGACGATGGGTGAGACGGGCCCGTCGTTCTCGCCGAGATCGCGGGTGACCCACAGCCGGTCGTCGATGATCACGTCGCCGTCGATCCGGTCGATGCCCGAGGCCTTGACCTGCGCGGCGAGGTCGTCAAGGCCTGCCAGCGGGTTGTTGTCCGTGATCGTCGCGCCCGGCAACAGGTTGGCGTCGTTGTGGTCCATGTCCGTGAACACGACCTGCCCGTCGGGCCCGGTCTGCCCACCCATCAGGATGTCGCCCTTGGCGACGAGCACGAGGTCGCCGTCGAGACTGCCGCCGTCGACCTCGCCGTCGCGCACGACCGGCGTGGTGATCGTGGAGTCGGGCCCGAACTTCAGCCACACAGCGCCCACGCTGTAGGTCTTCGTCACCGACGCCGGCTCGAGCAGAGTGGCGCTGTTGTAGTCGACCAGGACCTCCCCGGACTCCGCGTCCGTCACGTGGATGCCCCAGATTCCGTTGGTGTACGGGGCCGATTCGATGATCTCCACGGCGCTGTCGGGCAGGCCGGGGATCGCCGACTCGGGTTCTGCCGACGAGCAGGCGGCGAGGGGGATCAGGGTGAGGCCGATCAGCAGGGCGCGCATGGTCGAGAGAGTACCCGTGGGCCATCCGCGAGCCGTTCGTAGATCCGAGAGCGGTTCGGAGCCTCCGAAGCGCTCTCGGATCTACGAAGTGCTCACGGATGAGCAGAGCGGCTCGTCGCTCAGAACCCGAGCACGCTCGCGAGGATCATGAGTGCGGCCGCGAGCCCGAAGAACACCAGCCACGGCCACGTCTTGCGCCACCGTTCGGACCGGCGGGCCTGCTTGGCGCGCTTGACGGCCTCACCCTGGCCCTGCAGCTCGGCGCGGTCGAGCTCGGCCCAGCGCTCACGCCGGGCCTGCTGGTCACGTTCGCGCGCGGACTGCTCCTTGTGCGCGGCGTCGTTGGCCCAGTCCTCGTCGAAACTCACAGGGCCAGCCAAACACAGCCCAGAAGCTTTCGGTGAGGATGTTGCACGTGAGGTGTCACATTCTCACCGAAAGGCTGCCGGCGCCGAAGCGTCACGTCGCGCGGCGCGCGTGCCACCACGCTCCGCACCAGTTGTCCTCGTTGCGCAGCACCGCCTCGTCCCACCCCGCCAGCTCGGCGGCAGCGGCGTGTGTCGACTCCGCGAAGGCCAGCAGGGCCGCGTCGGGATCGGGGGCCGTGCGCACGGCTTCGTAGGGGAGCACGAACTCGCCGAGGGTGGGAAGCCACATCGCCGCTTCCGGTGCCACCTGCGCCTGCGCGAAACCGTCGGGCGACGGGTAGGCGTACGCATAGAAGATCGGGTCCGGGTTCTCGACGTTGCCGGGCCAGAAACCCAGGCTCGTCACCTCGTGGGAGTAGGCCTCACGCGCGACCTCGTCGGCGAAGTTCGGCATACCGCCCGGGTGCGGCGGTGCCTCCCGGCCGGAGAAGCGGGTCACCGCCAGGTCGAAGCTGCCCCAGAAGAAGTGCACCGGGCTGACCTTGCCGAGGAACTCCGCGCGGAACGCCAGGAAGACGCGGTGGGCCTGGACCAGGGCCTTCCACAGCGCGTGGGCGTGGTCGGGGTTGTAGGTCCCGTTCTCGGTGTCTTTGTCCAGCGGCGTCGCGTCGGCGATCTCGCTCGGGACGGGGTAGATGTGGGGCTCGATGCCCATGTCGGCCAGAGCGGCGACGACCTCGGCGTAGAAATGGGCGGTGGTCTTCGACTCGAGGCGGATGCGCGTGGTCCGGCCGTCGTCGCAGCGGATGACCAGCTCGTGATCCACGAAGTCGAAACTCATGTCGTAGGCGTTCGGCACATGCGGGATCAGCGACGTGCCGAGCCCGCGGGCCTGCACGTACAGCGGCACGCTCCAGGAGTGGTTGATCCAGGGCGTGTGGGCCATGCGGACCTTGCCCACGATCTGGGTCCATCGATGCAGGGTGGCCAGCGTCGCGCCCCACTCGTTGGACGGAAGCGGCGGCCAGGTCGGCACCGCGGAGGGGTGCCAGCCGGCCGTGTCGGCGAGGGTCCGGGAAGTCATGCGCTGAAGTCAACCACGCAGTCAGCAGGTTCGCAGGGTCCGCCAGATTGCTACGTGCGCCGCATCAGTCACCGACAGTTCCGGAACGACAGCAGCGAGATCCTTCGCGCGGTGGACAACGGCGAGTCCTGCGAGATCACGAACTACGGTCGGGCGGTGGGCCTTGTGGTCCCCGCACCGTCGAATCCGCTCGAACAATTGCGCGCGGCCGGCAGAACCCGACCCACCGAAGTCATCGCCGGCGCCGAGCTGGATGCCATGCGAGATGAGCGGTGATGCGGTACCTCGACACATCGGCCGCCGCGACGACGGTCATTGTGGTCGATGTCCATACCGCAGCGCTGTGTTCCTGGACCAAGGATGAGCTGGTCGCGAGCCAGCTCAAGGCGACTGAACTGCGCAGACCACTTCGTGACCTACGACCCACGGCGGGCCGAGGTGGCACGACGTGCGGGCCTGAGGGTCACTGCCGGTGTTCCTTGACGCCCTACACGTTGGCCAGCACCAGGCTCACACCGCCCAGCCCCGCGACGCCCAACACGGCCAGCCGCGCCGCGGCCGCGGAGACCCGGGTCATCAGGGAGGCGCCCACGACTGTCCCCACGAGCAACGCCGCGACCATCCACCACTCCGGTGCGACCAGGCCCACGACCACGGCGGTGACCAGGTTCTGGATCAGGAAGATGAACTGCAGCGTGGCGCGGGTCTGCGCAGGACCCCAGTCGGTGTTCGCCGCGTACATGCCCACCGGCGGCCCCCCGACGCCGCCGACGACGTTGAGGGTCGCCGATGCCACGCCCGCAGCCAAGGCGCCGGGAAGACCCCGGAACCAAGCCCAGGAGGCGCCGCGAGCCAGTAGGACCACGCCTGCGACGACTGCCACTCCGGCAGCCACCGCGACCACGCGGGTGTCCACCCCGGCCAGTGCCATCGCGATGACCGGCGTGGACAGAAGGATCGGAAGCAGCAACGCGCCGGCGCTGCCCAGGCGCACCGCGCGCCACTGGCGCGACAGGGGGAACACCGACGACATCGCCGCCAGGATCACGACGACCGCGACCCCCTCGCGGGGGCCGAGGAAGGCGAGCAGGGCCGGTGCCGACACGAGCGAGAAGCCCATGCCGGTCACCGCCTGCGCTATTGCCCCGGCCGCGATCGAGATCACGACCAGCGCGATGAGGAACTCCATGTCAGGGCTGGAGCCGGTACCGGCGCTGGAAGGCCATCGCCACGACCATCAGCAGCGCGGGGACCGCCGTGAAGCCGACGACCAGCGCCGTCATCGCGGAGTCTGTCTGCGTCACCGTCTCTCCGGCGGACGAGGCCGCGAAGCCACCGATCGCCAGGATCATCGAGTAGACGTAGGGGCCGATCGCCGTGCCGGTGGCCTCGGTCGCGGTCCACACGCCGGTGTAGGAGGCCGCGGTGGAACCGTCCGCACTCGCCGCGCGGGCCACATCGGGAACCATCGAGAAGGCGAACAGCTGCAGACCGGCGAAGGCCACACCCATCATGAGCACGATGGCCACCGAGACGGCCAGGCCGAGGATGGAACCTGCGGCCAGGCCCAGCGAGCCGACCACGAACATCGACTGGCTGATCAGCAGACCCTTCTGCTTGGTCAGTCCACGCTTGTTGGCGCGCAGCCACAGGGGGCTGGCGATCAGGGCCGGCACCAGGAACGCCGCCATGAACACCGCGGTCAGGCCGACCCGGTCGAACACGTACGCCGAGTAGTAGGGCAGCGCCGCCATGAACAGGTGCGTGACGGTCCCGGTGAACAGGTAGGACAGCACGAGCATCCGGAAGTTGCGATCGGCCAGCGAGGTGCGGATGCCCTCGACGAATCCGGGGTGCGCCTCGCCGGTGAACTCCTTGGGCATGTAGGCGCCGAGGCGCTTGATGCCGGTGATCGCGACGATGCCGGAAACGAGCATGACGACCGATAGGTAGACAGCCATCATCGTGTAGTCGCCGCGCTCGCCGGACTTGACCAGCGCGGGCGCCATCACGCCGGCGCCGAGCAGACCCACGGTCAGCACGACCATGCGGTAGGTCATGACCCGGGTCCGCTGGTAGTAGCCGACGTTGAGGTCGCTGGGGGTCGTCAGGTACGGCACCTGGAACGACGCGAACAGCAGGTTGCCCAGCACGTAGAAGAAGCCGACCCACAGGGCCGCACTCACGCCGGACAGCGACGCCGGGACGGAGAACATCCCGATCAGGGCCAGTGTCAGGAACAGCCCCAGCCACATCATGTGGCGACGGTGGCCGTACTTGGCCCGCTGCCGGTCGGACACGGTGCCGAACCAGGGGTGCACGATGACGTCGAGCACCTTGGGCAGCAGCAGTGCGAAACCTGCGATCCAAGGGGCCACGGCCAGCACGTCGGTCATGAAGTAGAGCAGCAGCAGGCCGGGCACGGTGACCCAGACGCCCATGCCGACCGAGCCGGTGGCGTAGGCGAGCAACTTGCCCGAGGACGGCGCAGTCTCGGTGGAGTGCGCCTCGACGGTTGATTCAGTGGTGACAGTCACGGGTCGTCTCTCCTCAGGCAGCGCTCTTGGCGCGGGCGACGACGCCGCGGGCCAGGGTTGCTGCGTCGAAGGCGCCGGAGGTGGCGCGCTCGAGCAGGGTCTTGGTGACGATGCGGTCGACCACTACCGGCAGGTGCCGGGCGAGGAAGAACTCGAGCTGCCCCTTCGGGCTGGTGGGCACGTCGCGGCGGATCTGCCGGGAGAGCCCGGCGTTGACGATCGCGTCGACCACACCTTCCAGTGGCTCGTAGGTGCTCATTCCCTCAAGCGACAGTCCGGCGTCCTTGGTGGAGTCGTGGATGGGGCTGCGGACCGCCGACGGGTAGACGGTGGTCACACCGACGTGTCCGGCGAGCTCGAGGCGCAACGCGTCGGCGTAGGCGACCATCGCGCGCTTGGACACGCCGTATGCGGCGGCCAGCGGGAGCTGCATGACGGCCATCCGCGAGGCGACCATGACCACGCGGCCCTTGGACTCGACCAGGGCGTCGACGCACTGGCTGGTGACCCGCCACGCGCCGATGAGGTTGATCTCCAACTGCCGGTACAGCTCGGCGTCGGGCATGAACTCCGCGGGAGCGGGCCCGCCGGTGCCGGCGTTGTTGACCAGGATGTCCAGTCCGCCGAGCAGTTCGAGGGCCTGGGCCACGCCGTCGATCACGGACTGGTCGTCAGTGATGTCGCAGGCGATGACCGGGATCTCGTCGGTGGCCGACGGCTTGAGGTCGAGGCCGACCACGGTGGCCCCGCGCGCGGTGAAGTCCGCGGCGATGGCCCGGCCGAAGGTCCCGGACGCGCCGGTGACCAGCACCCGCTTGCCCGTGGCGTCGGTGTTGTCGTGAAGGTAGGGGATTCTCATTCTCGGTCTTCTCTTGTCTGTCTCAGGCCGCGGACGCGTGCGTCGGGACGGGGCGGGGGGTGCTGGTGAAGCGAGGCATGCCCAGGCGGATCCGGGCGGCACCGCGGGTGAGTTCCTGTGCGCTGTCGGCGATGAACGCGTCGAAGTCGATGCGCATCATCGGGCGCTTGCTGCCCCAGCGGTCCACGGCGGCGTTGTAGGCCTTCGTGATC
>WBZT01001313.1_pt1 | contig 18360 bp, 18 predicted proteins | sample 5204241 | NCBI WGS metagenome assembly WBZT01 (sample SAMN12344358, study PRJNA552823) | activated sludge metagenome | biome: Activated sludge suspended growth; feature: Nitrification reactor; material: Wastewater; isolation source: activated sludge from nitrification reactor of wastewater...
GAAGAAAGCGCCAACGCTTCCGGGTCGCACCGCCGTATTCGTCAGCCCGGTCGTTCAGGTACGGGCAGCGAAACTGATCGAACAGGTATCCATTCGCCGCATGGATTTCGACGCCGTCAAAGCCGGCAGCGATCGCATTGCCGGCAGCCCGGGCGAAATCCCCGACGATTGCCCGGATCTCCTCGGTGCGCAGCGCACGCGGCGGATCGCAGCGAACCAGGACAGGCTCGCCGTTGCCATCGAGCACCGGCACCCGATCGTTCTGCAAGCCAATGGTACTTGGCCCAACAGGCGGCGAAGCGTCGGCCCGCAAACTGCAATGACCAACTCGGCCAACATGCCAGAGTTGCAAAAAGATGCGGCCGCCGCGCCGATGTACTGCATCAGTGACCCATCGCCACCCGGCCACCTGCGCGGCGTTGTAGATTCCGGGGGTACCGGCGCAACCGCGGGCCTGCAACGACACCGGCGTTCCCTCGCCGATGATCAGGCCGGCGGATGCACGCTGCGCGTAATAGACGGCACTCATTGCGGCCGGCGCGAGCTGCGGCTCAAGCGCGCGATTGCGATTCATCGGCGCCATCACGACGCGGTTCGGCAGCGACAGGCCGCCAAGCGAATAACGAGAAAACATTCTTCTGGTCATTTGTTGATTACCTCCTTTGACGCTTTGCAACACTTTCGGAAGCAATTTGCGTGCCATGACACCTCGACGATCGCCGCACGACGCTTCGGCATCATGGCCTTGCGAGACTTCGGATTTGTGACCGCAGAGGGAACGGGAGCAGCGATGGCCCTCCGTCCTGGCCGGTGCTGCCTGGTCAGCTCTCGGTCGAGTGCAGGGAGAAAACGGAAATCGATGCCGGAAACGAATTCGCTGCGCCAGCGCCGTCACCGCCGGCTCGCCCGGATCTGCGTGTCAACTCCGGCGACGGGTGACAGGCCGGACCGGCGGCAAGGTCATCGGCAGTCATCAGCCGGCACCCGGTCCTCGCCAGCTTACAGGCCCCAGATCTGGTTGGCGCGAACGAAGCCCACCTGTCCGTCGCGATGGCGCACTTTCACCCAGCCGCCGGGTGCCGTCTCGATGTACTCCAGAGAAACATTCTTCTCGGCCTCGAACACCACCGACGCCGCCTCGTCGGCGCCTTGCCGAACCGTCGCACGGCCCGCGGTGACGATCACGGAACGCCGGTTGATCAGAGCCTTGCTCTCGATCCATGCCAAACCGCCGTCGGCGTCGCGGACCTTGGACCATCCTTCGAGGTTCACCACCAGTTCAACCGGCGTTCCCCGCTTGATGACGAAAAGCTTGTTGCCCTTGAGCGATGGCGCGTCGTAGAGTACCGTCGCGACATTGACGCTACGGTACTCGATCGCCAGCGACGGCAGGGAGATGCCGCCGGCGAGCAGCAAGGCCAATAGCCGCTTCATCGATTCGCTACTGGATCGCCGCTTCGCCCGCCCCGTCCTGGGCAGCTTCCTGTTGCTGCAGACGAGACATGTACAGCGCCTCGAAATTGACCGGCTGCAGCAGCACCGGCGAAAATCCCGCACGGATCACGGCGTCAGATACGACTTCGCGAGTGTAGGGAAACAGAATGTTGGGGCAAGCAATCGACAGCAAGGGCTCCATGTTCTCGGCGGGAACGTTCTGGACGCGAAATATGCCGGCTTGCCCGACTTCGACCAGGAAAACGGTCTTCTCCTCGATCTTCGAGGTGACGGTAGTGGTCAAGGTAACCTCGTACACGCCTTCGCCAATGCCCCGGGCATTGGTCTGCAACTGGATGCTGACCTTGGGAGCCTCACGTTCCAGAAAAATCTGCGGCGCGTTGGGCACTTCGACCGACAGATCCTTGATGTAGAGTTTCTCGATCGCAAATACGGGGTTTTCTTGTTCGCTCATGTTCTTCTGTTACCTTTGCATTCTAGAGGGTTAGGAAACTTGGGAGGTGCTAGTCGGAGCTTGCCAGTCACTCTGGCGTGCGGCCGACCGGTGGCCTGGCGGACTCGCGCAATACGAAACCATGTACTTGATATTTTTCCGCTTTCGCCAGCAGGGAAAGCAAGCTCGCCTTTCCTGGCGCATCACATCGCGGGCTGCTGGCGAAGATTTCCGCACCCGCTCTCAGACCGCTTCGCCCGCGAGCAGTGGCAGGAGCTTGCCGGCACGATCGAGTGCAGCCAATTCATCGGACCCGCCGACATGGGTCTGGCCGATGTAGATCTGCGGCACGGTACGTCTGGTGGTTCTCTGGAGCATTTCGGCACGGCGCTCGGGATCGAGGTCGATACGCACCTTCTCGATCTCGACCACTCCGCGAGCGCGCAACAGCTGCTCGGCCCGGATGCAGAACGGGCAGACCGCGGTGGCATACATCAGTACACGTGGAGTCTCGCTCATCTCCGCGCTCCCTTCTTGAGCGGAAGACCCGCCTCGACCCACGCCGCAGTGCCACCTTCGAGCGAGTGCACCCGAGAAAAACCTAGTTTGTTCAAGGTCGAACAGGCGGTTGATGACCGCGACCCGGACTGACAGACGAGAATCACCGGCTGATCCTTGAACTGTTCCAGTTCGCCGGCACGTTCGGCGAGCGATCCTGCCGGAATATTGCGTGCATCGCACAGGTGTCCGGCCACGTACTCGTTGGGCTCGCGAATGTCGATCAACTGCGCGTTCTCGCGGTTGATCAGCATCGCTGCCTGCGTCGGTGTGAGCGAGTTGCCGCGGCCCGGGCGGCGAACCGAAAGCGCCAGCAGCATCGAGCCACTCACCACCGCAACCACCACCAGCAGGATGTTCTGTTGTATGAATTCCAATACATTCTCCGTAACGGACTCGGTCAAGCGGACCGGGGTGGAACGCGCCGGTCCGACAAACGTCGGCGGGACAACACCGTTTTAGTCACCACAGAAAACCTCGCGCATCATGCCGATCAACTGCAGCGTACGCGCATCGCCGACGCGATAGTAAACCCGGTTGGCGTCCTTGCGTGCGAACAGCACTCCCTTCTCGCGCAGGATGGCAAGATGCTGAGAAATGTTGCTCTGCGAAGTACCCACCGCTGCGACAATCTCCTGAACGCAGGCATCCTGATCACCGATGACACACAATATCTTGAGGCGCAGTGGGTGCGATATCGATTTCAGCGCGCGTGCCGCCTGCTCGATATGCTCCTGCTTGTCGATGATGCTCGCCTGGATCGGCACGATGGTATGCCAGACTCTTTATTTATCATATAATTGGCCATTATAAAACAAAACTGCCGGAAGATCGCGCGCTCCACGCGCAAAGCGTGATGCAGGTCACGATCGTGGACAGATCGCGACAGGCTGCGATGATCGTGTTTGCCTCTTCGCCAGGTAACCCAAGTTCAGCAAGGCGTCTGCCGCTCATTGACGAGAAAGAACTTCCCCCCTCACGCCACCATAGGATTCGCCGCCGCCAGCACGAAGATCTCCGCGAGGCAGGCACAGTGGGCAGCCAGTATCTCCGGAACTCACCGGTCGCGCATTGCGGTAAGTCTTCGCTGGCGCTCGCTGTGCGTTGCGTTGCTGACCGCCGTGCTTGGCGCAAGTGCCTGCGCCGCCAGCGCCAGACAGAACGCCCGCGAGGTCGGCGCCGCTCCGGCCAGCGAAATCGCCGAACGGCAGGGCGACCTGAAATCGCTGCGCGCGCAGATCGAGGCAACGCGCAAGGAAATGGCCAATACGGAAGGTTCGCGCAAGGACGCCAGCGATCAGTTGCAGGATGCCGAGCGAGCAATCTCTGTCACCCAGCGCGAATTGCATGATCTGACGACGCAATCCGACCTGCTGCAGGCAAGACTCAAGGAACTGGGGGCACAGTCCCGGGAACTCGAACAACGGCTGAACGCGCAGCAGGTGCAACTGGAAAGGTTGCTTTACCGACAATACCTGCGTGGCAGCCCCGATCCCCTGCGCCTGTTCCTCAACGGCGACGACCCCAATCAGTTGGCCCGCGACCTGTACTATCTGGAGACGATCGGTCGCGCACGCGGCCAGATCCTGCGCGAGATCGAGTCCACCTTGCAGCGCAAGCAGGCGCTCGCTGCCGAAACCCGACTGCAGGCCGAGCGACTTTCGGCCAGCGAGGCACGGCAGAAGGAGGAACACGCGAGACTGCTGAGCCAGCGCGAACAGCGCCAGGCCGTGCTCGACAAGCTGTCGAAGCAGATCGCCACACAGCGGCGCGAGATCGGCAACATGCAGCGTGACGAAAAGCGCCTGACCGAACTCGTCGATCGCCTGTCGAAGATCATCGCCATGCGCGCGGCCGCGGCCCGGGAAGCGCAGCGACGCGAATTGCCACGTTCCGGCGCTATGGCAGGGACCACGATACGGCACGGCCCAGCCGACGCTGACCGACCGGCGCCACAGGGCAGGCAGGCCGCCGCTGAAGAGCCCACGGCAACGACCGCGGCCCCGGAGGCACGCAGCGGGAGTCCGGCACAACCCGACACGGTCAATCTGGCGCGATTGAAGGGGCAATTGCGCTTGCCAACGCGGGGTGCCGTCAGTAATCGATTCGGCGCTGCGCGTCAGGAGGGCGGCAACTGGAAAGGGGTGTTCATCGGTGCCGCCACCGGCAGCGAAGTGCGCAGCATCGCCGCTGGCCGCGTGGTATTTGCCGAATGGATGCGCGGTTTCGGCAACCTGCTGATCGTCGACCATGGCAACGGCTACCTCTCGATCTACGCCAACAACGACTCGCTGCGCAAACAGGTGGGCGACGAAGTGCGCGCTGGTGAGGCGATCGCCACGGTGGGCAACAGCGGTGGCAATCCGGAATCCGGTTTATACTTTGAGCTTCGTCACCAGGGGAAACCGCTCGACCCGCTGGCTTGGGTCAGCCCGAAATGAAGCGCGTCTTGGAGTGAACTGAATGGGTAAGTGGAAACAGGCCGGGCTGGTTTGCGCCGGCGTGCTTGGTGGCGTTCTGATCAGCCTGCAGTTCTCGGCAATTGCCGACAAGGAGACGCGAGCCAGTCTGCCGGTCGAAGAACTGCGGACTTTTGCCGAGGTGTTCAACGCCATCAAGACCGGCTACGTCGAGCCGGTTGATGACAAAAAGCTGATCACGCATGCGATCAGCGGCATGCTCTCCAACCTGGACCCGCATTCGAGTTATCTCGACGCCGATGCGTTCAAGGACCTGCAGGTGGGAACCCAGGGCGAGTTTGGCGGAATCGGCATCGAGGTCGGGATGGAAGACGGACTGGTCAAGGTGGTCTCCCCGATCGAGGACACGCCGGCGTACCGGGCAGGCGTCAAACCCGGCGATCTGATCTTCAAGATCGACGACACGCTGGTCAAGGGCCTGACGCTGAACGAAGCCGTCAAGCGGATGCGCGGCAAGCCAAAGTCGCAGATCCGGCTGTCGATCCTGCGCAAGGGCGAGGCCAAACCGCTGGAAATCAGCTTGACACGCGAGGTCATCAAGGTCCAGAGCGTCAAGTCGAAACTCCTCGACGACAGTTACGGTTATCTGCGCATCACGTCTTTCCAAGAGAACACGGGCGCTGCGGTGGTAAAGCACCTGAACGATCTCTACAAACCCGGCCCGCTCAAGGGACTCGTCCTCGATCTGCGCAACGATCCGGGTGGCCTGCTGAACAGCGCGGTCGGCGTCGCCGCCGCGTTCCTGCCGGCGGACAGTCTGGTCACTTCGACCGATGGGCGTACGCCCGACGCCAAGCACAGCTTCTCGGCGTCGCCCGCCGACTATCTCCGCGGCAGTCGGGATGACTACCTCAAGGCCCTGCCACCGGAAGCGCGCAAGGTTCCGATGGTGGTTCTGGTCAATGGCGGCTCGGCCTCGGCTTCCGAAATCGTCGCCGGCGCGCTGCAGGACCACAAGCGGGCTCTGATCCTCGGCACGACAACCTTCGGCAAGGGCTCGGTACAGACGGTGCTTCCCCTGCCGGGAAACACCGCGATCAAGCTGACCACGGCGCGCTACTTCACACCATCGGGACGCTCGATCCAGGCCAAGGGGATAGTGCCCGACATCGTCGTCGAGGAAAGCGCTGACGGTACTTCGACCGAGCACCTGCGTGAGGCGAACCTCGAGCACCACCTGGAGAACAACACCTCGCCGCCGGCCAAGGATGCGCCCGCCAGGCCAACCACCGGCAAGCCGGCACCAGTCAAGCCGAAAGGCGGATCGCCGAAGGACGAACCAGACGAGAGCTCCGAACTGCCGGGCCGCGAGCTGGCGTCCAAGAAGGACTACCAGTTGAACCAGGCGCTGAACCTGCTCAAGGGAATGCAGATCATGCAAAGCAAGCGCTAGCTCTGCCGCACGCGGTGGCGAACGTGAAACGTCCGGTGGCGAAAGCGCAAGCACCAATCCGCAAACAGCGGAACATCGTGTTCGCCCGCTTTCCGCCGGAACAGGTACCCGCCGCTTCCAGCGATCTCGGGCAGATGCAGGATCTGGAACTCGAACGCCGCGACGCGCAGCGCGCCCTCGGCGTCGCCTATGATCTGCACCACCACTGCCTGCAGGAACTGGAAGGTACGCTCGAAGACAAGGGCTACCACCTCGACAACACCCTGATGAGCAAGATGATGCGGGCGCTGATCTACTACGTCGAGGAGACGCAGCTGCACAATCTCGAAGCGCCCAACCGGCCACTCAAGCATTCGCAGTCGGAGGCGTATACGCACGCCTGGGAGCGCCACCCGCACGGCGACCACGACGACACGCCACCGGAGTGGCGCGAGTACAAGTAAAACCTGCGCGATGAAAGACGAGCAGTTGCTGCGCTACAGCCGGCACATCCTGCTCGACGAACTCGGCATCGAAGGCCAGCAACGGCTGCTCGACGCGCGGGCGCTGATCATTGGCGCCGGCGGCCTGGGTTCGCCGGCCGCGCTCTATCTGGCAGCCGCCGGCCTGGGACGGATTACTGTCGCCGACGGCGACACGGTCGATCTGACCAACCTGCAGCGCCAGATCCTGCACACGCAGGAACGAATCGGCCAGCCAAAGGCCCGGTCGGCGCAGGCAGCCCTGCATTTGGTCAATCCCGAGGTGCAGGTCGATGCGGTCGGTTCGCGGCTGGGCGGAGACGAACTGGCGCAACTGGTCGCCGAAGCCGACGTGGTGCTCGATTGCTGCGACAACTTTGCCACCCGGCATGCGGTCAATCGCGCCTGCGTCCAGCACCGCAAACCGCTGGTTTCCGGCGCCGCAATCCGGTTTGCCGGCCAACTCGCCGTCTTCGACAGCCGTCATGCCGGGACACCCTGCTACCACTGCCTGTTTCCCGAGGGGGAAGATGTCGACGAACTGCGGTGCGCGGTGATGGGAGTATTTGCGCCGCTGACCGGCATCATCGGCACGATGCAGGCGGCCGAAGCACTGAAACTGATCGCTGGTCCCGGCGAGGTGGTGCTCGGCCGCCTGTGGCTCCTCGATGCCCTGTCGATGGAGTGGCGCAGCGTGCGCTTCGCCAAGGACCCGCGCTGCCCGGTGTGCTCGCCGGGCAGCGTGCCGTAGTCGGCGAAACGGGAACGCGTGCGAGCGCGACGGCGGCACCTCACAGCAGGTCACGAAGCTGCCCGGCCCAGGTGAAGCTGCGCTACCATTGATTCGTCCGCCCATTTTCGAATTCGCCCGAACGCCGTGCCGCCCGTCATTCCGATCTGTTACACCGAGCCCGTCTATCGCCCACCTAGCGAAGCCGAATCGCTGATTCTGCCGGTGACCGACGGCTGTTCGTGGAACCATTGCACTTTCTGCGAGATGTATACGGCACCCCAGAAGCGTTTTCGCGCACGCGACGAGGCGGAGGTTCTGGAAAGCATCGAGCGCGTCGGCGAACGCTGGGGACGCGGGGTCCGGCGCGTCTTCCTTGCCGACGGCGATGCGCTGGTGCTGCCGACGCGCCGCCTGCTCCGCGTTCTCGAGGCGATCCGCGCCCACCTGCCGGGAGTTCGCCGGATTTCGAGTTACTGCCTGCCGCGCAATCTGCGTCGCAAGTCGGTCGATGAGTTACGGGAACTCGCCGCGGCCGGACTGGTGATGGCCTACGTCGGCGCCGAATCGGGCGACGATGAAGTGCTCGAGCGTGTCCACAAGGGAGAAACCTTCGCCTCGACGCTGGACGCATTGAACAAGCTCGGCGAAGCCGGAATCACGCGCTCGGTGATGATCCTCAATGGACTCGCCGGTCCCGAGCTATCGCTGCGGCACGCGGAAAACTCGGCACGCCTGGCCAACGCTGCACAGCCCGAATACCTGGCGACGCTGGTGGTCAGCTTCCCGCTCGGCGAGCAACGCTTCCGCAGCGATTTTCCCGACTGGCGGCCCCTGAGCCAAGGCCAGCTGTTCGTCGAAATGCAGCACTTCCTCGAACGACTCGAACTGCGGCGAACCGTATTCCGCAGCGACCACGCATCGAACTGGCTGGTGCTCAAGGGAACGCTGAGCGCCGACAAGAAACGCCTGCTGGATCAGGTGCACGCGGCCATCGCCCACCCGGAAGGCGCGCACCTGCGGCCGGCGTGGGCGCGGGGACTGTAGTTGACTGCCGCCTACCGACGTTGCGCCGAACTGATCCAGCAGGCTGACGGACTGCTCGTCACCGCTGGCGCCGGCATCGGGGTCGATTCCGGCCTACCGGATTTTCGTGGCCCGCAAGGCTTCTGGGGCGCCTACCCGGCGCTCGGCCGCGCACGCATCGCTTTCGAACAAATCGCCAATCCGGCGGCGTTCGCAAGAAATTCCCGCCTGGCCTGGGGTTTCTACGGGCACCGGCTGAATCTCTACCGGCATACGGTTCCGCACGAGGGATTCCAGATACTTCGTCGAATCGGCGAGGGCCTGCCGCATGGCGCTTTCGTGTTCACCAGCAACGTCGACGGCCAGTTCCAGAAGGCCGGCTTTGCCGAAACACGGATTAGCGAATGCCACGGATCGATCCATCATCTGCAGTGCTTCGGCGCTTGCCACGACGCCATCTGGCCAGCGGACGACTTTCATCCGGAGATCGACGAGGAGCGCTGCCTGCTTAGCTCCGAATTGCCGCTCTGTCCGCACTGCCGGGGAATGGCCCGCCCCAACATCCTGATGTTTGGTGACTGGCAATGGCTGAGCGAGCGCAGCGACGCGCAGGAGGCGCAACGCCAAGCCTGGCTGCGGCACGTCGAGCGCCTGCTGGTGATCGAGGTCGGCGCCGGAACGAATATCCCGACCGTGCGGCTGACCGGCGAACGCCTGCGCGGGCAGTTGATCCGCATCAATCCGCGCGAGCCGCAACTGCCGCCGGGCAAAGGCATCTCGCTCGCCGCTGGATGCCTGACAGCGCTGCGCGCGATCGAGGCGTGCCTGGGTTAGAATTCGCCGCCCCGCGTCTTCCACGACGCCCAACGGAACAAGGAGGAGAAGCGATGTCCAATCACGGATTTCATGTGCATGGCCCGCACGATCACGAAGTCGAGCACGTCGCGCAGCATGGCGGCGACAGCTTCACCTCGCGCGTGGCGGTGCTGACCGCCGTGCTGTCGACGATCGGCGCCATTTTCGGCTACCTCGGCGGCCATTCGCAGAATGCCGCGCTGCTTTACAAGAACGAGGCAGCAATCCAGAAAACGGCAGCCTCGAATCACTGGAACTATTACCAGGCGAAGAGCAACAAGCAGAATCTTGCCGAGCTGTCGGTCACCCTGACGGCCGGCGAGGCGCGCGAGAAGTACCTCCAGGAGGTCGAACGCTACAAGAAGGAGAAACAGGAAATCAAGAGCGACGCCGAAAAGCTGGAAGCGGCTGCCAAGGAAGCCGACCAGCACAGCGAGCTCGAGATGCACGTGCACGAGCGCTGGGCCCTGGCGACGACGCTGATCCAGGTGGCGATCGCAATGGCCGCGATCACGCTGCTGACGCGCAAGCGCTGGATGCTCTTCGGCGTCTATGGTGCCGCCGCTCTCGGCTTGTTCGCCGGGGTGGCAGGTTATCTGCACCTCTGACCGATCCGCAGTCGCCACGGCCGCATGCCGGCAGTAGCCTGCCATCGCTTCGAGGGTTGGTCGGCATCATGCCGCACCGTCTTTCTCGCGGCACTCACCCTGGTCGCCGGCTGCGCGACGCCACCCGACCTCCGGCAAACGCCGCTCAGGCACTGGACGCAACTCGGCGCCAACGGTACGAGCAGCCTGCGGGCGATCGTTGCCCCAGACGATGCCTGTCCGACGGCGATCGTCGATGGCGAAGCGCGGCCGTTGCTGCTACGCGTCAAGGCGACGCCGGAGCGTGCGCCGAGGAAGAACAACCCGGCGTTCGATCCCGACTTTCCAGTCGGTGCATGCGAACTCGAACTTCCTCGTTCTGCGCAGCAGGCGAGCATGGCCGGAGAGGCAGTAGCCCTGCCCCGGAACCGCACCCGGCGAATCGTCGTAATCGGCGATACCGGCTGCCGGATCAAGGTGCCCGCCGATTCGCCCGGAGACCCGATCCAGGATTGCTCGGATTCCAACGCTTGGCCGTGGCCGAAGATCGCGCTCGCGGCGGCGCGCACGCAGCCCGATCTGGTGATTCATCTGGGCGATTTCCACTATCGCGAATATTGTGACGACCCTGCGCTCTGCTCGGCGGTCGCCGAGCGAGGAACCGTGATCGGCTACGGCTGGCCTGGCTGGAACGCCGACTTCTTCGCACCGGCGGTACCCCTGCTCGCCGCCGCGCCATGGGTCCTGGTACGCGGCAATCACGAAAACTGCGATCGCGGTGGCGAGGGCTGGATGCGCTTCCTCTCGCCAGTCCCCTACCAGCCATGCGCCAACCAGATCTACAAGACGGCCAGCCGCTCGGTACTCGCCAACAACCTCACTGCCGACGCCTACCGGATCGACCTCGACGGTGGTCTCAGCCTCGTCGTCGCCGACAACGCCGGCCACGAGGACTACCGGCCGGCCAGCACCAATCCCGAAGAGATGGCGATCGTCCGCGACCGACTCGCAGCGCTGCTGACGGTCCCGGAGGCACCGGCGGTCTGGTTGTTGCTGCACCGGCCGATCTGGTACGACCTGCTGACCGCCGCATCGCAACCCAACGCGCTGCAGGTGGTGCTCGCCGGCAAACTGCCGGGCAATGTGCAGTTCGCCTTCGCTGGTCACGAGCACGCGTTTCAGACGATCAATTTTGCGCCTGCCGCCGACCCGGTGAATTACCCGAGCGGCCGCCCGGCACAGGTACTGGTCGGAGCCAGCGGCACCCAGCTCGAGGCGCTTGATCCGCAGTCGCCGCTCTATGAAGGAGCGGTCGGCGTTGGCGGCAAGGAAAGGGTCAGACCCGACGGACGACTCTACGATGGCGTACCGGCGGCGGGCGGCATCGTGCTGAACCGCTACAGCTTCCTGCTGCTCGAACGCGACGAGAACGGCTGGGCAGCCATATTGCTCGACGCGGACGGACAGGTGATGAGCCGCTGCCGGCTCTTTGGCGAAAACAAGGCAATCGTCTGCAGCTTCCCCGCCGGCTAGGCTGCGTCGCTTCCCTTCGGGGGCGATGGCGGGTCACCGTGCCGGAAAGGCAGATGCCCGGCCGCCGCTGCGCGATACTCGGCAACCGCATCGCCCTGGCTCTGCAGATGGCGGCCGAGCAGTTGCCGCATGCCCGGATCGGCGATCCAGTGCGCCGACTGGACGACGGTCGGCCTGAAACCGCGCGCGAGCTTGTGCTCGCCGCCCGCGCCGGGTTCAAAACGACGCAAGCCCTCGCGCAGGCAGTAAGCGATTCCCTGGTAAAAGCAGAGCTCGAAATGGAGGCTGTGGTAGTTGCCGGAACAGCCCCAGTAACGCCCGTAGAGCACTTCGTCGCTGCGAAAACACAGCGCGACGGCGACCGGAAGGCCGCGCTCACGGGCAATGAACGCGACCAGCCGGCGACCCAGGGCAGTGGCCAGCTCCGCCAGGCAAGCAGCCGAAAAGGCAGCGTGATTGCCGAACCTCGCGAAGGTGCCGGCATACAGCGCGTGCAGCTGGGGCCATTCGGCGCTTTCGATCTGGTCGCCGTGACGCGTCTCGATCGACAGCCCGCTCTCCTCGACTCTTCGCCGCTCGGCGCGCACCTTGCGGCGCTTGGCTGCACTGAAAGTTGCCAGATAGCCGGCAAAATCGCCGCAGCCGGGATTGATCCAGTGAAACTGGACGTCGTGGCTGATCAGCAGCCCGTTCCGCTGCAGCAGGGCGGCCTCCTCGGCCGTTGGCAACGCGACGTGCCACGAGGAAATACCGCAGCGATCGGCCAGCGCCCGTGCGCCCTCGACCAGCGCCTGCCGCACAGCGGCGGCCGCGGGCCCGGCGGCAACCAGGAGGCGAGGTCCGACAACCGGCGTGTGGGGAATACAGCTCATCAGCTTCGGATAGTATTGACGACCGCTGTGCCGGTAGGCTGCCGCCCACGACCAGTCGTAGATGAAGTCGCCGTGCGAATGCGCCTTGAGGTAGAGCGGCAGCAGGCCGACGACGCTGCCCTGTTCGTCACTCGCCAGCAGATGACAGGGCGTCCACCCCGTAGCCGGCGCCACTGCCCGCTGCCGCTCGATGATGGTCAGGAAATCGGCGTTGAGAAAGGGATGGCCCGGCGGACACAGGCGAGCCCACACCGCCGCCGCGATGTCGCTTGCGGCCGCAACGGTGCGCAGCGAGATGCGCGCTGGCGAATCACTTTCCGAGGTCAGCAAAGCGAGATTCTCGCGACGCGCCGGATCGACGGGCGGTCGCCCAAGTGAAACGCGTGGCGCTTCTCAGTGGATCGCCCCGACAAATGCCTCGATCGTCGCCTGGGCATCGTCCAGATGCCGCAGGCAGTCGTCCCAGTGCGTCGCGTCGAGACCCAGTGCCGCGAGCATCGCGGCGCGCTCGACCGCGTGTGCCGGCGGCGCGCCACCGCCACTGCGCGCCGCGTATGCGGCCTGGTCGGCCAGTCCGATCAGTGCACAGAAAACCTGTTCGTCACCTGCCGCGGTGGGATCGTGATGGTGAGCGATCGCGGCGATGTAGCGCGCCGGCAAGTCCCAGCGCTCGGCGACCACCTGGCCAACTTCGGGGTGGGTGAACTCGAACAGCGTTCGCTCGGCTTCGAGGCTGGTCATCGGCGATCCCCGACGAAGTGCCAGCACCTGCTGGTAGGTGGCCTCCGCCTGAACAGCGAAGATCAGCTTGCCGATGTCGTGCAGAAGACCGGCCATGAAGGCCTCGTCGCCCGAACAGCGCACCGGCCCGGAGAGAAAGCGTGCCGCGGTCGCGGTGGCAATCGAGTGTGTCCAGAAGTCGAGGAGTTTGAGGCGCTCGGTACGGAAGGCGTCGAAAGCGCCAACCGAAATCAGGATTCCCTGCACATTGGTGAAGCCGAGCACGCGCACCGCCTCGGCAATGGTCGAAACCCGGCGCGAAAATCCGAAGAACGCCGAGTTGGCGACGCGCAGGATTTTCGCCGAAATCGCCGGATCATTGACGATCACGCGCTCGACCGCCCGGGCATCGCTGTCCGGATTCTGCATCACCTTGAGCGCCTGCAGGATCACCGTCGGCAGGGTCGGCACCTCGTACACGTCGATTGGCCGGAAATGCGCCAGCGGTTCCGTCGTCAACTTGTTGCCGCCGTCGACGCCGACGTCGATCAATTCGGCGGGCAGTCCGGGATACACCAGCTGAAAGACGTGCATCGGGTGCGGCAGATCGCGCAGGCGCATCATGCCGTTATCGTGGAGGCTGCTGGCCGCGGGTAGCGAGGCTCGCGCCAGCGCTTCGGTCGTCGACGACAGAAGTGTCTGTCCGCCATGCGTCACCGCCAGCAAACGCGCGACCCGATTCACCGTCGTGCCGAAATAATCGCCGTGGCTCAGGTACGCCGGGCCGGTATGCAGGGCGACGCGCACGCGCAGCGGCAAGCGTGTCGGCCAGGTCTCGGCGGCAAGCCTCGTCTGGATCTCATAGGCGGCCGCAAGCGCTGCAGTGGCATCATCGAAAGTAACGCAAAAGGCATCGCCGACGGTCTTGAAAACGTAACCCCGATGGCGTTCGATGGCCGACGAGAGCAGCACGTTGTGCCGCTGCAGGGCAACGCGCATCGCCGCCGACTCGCGCTCCCACAGGCTCGTAGAACCTTCGATGTCGGTAAACAGGAAGGTCACGGTGATCAGTGAGGCATCGCCCAGGGTCATTTCCGCCAGTACCATTCGCCGCCTCGTGCGTTCGTCAGCCGGGATTCCTCAGCAAGGGTCGTTCGCTCCACGCCGAAGGGGAGAAGCGGTCAGCCTGCCGCCGCGAGAGTATCCGGGCTTCGCCTACCCTGCGTCAATCCCGGATTGCCGTCATTCCGACCGGCACTCACCAGCCGCCGTCGGCAGCGACGACCTGGCGAACCGCCAGGCACTCGGGAGAACGTCCTCGTAGCGCCGCCAAACGCGTCGGAAGTGCCGCGCCGAAGCGAAACCGGCCAGTTCGGCGACACATTCGACCGACCGCCGCCCGTCGGCGAGCAGTTCGCGCGCGCGGGCAATGCGCAATCCCTGATGATAGGCGGTGACACCGACCCCGGCATGCTCGGCGAACAGCCGCGTCAGGTGACGTGGGCTTACATGCGCCCGCTCGGCAAGCTCGGCAAGCGTCCAGGAACGGCTCGGATTCTCGGCGATCGCGTCCTGCGCACGATGGACCGCCGGGTGCAGGTGATTACGGTGAGCCAGCCACGGCGAAAGCTGCGGATCGTTGCCGCCGCGGCGCTGATAGACCACCTGCCGACGCGCCACCCGTGCTGCCAGTTCGGCGCCGCCATGGCGTTCGATCAGATACAGCGCGAGATCGATTCCGGTGGTAATTCCGGCACTCGTGAGGATCTGCCCATCCTCGACGAAGAGCCGGTCTTCCTCCACCCGAGCAGTCGGTGCAGCAGCCCGCAGCGCGTCGATCAGGCTGTGATGCGTCGTGCAGCGGCGGCCATCGAGCATGCCGGCGGCTGCCAGCAGCAGGGCGCCGGAGCAGATGCTGGCCACCAGCGTATCGGGCTGCGGGGCGCTGCGCAGCCAGGCAGCCACCGCCAGCGCCTCGGGATGCTGGTAGTCTTCGACTTCGTTGGCATTGCCCGCGACGATTACCAGACTGCGGGGCGGCAACGTTTCCGGCAGCGCCGCCAGACTGGCGAGTTCGACGCCCAGCGAGGTAGCCAGGCGCGGCACCGGAGCGCAGGTATGCACATCGAACGTGCCGCCCATCTCGGCCGCCATGCGCATCGCCTCGGCCGGCCCGGCGTAGTCGAGCAGGAGCACGTTCGGGGTGAGAACGAACCAGACCGAAAGCTTTCCGCTCACGGCCGGATCCATCGCGGCCGGGTCATGGCAACGGCGTACCGGCCCGCGCTTCAGGGACGCGCCGCTGCGGCCGTGTCGACCGGCTGGCCTGGTCCGGTGCTGGCAGGCGGGGCACTCACCCGCCGGATCGAGGCCGGGTGGCGTGCCAGCTTGTCGGCTGGTCGCCGTGGCCGGCGCAGCAGTTCTCCGCCACAGTTGGGACAACGGCCGGCCAGGCGATCGCGCGCGCAAGCCGCACAGAAAGTGCACTCGAAAGAGCAGATCAGCGCCTCGGTCGAATCCGGCGGCAAATCGCAATCACAGCATTCGCAATTCGGTCGTAGTTCAAGCATCGCATTCTCCGAGGTGTGCGAGACATTCTTCGACAGTGCAGACGCGGGCAAAACGATCGGCCAGCACGAGTTCGGTGTGCGCCTTGATTTCGCTAGCAGTGTGGGTAAGCGCACTGCGCCGATCGGTCATGGCGAAGGTAAGCGTCGCTTCGCTGACAAAATCGACCTGATACCCGATGTCCGCGCCGACCCGCGCAGTCGTTTCGCAACACTGTTCGGTACGTATGCCGGCGATGATCAGTCGCTCGACGCGACCGCGCCGCAGATAGAGGTCGAGCCCGGTATCCGTGAAGGCGTTGTGGGTGTGCTTGTGAAACAAGGCGTCGGGCGACCCCGGCAGCCAGTCCAGCGCGCGTACATGACCCGAGGCCTCGGCGAACGGCCCGGACTGCCCAACGTGAAAGACATGCACCACCGGCACGCCGCGCGCGCGACAGCCGGCATCGAGTCGCAGCAGCGCGCCTTTGAAAGCGGGCAGATCGGCTTCCGACCAGAAGGGCGTGTGACGGAACGATTCCTGTACGTCAATCACGATGAGCGCAGCACGGGAAATTACCGACGAACCACTGGCAGACATTTTCGGACCTCCATCATTGAACGTGAAGTCATCGTAAGACCCCGCCGAAAAGCGGTCGATGCCTCCTACGGACAAACAGGGGACAAAATCAGCCAATCCGTGCCGAATCCTCTCCGGAGCGGGTAGTGACCGGAATGGCTGGCTTCAGCGCCGGCGCGAGCCGCTGCCACCAAGGATCGAACCGAGTACGCCGCGAATGATCTCGCGGCCGACCTGCGACCCGATCGCGCGCGCGGCGCTCTTGGCCGCGGTTTCGATCACCGAATCGCCGCGTCCGCGATCGTGTGCAGCGAAGAGCTCACCCAGGCTGCCCAGCCAGCCACCGCCGGTGGCTGCCGGCGCCGCCTCGCCACCCGGAGCTTGCGGGGCACCGCCCGGCTGCGCCGCAGGGGGTGCTCCCCTGAGCTTCTCGTAAGCCGACTCGCGATCGACGACGTTCTCGTAGTGCCCGAAGATCGCCGAACTCCTGATCACCGCCTGTCGCTCTTCGCCAGTCAGCGGACCGATGCGTGACGCCGGTGGCAGGATGAAGGCCCGCTCGACGACATTTGGCCGGCCCTGCTCGTCGAGCAGGGAGACCAGCGCCTCGCCGACACCGAGTTCGGTGATCGCGGCCTCCGCGTCGAATTTCGGATTTGCCCGCAGCGTCTGGGCAGCGGCCTTCACCGCTTTCTGGTCGCGCGGCGTGAATGCGCGCAGGGCGTGCTGCACGCGATTTCCCAGTTGGCCGAGAACGGTATCCGGAACGTCGAGCGGATTCTGGGTGACGAAGTAGATGCCGACGCCCTTCGAGCGGATGAGGCGAACCACCTGTTCGATCTTTTCCAGCAGCGCCGGCGGCGCCTCGTTGAACAGCAGATGCGCCTCATCGAAGAAGAAGATCAGCTTCGGCTTGTCGAGATCGCCGACTTCGGGCAACTGCTCGAACAACTCGGAGAGCAGCCAGAGCAGGAAAGTCGAGTAGAGGCGCGGCGACGCCATCAGCCTGTCGCCGGCCAGAATGTTGACCACTCCCTTGCCGTCGTCGGTCTGCATCAGGTCGGCGAGGTCGAGCATCGGCTCTCCAAAGAAGACTTCGGCACCCTGCTCGCCAAGAGTCAGCAGGCCTCGCTGGATGGCGCCGATCGACGCCGCCGAAACGTTGCCGTACTCGGTCGTGAAACTCCTGGCGTTCTCACCGACATGCTGAATCATCGCCCGCAGATCCTTGAGGTCGAGAAGCAGCAGGCCGTTGTCGTCGGCGATCCGGAACACCAGTTGCAGCACACCGGCCTGCGTATCGTTGAGGTTCAGCAGTCGCGCCAGCAACAGTGGCCCCATGTCCGAGATCGTCGCCCGCACCGGGTGTCCCTGCTCGCCGAAGACGTCCCAGAAGGTGACCGGACATTTCGCCGGCGCGAAATCGTGGACCGCGAGCGCCTGCAGGCGCGACTGCAGCTTCGTCGTCAGGCCGCCGGGAGCCGCGAGACCCGAGAGATCGCCTTTTACGTCGGCCAGGAACACCGGCACACCGATCGCCGAAAAGCGTTCGGCAAGCAGTTGCAGGGTAATCGTCTTGCCGGTGCCGGTGGCGCCGGTGATCAGGCCATGCCGGTTGGCGAGCGCCGGCAGCAGGGCGAGATCGGTGTCTTCGTGTCTGGCGATGACGAGGGGCTGTAGCATGATCGACTCCGGAAGCTGGTCTCAGGGGAGGAACGGAAATGCACGAATGCGGGAAGTGCTAGAATGCGCGGCTTTTGATTATCAACCATTTGCGGCGGCTTTGGTTGCCCCTTGGCAAGCCGCAGAAGATCAGCAAGAGGTCAGTATGGCAGGACACTCCAAATGGGCCAACATCCAGCACCGCAAGGGCCGCCAGGACGAAAAGCGCAGCGCGTCGTTCTCCAAGATCGCCAAGGAAATCACCGTTTCCGCCAAGATGGGTGGCGGCGATCCGTCGTTCAACCCGCGCCTGCGCATGGCGATCGACAAGGGCAAGGGCGTGAACATGCCGAAGGACAAGATAGACAACGCGATCAAGAAGGGAACCGGTGAGCTCGAAGGCGTCGATTACGTCGAAGTGCGCTATGAAGGCTACGGCATCGGTGGTGCCGCGGTGATCGTCGACTGT
>WBZT01001314.1_pt1 | contig 18352 bp, 16 predicted proteins | sample 5204241 | NCBI WGS metagenome assembly WBZT01 (sample SAMN12344358, study PRJNA552823) | activated sludge metagenome | biome: Activated sludge suspended growth; feature: Nitrification reactor; material: Wastewater; isolation source: activated sludge from nitrification reactor of wastewater...
CGGATTCCCGGCAATCCGATCCCCGCGTGGTCACCCTTACGGGAAGAGAGGTCACCCGAATGGCAGAGCCGCAGGACGTGCCGCTACGGTCACGTCCCCCCGTGACCGATATCCCGGTCACGAGCAGTGCAGCGCGGGGAGCAGACAATGGCCATGTCGCACGGACGAGCATTCCTGCTCGGTGCCAACGCTCGGGCCGTCGATGTCGATGCCACCGCAGTTGACGACTGCACCTGGAGATTCACTGCTGTCTGCCAGGATCTGAGTCCCGTGGTGGCCTACCTACTGGTGGGCGCGAACGGTTCACTGCTGATCGATCCCGGCTCATCTGTGACCTGGCCGGGTTTGCTGGGTGCGATCGCGCGGGTGCGAGCGGACTTGGACATCCGCTGGGTGTTCGGACATGACGCCTACCCGGCGACGCTGGGGGCACTGCCGCTGGTGGAGGCGTCCTTCGGTTCGCAGGCGGTGGTCGTGACCACCCCAGATCTGCTTCCGGTGTTGTCGCACTACGGCACCCGGCTACCCATCGAAATTCTGCCGCCAGGTGGACGGTTGGACATCGGTGCGCGGTGTCTGGTGGCCGAAACGGGTGTGGGTCTGGATCCGACATGCGTGCTGCGCGATGTGCAATCAGGCGTGGTGTTCGGGGCCCGAACCGATCCCGGGGACGATCATCGGCTGCCGGCGCACCTGGAGTCTGTGCGGGCCAATCTGGAGGACGTGCTGCTCACGACGCTGGCACCCATCGCCTTGGAGGGGAGGGCGTTGGCAGCCCTCGCTCCGGTCGGCCGCATCACCGCCGTCCGAACCTATGTGCAGGACCAGGGAACCTGGTTCGAACTGGGGGGTCGGGGGGGAATCCGTGGCAGGGTCGTCGCTCAGTTGCCACCTGATACCAGCCGGACCGTGCGGGTGGTGTTGCCCGACCCTGCTCCGATCACCCTCGACCTACGATTCGCCTCGGAATCTGCCCACGTGGTCGAAGACCCCGACGTCCGGCGGATGATCGATTCCTTGCGTCGTCCGCTCGCTACGGCGATGCGGCGAGTTCTGTCCATGCGCGACTCGATACTGACCAACTCCCAGCTGCGCGCTGATGTGCGCCGCGATCCGCTCACGGGCGTGGGAAATCGGCGGGCCCTGGCGCAGTGGACCACCCGGCACCCGTTCGCTGCGCTCATGATCGACCTCGACTACTTCAAGCAGATCAACGACCAGGTCGGGCACCGTTCCGGAGACGCCGTCCTGCGACTCGTGGCCGAGGTCATCGGGTCGCAGATCCGGCCCCATGACCTCTTGGTCCGTTACGGCGGAGACGAGTTCCTGCTGCTGCTCGACGGAGCCGACTGCGGAGTCGCCCAGGCCGTGGCCGCCCGGATCCGCACGTCGGTCGCCACCCTGGACTGCACGGCCATCACGCCTGCGGGCCATCTGTCGGTGAGTATCGGCGTCGCCGCCGGTGACGGCGACCTCGACGAGGTCATCGCGCGGGCGGACGTCGCACTCTACGAGGCCAAGGCCGCCGGCCGGGACACAGTCCGCGCGGCCTCCGGTACCCGATCGACCGTCGGATCCAGCTCAGGCGCCGGAACCGGCAGAGGCAACGGAAGCCGCTCAGACGCCGGAACCCACTCAGTCACTGAAACCGGGACTGAGCGGCCCGCAGCGGCATCCCTGACGAGTTGATTCACCCGATCGGCCCATTTATGTGGCCACCCGGCCTTCCGATCCTCATCTTGGAAGAGTGCGGAGTGCGGAGGCAGCCATGAGGACAAAGCCTTGGGGCAGCATCCTCAGCAAGCGACTACTCGCTGGGGTTGCTTCTGTTGCGCTGGTCACACCGTTCCTGGCCGCGGCCTCCGCGTCCGGATCGGACCCGCAAAACCGCTACCTCCTTTCAGTTGCAGGGGAAAACCTGTCCGCCGTATCCGCCGATGTCACCCACTCCGGCGGGCAGGTCCTGCAATCGTTCCCGGTCGCCGGCGCCATGCTGGTGACTCTGCCCGCCGGAACGCCTCCTCCTGCCGGGACAGTCGCTGTCCCCGACCAGGCGATGACGTTCAACGGCAGTACGACCGAAGCCTCCGCAGCTCCGGTCAGCACTTACCGCGAGACGATCCGCACCCCTGACTCCGCCACGGGGTCCGGGGTGACGGTCGCTCTCGTCGACACCGGGGTCGCCGACACCGGTGAAGTGGACGTCGAGCACGTGAACGTCTCCGGCGGGCAAGCCGGTGACGGGCTGGGGCACGGCACCTTCCTGGCCGGGCTGATCGCCGGCAACGGTGCATCCTCTGATGGTGCTTACCAAGGTGTCGCTCCCGACGCCAAGGTGCTCGACGTCCAGGTGGCACTTCCCGATGGCACCACGTCGTTGTCCAAGGTCTTGGCCGGCTTGCAGGCTGTCGCGGACCGTCGAGCCACCGACGACAGCGTCAAAGTACTGTCCCTGGCCCTGTCCACGGGAAGCCCGCTCCCGCCGTACCTCGATCCGCTGACCCGCGGGCTGCGAACGCTGTGGGCCGACGGAGTCACCGTGGTCGTGGCCGCGGGTAACGACGGCTTCAACTCCGTGACTTCTCCCGCCGCCGATCCGGCCCTGCTCGCTGTCGGTGCCACCGATGACCGCAAGACCGCCGACCCCGCCGACGATGCCGTCGCGGACTTCTCAGCCTGGAGCAACTCGTTCGGGATCATGCGACCTGACGTCGTCGCACCCGGCGTGTCCCTGGTCTCACTACGCGCCGAGGGTTCGTTGGCCGACGTCGAGAACCCAGAAGCTGTCGTCGGTGAGAAGTACTTCAAGGGAACCGGGACCTCGATGTCCTCCGCCGTCACCACTGGTGCAGCGGCTGCCCTGCTCGGCGCTCGCGAGTCACTCAAGCCTGACGACGTCAAGCGTCTTCTCATGGGGACTGCCTTCACCTCAGACTCCCTGTCCGTGCGCAATGGCGCTGGCTCCGGTCAACTCGATCTGACCACCGCCGTCGGCACCGACCTGGACGCCACCAAGCCGCTGCGGTACGACTGGGAAAAGGGCGCCTACGCCCCTGATGAGGCTGACGCCGCTGCTTGGGCCGCCTTCGCCGCCGCCTGGGAGGCCGGAGACCTCAAGGCCGTCGTTGCGGCCTGGGTGGCTCTGACCCCGCAGACCCGCCGCTGGGCAGCAACCGCTTGGTCCCTGGCTGTCCTGACCGGGGGACTCACGTCCGATGACGACGAGTTCGTCGGACGCCGCTGGGCCGGCCGGCGCTGGGCCACCGAGGACTGGAACGGACGTCGGTGGGCCGACCAAGATTGGGTCGGACGTCGCTGGGCCACCATCGATTGGGAGGGTCGTCGCTGGGCACAGGACACCTGGTTGACCGGTGCATGGGAGGGTCGTCGCTGGGCGGGTTCCGACTGGCTCGCCTTCGCATGGACGACCCGGGTGTCGGCTGACGACATCGGAAAGCTCTGGTCGGAGGACTGGCAGGGGCGCCGCTGGGCCACCGATGGCTGGACCGGACGCCGCTGGGCCGAGTTGCAGTGGGGCGGACGTCGCTGGGCCACCAGTGATTGGGTAGGACGCCGCTGGGCCACCGAAGCCTGGACCGGACGCCGCTGGGCCGACTTCACATGGGACGGACGCCGCTGGGCCACCGAAGCCTGGACCGGACGCCGCTGGGCCGACTTCACATGGGACGGACGCCGCTGGGCCACCGAAATCTGGACCGGACGCCGCTGGGCCGTGACAGGCTGGGGTCGGTAACACCCAGCCCGGAGGCCAGATGACCCAGACTCCCCAAATGGGTCTGCAGGTTCCTGCGCCCTCACCCTCGAGTCACCGAGTGCGTTCGTCTCGCGCCTTGGTGCTTGGCGTGGTGGTGGCGGGGGTTCTGTCCGTGGCTGGTGCCCTGGTCTGGTTCGAGGCGCACCCCACTCCCGATGGCCTCATCAGATGGGATCAGACTCCACTGGTCGCGGCCCTGCTGATCGTCGCCGTTGTCTCTGAGTTGATGTTCTTCCCAGTTCGTCACGGCGACGGATTCGAGGAACTGACGTACTTCGAGTTCGTCATGATAGGGGCTCTGCTGCTTTTCACTCCCAGCGTCGCCCTGCCGTTGCTCGTGGCCGGCACGATCATCGCCGAGTGGATCCTGCGTCGGCCGCCCATCAAGCGACTGTTCAATGCCGGGTCCTACGGAATCGCCACGAGCGCGCTATTCGTCAGCTACTGGGCGCTGGCCGATCACGGCGATCTCTTCAGCGCCCAGTCCATCGTCGCTCTCTTCGTCGCGGCACTCATTTGGGGCACGATCAACATGCTCCTACTCAGTTGGATACTCCAGGTAGCTGAGCACATCCCGATCCGGGAATTCCTGACCGACAAGGGTCAATGGATCCCTACCCTCATCGTTGCATTCCTGTCAGTCAGCGTGGCGGCGAGTTTTGTGGCACTCATCCCGGTGGCACCCACGCTGACCGTGTTCACCGTTGTCCCCACAGCGGTCCTGTGGTTCGTTTACCAGGCAGCACAACGCCGCAGTGAAGCTGTCGAGCGCCTTCGGTACATGGTCGCGTTGTCCAACACTCTCTCCATGCCCCAGGATCCGGTCCAGTTGACCCGGACCGCAGCGGACTCCGTGCGTCGCGTCTTCGGTGCCGAAGATGTTCTGATCGTCGTCGGAGCAATGAGCTACCTCGGCTCGCGAGACGCAGGTGAAGTCTCGAGCTCACCGGCTCAGCCCACAGAACTGCAGTTGGCAGCCACCGCTGACCGCACTGCTCGCCCGATCACCGCCGCCTTGGTGCCGACGGGATGGCGCGACGGCGTAGTCATCACTTTGGACCTTGGTGAGCATGAGGCCGCCGCACTCGCTCTCGGAGCATCCTCGGGACTCTCGGGTCTTGAACGGCGGATGCCCTGGGCCCGTGGTGGTCGGAACTCCTGGGCTCTCAAGGGCGAAGACGCTCCCGTCCTGACGAGTCTCGCCGGTTCCCTATCCAGCGCGATCCGGGCGAGTCAACTCCTCGCCGATCTCCGCGGTGAGACCGCCAAACTCACCGCCGTTGTCGACAACGCCAACGATGGCATCGCGGTGTTTGATGGGGTTGGCAGTGTGGTGCTGTGGAGCCCGGCGATGGAGTTCATCACCGGTGTCTCGCAGTCGGTTGCACAGGATCCCGCGGCAGTCGCCGAGTTGGAGGGTCTGCAGGTCTTGGCTGAGCTGCGAGGCAGTGACACCGGGGCCGAGGGCCGGTTCGTGACCATCACCCGGACCGATGACGAGCTTCGCGAACTCAACGTCGCAGTCGTGCCGCTGGACGATGAGGCCCAACTGTCCGTGATGACCGTCCGCGACGTGACCCAGCAGCGTCGCGTGGAGCGGATGAAGTCCGACTTCATCGCCACCGTGTCCCATGAACTGCGAACCCCCATCACACCGATCAAGGGCTACGCCCGCCTACTGGCCACTCGATGGGAGCGCATGACGCCGGAGAAGCGATCGACGGTGCTGGAGACGATCGAGGAACGAGCCAACCACCTGTCCCGCCTCGTCGATGACCTACTCCTGGCCTCGCGAGTCTCCGAGATCGACGAGACCCGACTCGACGTCGACCTGACTGACGCGGATCTGTCCGACCTGATCGAGGAGACCATGGACACGTTCCCGAATCTGGCGAAGCGAGTGCAGATCGTGGGCACCGATGTCACCGTACGGTGCGACCGAGGGCGGGCGGTGCAGTGTCTGTCCAACCTGATCGGCAACGCCGGCAAGTACTCCCCCGACGACGCGGCCATCCAGGTGGAGTACGGGCGCACGGACGGACAGCCGTGGGCTGTCGTCGCTGTCACCGACCATGGTCGCGGAATCCCGGCAGACGCCTTGGAGCGAGTCTTCGAACGCTTTTACCGCGTCGAGGATCCGATGACCATGACAACCGGGGGCAGCGGGCTGGGGTTGTTCATCTCACGGGAGTTGGCCCGTGCGATGGGCGGGGACATCTCCGTAGAGTCGGAGTTGGGCAAGGGCAGTACATTCCGACTTAGGCTTCCAGTGTCCGAGGAGACAACATGACCCAGATTCTCGTTGTGGACGACGAGCCCACGGTGCGCTCACTCGTCCGCGACGTCCTGGAGCTCGAGGGTCACGTTGTCATCGAAGCCGCAGACGGGCCCTCGGCACTCGAAGCCGTGAACGACCAGCAACCCGACCTCATCGTGCTCGACATCATGATGCCGGGCATGTCCGGACTGGATGTGCTGCGGACTTTGCGCCAGACCCGTTCGGCTAATGACCTGCCCATCATCTTGTTGACAGCGGCCGCCGACGACGACACCACATGGGCGGGGTGGACCGCCGGGGCATCGGTGTTCCTGCCCAAGCCTTTCGACCCCAACCACCTGCTCGACTGGGTGGACCGCCTCATCCCGGGATCCGAGGAGTCGGGGGGGTCGGAATCGGACCCCTCGGCAACTGAGATCATGAAGGAGTTCGGCGGATTGGGTGGTAACGACTGATGAAGCAGATCACGACAGAACGACTTCCCTCGGTCTTGGCCCGGCTCAAAGAAGACCCCCGAGTCGTGGTGTCGGGCAACTTCGCGACTCCGACACACCTGCTGAAGGCGGTGGACAAGGGTCTGCCCGAGTACAAGCTCCACATGCTCAACGCCCACGGCCATCTGCCCCATCGTTCAGGCGTCAAGCACGAGACCACCTTCGTCGGGCCGGGCATGCGCAAGACCCCCGGGCTGCTCTACGTCCCCTGCCGCCTGAGTCTGGTCCCGATCCTGTTCCACCGACGGCTGCCCCCCGACTTGATCCTGATCCACACGACGCCACCGGAGAACGGCCATGTGAGCCTGGGTCTCGAGGTCAATATCCTGCCCGCCGCCATCGAAGCGGTCCGCAAACGGGGCGGACTGGTCATCGCGCAGGTCAACAAGCACATGCCCTACACGTACGGAGACGCCCAAGTCGACGTCGACGACATCGACTACTTCCTCGAAGTCGACGAGCCCCTCAACGTCAACCCACCGGGCAAGTTGGGCGACACCGCACGACTCATCGGCGACCGCATCGCGCAGCGGGTGCCCAACGGGGCCACCTTGCAGTTGGGGATCGGCGGCGTACCCGACGCCGTACTCGCCGGACTGACCGGTCACGACGGGCTGAAGATCTGGAGCGAGATGTTCAGCGACGGTGTTCTCGCCCTCGCCCGCAAGGGTTGTCTGAGCGAATCCCAGCCGCTGATCGCCTCATTCCTCTTCGGCAGCCAGGAGTTGTACGACTGGGTCGACCACAACCAGCGCGTCCGCATGATGCGCACCGAGGTCACCAACGATCCCGGCCGGATCGCCAAGCAGACCATCATGACCTCGGTCAACGGGGCGCTTCAGGTGGATCTGTCCGCGCAGGCCAACGCCTCGCGGATCAATGGGCGCATCTACTCGGGCTTCGGCGGTTCCACCGACTTCATCGTCGGTGCCCTGCACTCGCGCGGAGGTCATGCCTACATCGCATTGCCGTCGTGGCACCCCAAGGCCAACATCTCGACGATCGTGCCGCGGATCCAGGAGCCGGTGACCTCGTTCCAGCACTCGGCCGTCGTGACCGAAGTGGGTATGGCCCGCGTGTTCGGCAACACCGAAGCCGAGCAGACCCGCCAGATCATCGAACACTGTGCCCACGAGTCGGCTCGCGAGGGCCTCTGGGAGTCCGCGAAGGAGATGGGCCGGGCCTGATGCCGGAGATCCCCGAGATCGAAGGCCTGCTCACCTACGTGACGCCCCGGCTGTCCGGATCCGTCATCACCGACGTCCAGGTCGGCGCCATCAGCGCGATCAAGACGGCCGACCCCCCAGTCAGTGCCCTGCGCGGTTGCCGGGTGATCGGTCTGCAACGATTCGGGAAGTTCCTGGTCCTCGACCTCGTGGATCCCGACGGCAGCCCGCTGTACCTGGCGATTCACCTCGCCCGCGCGGGGTGGCTCGCGTGGTCGGATTCCCCGTCGCGGCAGCCGGTGAGGATGGGTCGTGGCCCTCTTGCCGCCCGACTCACCTTCGCCGACGATGGCGGCTCGGTCGTGGGCGGATTCTCCCTGACCGAGGCTGGGACCCAGAAACGGCTTGCCGTGTATGTGGTGCACGACCCGGCAGAGGTACCCGGGATCGCCCGCCTTGGCCCCGACCCTCTCGCCGACACCTTCACTGCCCAGAGCCTGGCCGACATCTTGGCCGCTGCGGGCAGGAGGCACCTGAAGACCGTCCTGCGGGATCAGTCCGTCCTCGCCGGGGTGGGTAACGCCTACTCCGACGAGATCTTGCACAAGGCCCGGCTCAGTCCGGCTGCCGGCGCCGATTCGCTGACTGACGAACAACGCGCAGCACTGTTCGCGGCACTTGAGTCGGTCCTCGCCCAAGCAGTCACCTCGGCCCGAGAGTTGCCTCCCTCCGAGTTGAAGGACGGCAAGCGCTCCAGCATGGCCGTTCACGGTCGGACGGGGCAGCCGTGCCCGGTCTGTGGCGACACCGTTCGTGAGGTCGCCAGCGCGGACTCGTCGTTCCAGTACTGCCCCACGTGCCAGACCGGGGGCAAGCCGTTGGCCGACCGCCGACTGTCCCGACTCCTGAAGTAGCCCGACTCCCGAAGAAGCCCGACTCCCGAAGAAGCCCGACTCCCGAAGAAGCCCAACTCCCGAAGAAGCCCGACTCCTGAAATTGGCGCCGTCACCCGTGGCCTGTGGGACCGTGGCACGGTGTTCCGGGTCCTGGTCGTGTGCACGGCGAACATCTGCCGCTCACCTGCCACCGCCACTCTGCTGCGCCGTGCCTTCAGTGCCGTCCATCTGGACACTCACATCGCGGTGACTTCCGCGGGCGTGGCGGCCACCGCAGGCTCACCCGCCTGCGACCTCAGCAGTGCGCTGGTCGGGGAGTTCGTCGCCCGCTCCTATGCCGGACAGGTCGGGACACCCCCACCGGCTCACCCGCACGGTGCCCGACGGATCTCGCCGGACATGCTCGCCCAATCCGATCTCGTGTTGTGTCTCGACCGATCTCACCTCGCCGAGGTGCTGCCCCAATTCCCCGAGGTGCAGGCGAAGACGTTCACGCTGAGACAAGCCGCACGTTTGTCGCAAGTAGTCGCCGGGTACATCGCCCCTGGACAAAAGCCCCCCGGATCGATCCTGATGCCCACCGGCGTCGAGGAGCGGCTGCGTTGGTGGGTCTCCGCGATGGATTCAGTCCGTGGGCAGATGCCGCCGGTGACTGGCCATTCCGAGGCCTCCCACCGGAATCCGCTCTCGTGGAGCGACCACGATGTTCCCGATCCACACGTGCTCGGATATCAGGTGCACGGGGCGGCAATAGAACTGGCCGAGGCGGCGGTCGGGCAGATCGCGACCGTTGTTGACCAAGTCGTGGCCTTCGGGCGTGATGGAGCGGCTGGGACAGCGACCCAGGACATTTAGTATGGGCAGGTTGCCCATGAGGGAGGTTGGTGTGTCGGACACGCCACGGATCAGTCAGAACTCGGTACTGGACGTGCTGGAGGCCGAGGCCATCCACGTCTTCAGGGAGACGGCGGCGGCCTTCCGCAATCCCGTTCTGCTGTACTCGATCGGCAAGGACTCCTCAGTGCTGCTGCATCTGGCGGTCAAGGCCTTCGCGCCGGCTCCGATCCCGATGCCGGTCATGCATGTCGACACCACGTGGAAGTTCCGCGAAATGATCGACTTCCGCAACCAGCGGGCCGAGGAGCTCAACTTAGACCTGCGGATCGCAACGAACGACGAAGCCGTCGCAGAAGGCATCAGCCCCTTCACCCATGGCACTCACGAGTACACGCGCATCATGAAGACCGTCGCCCTGCGCGAAGGCCTCGACAAGTACAAGTTCGACGCCGCTATCGGCGGATCACGCCGCGACGAAGAACGCAGTCGCGCCAAGGAGCGCATCTTCAGCCTCCGCGAGCCCGGCCACCGGTGGGACGCCCGCAAGCAGCGCCCCGAGTTCTGGCGCACCGCCAACACCCGGCTCAGCGAGGGTCAGACCATGCGCGCCTTTCCTATCTCGAACTGGACCGAGATGGACGTGTGGCACTACATCCGCCGCGAGAACATCCCCATCCCCGAACTCTACTTCAGCAAACCGCGACCGGTGGTGGAACGCGACGGCGTGCTGATCATGGTCGACGACGAGCGGCTACCGCTGCGTGAAGGCGAAGAACCCATGATCCGCAACGTGCGGTTCCGGACCTTGGGCTGCTACCCGCTCACGGGTGCCGTCGAATCCGAGGCCGCCGACCTCGACACCCTCATCACCGAGATGGGGCAGGCCAAGATGTCGGAGCGCGCCGGGCGCCTGATCGACGGCGAAGGAGCCTCGTCCATGGAGGCCAAAAAGGCGGAGGGCTACTTCTGATGACCGCATTGATCGTTTCCGAGACCGACTCCCTGCAGCGCGCGGCGGACATGAAGTCCGCCGTGCTGCGCATGGTCGCCTGCGGCTCCGTCGACGACGGCAAGTCCACCCTGATCGGACGCCTGCTCGTCGAGACCGACTCCGTACCCATCGATCAGTTGGAGTACGCCCGGACCACCCGTCGGGGCGGATCCACCATCCCCGTCGGCGAGATCGACTACTCACTACTCACCGACGGGCTCGAGGCCGAGCGCGAACAGGGCATCACGATCGACGTCGCCTACCGGCACCTCAATCTGCCCAGCGGTCGCCGGGTCATCATCGCCGACGCCCCCGGTCACGAGCAGTACACCCGCAACATGTCCGTGGCCGCCTCCAACGCTGATCTGGCAGTCCTGCTCGTCGATGCCGCGCGCGGCCTGCGGCCCCAGACCTACCGCCATCTCACCGTATGCGCCCTGATGGGAGTCACCAGCGTGGTGGTCGCCATCAACAAGATGGACCTCGTGGGCTTCGAACACGCCACCTTCGAGGAGCTGTCCGGCGGGGTCCGGGCAGCAGCGGCTCGGCTCGGCATCGACGAGGTGACCGCCATCCCGGTCAGCGCTGTCACCGGCGCCAACGTGATCGACTCCGACCTCGAGACGATGCCCTGGTACCACGGACCCACGGTCATGGACGCCCTCGTGGCGTGGGAGCCCACCGATCGGGACACCGCTGATCCGTTCCGCATGCCGGTGCAGTTGATCAGCCGCGCCGAAGGCAACTTCCGCGGCTACTCCGGCACCGTCGTGGCCGGAGAGGTCCGGCCCGGCCAGATCATCGCGGTGGCCGACTCCGGACAGACCGCGACCGTCGACCGGATCGTCACCTACGACGGCGACCTGGCGGTGGCGACCGTCGGACAGACTGTCACCATCACGCTCGATCGCGAGGTCGACATCACCCGAGGCGATCTGCTGTGTGCTGCGGGCGAAGGCCAGGCCAAGCCCGCCGACCGTTTCGCCGCCGACCTTGTGTGGACCGGTGAAGAACCTCTGGCCCACGGCCGTTCCTACCTGCTGTACATCGGCCCCAAGGTCGTGCCCGCCACGGTCACATCTGTCCGTCACCGCCTCGACGTCGTGACCGGCAACCATGACGCTGCCCGGTTGCTCAACATGAACGACATCGGCCGTGTCGAGTTGGCCACCGACTCTCCGATCCCGCTGGACGAGTACGACCTGTGCCGCGACACAGGCGGGTTCCTGCTGGTCGACCGGGTCACCAGCGACACTGTCGCCGCCGGCCTGACCCGCCATGCGATGCGGCGTGCGTTCAACGTGACTCCGCACGACTACGCGGTCGACCGCGAAGCGCGCCAACGGCTCAAAGGCCACTCACCTCGCGTGGTGTGGATGACCGGTCTGTCCGGCTCGGGCAAGTCCACGATCGCCGACGCCACCGTCGCCATGCTGCACGCGCAGGGTGTCCACACCTACGTGCTCGACGGCGACAACGTGCGCACCGGTCTGAATCGCGATCTCGGTTTCACGCCGGAGGATCGCGCCGAGAACGTGCGCCGAGTGGCCGAGGTTGCGAAGTTGATGGCCGACGCCGGTCTGGTCGTGATCGTCGCGCTCGTGTCCCCGTACCGTTCGGACCGCCGCGCCGCTGCGGAGATCTTCGACGCGGGCGAGTACCTCGAGGTCTACGTCGACACCCCGCTCGAGGTCGCCCAGGCGCGGGACCCGAAGGGCCTGTACCGCAAGGCCGCCGCCGGGCAGTTGCCGAACATGACCGGTGTCGGGCAGGACTACGAGCCGCCTGAGCACCCCGACGTTCACCTGAACGGCCAGGACGCAGTGGCAGTGTCCGCGGAGAAGCTCGCGCGGGCCGTCCTGGGCGAGTGACTCCCGCAGGCTGCCGGGCGGCACCGTGCTGATCCTGCTGCCGCCGTCCGAGGGCAAGACCCCCGCACCCAAGCGGCGGCGGCCGGTTGACGTGAGCGCTTTGTCGTTCCCCGACCTGACCGATGCGCGCGTCCAGGTCGGTGACGCACTGGCCGCAGTCAGCGCTCGATCTGACGCCCTCGAGGTCCTGGGGGTTGGTGCATCCGTCGAGGACGACGTCCGCGCGAACATCGACCTGTGGAGCGCGCCGGCCGCGCCGGCCGGTCAGATCTACTCCGGCGTGCTGTACGACGCCTTGGACCTGGCCACTGTCTCCCCTCAGGCGCGACGCCGCGCCACCAACTGTGTCCTTGTCGTCTCGGCTCTGTGGGGGGCGATGAGGCTGACTGATCGGGTCCCGGCCTACCGCCTGTCCATGACTGTGGACCTGCCGGGCATCGGGCCGCTGGCGAGATTCTGGCGACCACACCTGGAGTCCGTCCTTGACTCGTCGTCCGAGCGCACGGTGGCGGTGGATTGTCGTTCGGCTCCCTACCGGGCCGCCTGGCCCGGGGATCCGACGCGGACCGTCCACATCAGCGTGCTCAGCGCCGACTCGCGGACCGCCGTGTCACACATGGCCAAACACACTCGGGGCTTGGTGGCGCGGCACCTGTGCGCGCGCTCCGGGACCCAGCCTCGCTCCCCGGAGAGGCTCGCCGAAGCCGTCGGCGAAGTCTTCGAGTGCGCGTTGACGCCACCACGCACCGGCCGAAGCCCCTGGAACTTGCAGGTCGTCCAGCCCTGACCAGACCCGCCCACGATCGTCACCCGTAGCGATGCGCCGGCACAGCGAACCGCGGTCCCCACCGCGGTCGGGTCACTCGGGACAGTTCGAGCATCCGCACTGCGCGGTAGCGATTCACGGTGTACGGCTGCAGTAGTGCCAGCATCTGTTCGTCGTCCCCGGCGAAGGAACCGGTGAGGGCGTACACCAGGTCCGCAGCGAGGTGGAAGTCCCCGACGCTCACCGCATCGGGGTCGCCGAGCGCGCGCTGAGCGACCTCCGCGTAAGTCCAGTCGCCCACTCCGCGCACGCACGTGAGCAGACGGCGGGCCTCGCTCGAAGCCTCATGGGGCAAGCGCCACAGGACATGGGGGATCGCGGCCAGACGCATGATCGTGTCCGACCTGGTTCGGTCCACGGCATTGCGGCGCCACCACCACGAGGGAACCCGGCGAACCGTCTGGGGATCCGGAAGGACCCGCAGTCCCTCGGGCGCCGGCCCCGGCGCCGGTTCCCCGAACTCGCGGGCGAGGGCGTGCCAGGCCCGCTTCGCCTCCAGCCCGGTCACCTTCTGTTCCAGCACGGCGGCGACCGCAGACTCCCACACGTTGTGAGCCCTGGGTACCCGCCAACTGTTCCGGTGCCGACGCCAGTGGTCGGCGACCAGGCCCGGGGCAGGGTCGAACGTGGCCCAGCCGTGGTCGTTGGCGCCGATCAGGTCCGGCGTTCGGGTTGCCATCCACTCCGCTCCTGGACCCCAACAACTGCTCGCCACCCGGGCATCGGCCACGACTAGCCGCTGAGTGACGGGGCCGTCGGGAGTCACGGCGGTACGCCAGGCGACCGTGCCGTCCAGCCGCAGCGTGGGATCAGTCCTGCCGCGCAACATCGGGCGCAGGATGGCGTTCAGGTCGGGCGTGAACCCCGGTGAGACGTGCGACTCGACAGCGGCCACGTCAGTAATGCGTGACACGATAGGGCGCACCCTCGGCGTCGTATGTCGTCCACTCTCCGACCCGCTCGCCGGCCCGGAACGAGCCGGATCGCTTCAGCGTTCCATCGCGGCGAAACCACTGCCAATCGCCTGACATCCGGTCGCCTCGGATCTTGCCTTTGGCCTTGAGGAACCCGTTGTCGTAGAACTCCTTGGTCACTCCGGAGGCTTTCGGGTAACTGTCGTTGATCTCCTGGATGCGTGCCTTGAGGATTCGCCTCAGGGGTGGGGCCGGAAACGGATCGGAGCGGGGGAACTGGACGGTGCCTTTCGACGTCGTGAAGTTCGCGAGATCGGCGGCCAAGGCAGTGACGATGGACCCGCTGTAGGGGAACAGGCTGTTGTGGTTGCGGAACCCCTCCACACCCACGACGGCAACCCCGTCGATGGTGAAGGTGGGCATCCCGTATTTGAGTTCCGGGGCCGCTCCAGGCAGCGCGGCTCGGATCGTCTCGCACGTGCGCTCAAGAGCCGCGCGCTGTTCTGGTGCAAACCGGTCCAGATGGTCGTCGATCACATCGTTCGCCATACGCGAGACCCTACGCTCTGATCACCGAGCTCATCTCCGGCCCTATACCCCCTAGGGTATGATCTTCTCCATGCGTCGTACCCTCACCATCGCCCTTGGCTCCCTGGCTGTCTCGGCCGTGCTTCTCGCCGGTTGCAGTTCCGCCGCCGACACCGCCGTGGCCCCACCGGCTGGCGCGGCCACGGAACAGGTGGCAGGTGTGCAGAAGGTCGGGCCCGAGGAGTTCGACGCCGCCATCAAGCAGGGCGCCACAGTCATCGACGTGCGCACGCCGGCCGAGTTCTCCTCCGGTCACCTCGAGGGCGCAGTCAACATCGATATCGCCAGTCCCGATTTCGCGGCACAGATCGCTGAACTGGACCCCAAGAAGACCTACGCGGTCTACTGCCGCTCCGGGAACCGATCCGGCGTCGCCACCACGCAGATGCAGAACGACGGCTTCGTGTCCCTGTACGACCTTCAGGGCGGGATCGGGGCCTGGCAGTCCGCCGGCTTCCCGGTTGTCTGATACGACACATCTTGGCCACGGGACGGCGCGGGCGTTTGCCCGCTGGATCACTCGGGCATAAGAAGCCCATGAGGTTCACCGCTTCCGATCATTGATCTTCTTGCGGTCACCCGCTCCGGACACCGATTACGGGGGTGCCCGGATCGACACAACAAGCACATGAACGAGGGCAACGCCTGGAGGGTTGCCCTCGTTCAGTCATGTGTGCATTCACCAGTCGTCTCGATCGATGTATCCCTTTCGCGTCCTCCTGCGTCTATGAGGCACAACCCAACAACGTGGAGGAAATCATGAAGACCAACGAAAGCAGCATCGACCGAGGCATCCGAGTAGTGGTCGCCGTCGTGGCAGCCATCGCGGCGTACCTGGTCGGCTTCGGTTCCATCGTCGGAATCATCCTGCTTGTCGTCGCGGCCGTCATGCTCGTGACCGCGGCCGTGGGCTTCTGCCCCCTGTACCGCGTCTTCGGAATCAGCACCTGCAAGGTGCCGCAGAACAAGAAGGTCCCGGCGCACCAGTGACCACACAGTGGCGGCGGCGAGCATCAGGCCCGCCGCCGTCACTGTCCCCACTGCCCACCTCCTATCGTCTCCCTCATGGACCGCAATGAACTCGCCCCCTTGCTCACTGCAGCGATCCCCGGGCTGCTCCGATATGCACGGTCCATCACGGCGGACGAGACCCTGGCCGAGGATCTCGTCTCCGACACCCTCGTGCGAGCCTTGGAACGGTCGGAGAGTTTCCGCGGCGATGCTGCCCTCCAGACCTGGCTGCACCGCATCCTGCACAACCTGGCGGTGGATGCGTTCCGCCGGCAGCGGGAGTTCGCCACCGAAGACGTCGTCGACCAAGTCGAGCAGGACTGGCGCGACGATGCGTACACCGTCGATGCGGCCACGGTCGTGGCGCGAGCCGAGACCTCCGACGAGTTGCTCGATGCGTTGGTCCGGCTGCCCTTCGATTACCGGGCCGCGGTCGTCCTGCACGACGCTCACGGCCTGACGAACCAGCAGGTCGCCGAGGTCCAGGCGGTGAGTCTGCCCGCTGCGAAACAACGGCTGCGGAGAGGACGCATGATGCTCGTCAGCGCTCTGGCCCAAGGCGCCGAGCGGCGCGCTGCTTTGAAAGGCGTCCCGCTCGGATGCTGGGAGGCGCGAGCGAAGGTCAGCGATTACCTCGATGACGACCTGCCCCAGTCCGACCGCAAGCTGCTCGAGGCTCACTTGGACACCTGTCCGACCTGCCCGCCGCTCTATGCGTCATTGGTGGGAGCCACCGAAGCGCTGAAGGCGGGTGGCCGCGATCCGGATTCCGTGATCGACCCGGCCGTGCTGTCCCGGATCAGCGAGCGCGCCCGGGCCTGACATCGGCTGCACCGCTCCTCCGGCTACTACAAGCTTCGGATGCTGTGATCCAGTCGCTACCGCCCGACCCAGCCGATCGTCCACACCGCCGCATGCGGTCGCACCACCGATCCAGGTAGCGATTCAGGCTCGCCGCGACCGTTGCTCCCGGACGTCGACGACCGCCTCGACGAGTTGAGCGCCTTCCGCCTGATCGGCCACCTCGGGCCGCTCGGTGAACATCCATTCAAGGATCGTGTCCGTGACCAGGGCTGGGTCTTCGAGTTGCGGGACATGGCCGACATGGTCCATGACCTCGAAGCGCCATGAGTCGTACTTCTGCGCAGCTTCGTCGGCCTGTCTGATCGAGACGAGGCGGTCGTGGCGGCCGTGGATAAGGAGCACCGGCGATCGGACGCCCTCCAGTTGGGCAACGTACCAGGGACTGGTGATCGCGAAGACTACCGAGCGCGCGGCTTGCACGAGCGCGTTGTGATTGCCCGAGAATCTGCGCCGTTCCTCGGCCAGCGCGGTCGCCGCGTGCCGGAACTCGTCGGGAATCTTGGTCGGGTCCAACGCCACGAGGCGCAGCATCCGGCCCACTTGGCGTTCGGCAGAAGCGAACCGCGTCCACAGGGACACCACGGCGCTTCCGAGGCCAGGGGTGGCCAGCACGGCGAACTCCACGGCGCGACGAACGTCCTTGAGCACGAGTCCCGTCAGCGGCAGCGCGGGACCGATCAGCACCAAACCGGCGACGGATTCCGGTCGCTTGGCCGCTTGGAGCAGCGCGATCAACCCACCCATGGAGTTGCCGATCACCACAGCTGGTTCGCCCACGACCTCGCGCATGAAGTGGTCCACGACGCGACGGTTGGCGCCGACCGTCGCGGAACGACCCAGGACAGGAGTGCGGCCATGCCCGATCAGATCCACGGCGTAGATGCGGCATTCAGCAGCCAGCAGAGCGGCGATGAGGTCGAAACTGATCGCCGAACCACCCAGACCGTGGACACACACCACGAGCGGCCCATCCCTGCGGCCCCCGTAGTCGAGGTAGTGGACCGGACCGTCGTAGTCGAAGTACCGCGAGGTGCCTGCCGGTCCCCGGGCCGCAGTGTCGGCCATACATCTGCTCCTCACGTCGTGCGCCACGCGCGTCACAGTGCGCGCGGCCCTCGTGCCGTCCCAGTGTGACACCGCACTCGCGGGAGTCCCGACCGCACCTGGCTCGGAAGAGAGGCCCCGGTTGATCCGGGATCGGTCACAGGAACTTGTCGGCGATGCGATCGACCGTCGCAGGGTCGTCATCCCAGACCGGATCGTCGGGACGTGGATCGTGGAAGACGATGTCGGTGAACCCGAGGGCCTCATACCTGGCCACGAAGTCGGTGAAAGCAGCCAGGTCCGCCAATGGTCGTTCGGCCCGGTTGCTGAGCAGGAAGATCCGCTCGATCGAGGCCGGGTCGCGGCCTTGGTCGGCGCAACTCCGGTCGAGTAGTGCAGTCTGTCGACGCATCGCCTCTTCGCAACTGGCGGCCGTCGGTGCGGGCTCCGTCGGTTCGCCCTCGGTGATCCACGCGTCACCGAACTCCGCGGCGACGGCGATCGTCTTCGGCCCGGTGGCCGCTATCGCCAGGGGGAGGCGCGGTCGCTGGACACAGCCGGGGATCATGCGGGCTTCATTGACGGAGTAACGCTCGTTGTCCGTGGTGTAGGTGGGGTTGCGCAGCAGTCCATCGAGAACGGTCACGAAGTCGGAGAGTCGGGTGGCGCGCTGGCCTGGGGTCAGGATCGGGTCGTCGAAGACGGTCGCGTCGAAGCCGACACCTCCGGCGCCCACACCTAAGGTGAGCCGTCCGGCGGACACATGGTCCAGCGACATGGCGTCCTTGGCCAAGGTG
>WBZT01001319.1_pt1 | contig 18320 bp, 14 predicted proteins | sample 5204241 | NCBI WGS metagenome assembly WBZT01 (sample SAMN12344358, study PRJNA552823) | activated sludge metagenome | biome: Activated sludge suspended growth; feature: Nitrification reactor; material: Wastewater; isolation source: activated sludge from nitrification reactor of wastewater...
GCGCAAGGCGCCCTGGAGCAACCCGACGTTCTCGGGCGTGTTCATCTCGATCGTCGGCTTCGGCTTCCTGGGCGGCATCACGGGGGTCATGATGGGCACCGAGCAGCTCAACATGATCATCCACAACACGATCTACGTGCCGGGGCACTTCCACGCCACAGTGGTGGTGGGGACGACGCTGACGTTCATGGCGCTCACCTACTACCTGATCCCGGTGCTGTTCAAGCGCGAGATGATCGCGCCCACGCTGGCCAGGTGGCAGCCGTACCTGTTCGGCCTGTCGATGTACTTCTTCTGCCTGGTGATGATGGGCGCCGGCACGCTGGGCGTCTCGCGCCGGCACTGGGACATGGCGTTCCAGGGCGCGGCGCTGGCCTACGAGTGGCCCGGCGCGGCCTACCTGATGATGGGCCTGGTCGGCATCGGCGGCATCGCGGCCATCACCGGCGGCGCGATCTACATCTACGTCACCGTGGGCTCGCTGCTGTGGGGCAGGCGGCTGGAAGGCGGCAGCACGAGCCCGAAGTTCACGCCGGTGGCGCGCGCCGCCCCGACGGTCGTCGCACAGAGCTACGGCTCGGCGGGCTTCGCGGCACCGGGCACCTTCGTGCTGGCCATGGTGTTCCTGCTCGCCTTCGTCCTCTACTACTTCATCAACTGGAAGTACCTGTCGACGCTCTGGGGGCTTAGCTGATCCCTAAAGTACCGGGGGCGCCAAGGCGCCCCCGGGCTGTCTTGAACGAGTGAGGAGGAACGCCGCGATGAGCCGAAGCGCACTGCGCCAGGCGCCGGGGCTGGCCACGGCCGAGTCCGCCGGCGACGGCCGCGTCGATCCCGCGGCCGTGCCGAGCCAGGCGCGCAGCGTCACCTGGCGCACCGTGCTGGGCGTGTTCAAGCTGCGCATCGGCGTGCTGATCATGGTGAGCGCGCTGGCCGGCATGGCCATCGTGCCCGCGGGCAGCGCGAGCGCACTGCAGGTACTGGTGCTCGCGCTGTCGGTGCTGCTGGCCTCGGCCGCGGCCGGTGCCTTCAACCAGTTCGTCGAGGCCGACAGCGACCGGCTGATGGCGCGCACGCGCCAGCGCGCCTTCGCCAGCGGCCTGCTGCCGCGCAACGGAGCCTGGCTGCTCGGCATCACGGCGCTCTTTGCGCTCGCGGTGGCGGCTGCGGCATGGTGGGTGAACGGACTCGCGGCCGCCTTCGTCGCCGCCGGCGCGCTCACCTACGCGGTGGTCTACACGCTGGGACTGAAGCGCCGCACGCCGTGGAACATCGTGATCGGCGGTGCCGCGGGCAGCTTCGCCGTGCTGGCCGGTGCCGCCGCCGCCGATCCGCACCTCGGCCCGCTCGCCTGGGGTCTGGCATTGGTGCTGCTGCTGTGGACACCGCCGCACTTCTGGAGCCTGGCGATCGCCAACGAGGACCAGTACCGCGCCGCCGGCGTGCCGATGCTGCCGGTGGTCGTGGGCGCGCAGCGGACGGCGCGCATCGTGCATGCGCATGCGATCGCCCTGGTGGCGGTTTCGCTGCTGCTGGTGGCGCTGGGCGCGGGCTGGATCGTGCTCGCGGGCGCACTGATCGGCGGCACCCATTTCCTGCGCAAGACGCAGGCCCTGGTGCGACGGCAGAGCCGCAGCACGGCGATGGCGGCCTTCTTCGCCTCGATGGTGCAGCTCGCGGTGCTGCTGCTCGCGGTGGTGCTCGATGCCGCGATGCGCTGACGATCGGCGCGTGCGCCGCCGCCCCTGGGCAGCGGCGCAGGGCCGCGGCTCGCACGCCGCCTTGCGCGCGCGTCTTTCTCGTCTGGGGGTGCCCATGCTGGCGGGCTTGCTGTGCGCCGTGTCGGCGCTCGGCGCCGTCGCGCCGCAAGCGGTGGCGGCTGCACCGGCCGTGGCCGTCACGCGCGCCGCGTCGGGCAGCGACGGCGTGCAGACGGCGCCGGCGTCGACTGCGCTGGCCCCGAGCGCTGTCGCACCGCGTGCCAGCGGTGAAGTGCCGCGACTGGTCGAGGCCGAAGCGCTGCGCATCGGCCAGGCCGCCGTCGGCCGCGAGGTGCCCGATGACGTGCTGCTCGACCGCCGGGGCCGCCGCGTGCGTCTCACCGACTACCGCGGCAAGCCGCTGCTCGTGAGCTTCATCTACACCGGCTGCTTCCAGATCTGCCCGACGCAGACCAAGGCGCTGCTGGACGCCGTCAAGGGCCTCGAAACGCTGCTCGGCGCCGACCAGTTCAACGTCGTCAGCATCGGCTTCAACCAGCCTTTCGACGATCCGCAGGCGATGCGCGCCTTCGCCGCGCAGCAGCGCATCCAGGCACCGAACTGGGAGTTCCTCAGCCCGCCGCCCGCGGCGGTGGAGTCGCTCACGCGCGCCTTCGGCTTCAGCTACGTGGCCACGCCCGCCGGCTTCGACCACCTGCTCGGCGTCACCGTGGTCGACGCGCGCGGGCGCATCCACGCCCAGGTGTACGGCGAGCGGCTGCGCAGCGACCAGATCGGCCGCCCGCTGCGTGAGCTGCTGCTGGCCGAGCCGCCGGGCGTGCAGTCGACGCTGGCGGCGATGGTCGAGCGCGTGCGCATCCTGTGCACCAAGTACGACACCGACAGCGGCGAGTACCGCTACGACTACAAGCTCATCCTCGAACTGATCGGCGGGCTGCTGTTCTTCGGCACGATGACGGTCTACTTCCTGCTCGAGTGGCGCAACCGGCTGCGCTCGCGCAAGCTCTCATGCACGATCACACCGGCCTCCGGCAGCGCGGCCTGAGCGGCTGGTGCGCCATAGAGAGGCTGTTCGACGCGGCCTTCGGCTCCGGCCTCAACCCGCTGCGCCATCTCGGCGCCATCGGCTTTCTCGCCTTCTGGCTGCTGGCCGCCAGCGGCGTCGTGCTCTACGCGCTGTTCGACACCTCGGCCAGCGGCGCCTGGCACTCGATCGACGCGCTGCGCGAGGCGCCGCTCGGGCTCGGTCGACTGCTGCGCGGCGTGCACCGCTACAGCGCCGACCTGATGGTGCTGGCGATGGGCTTGCACGTGCTGCGCGAGTGGCTGCACGGCCACGAGCGCGGGTTTCGGCGCTTCAGCTGGCTGACCGGCGTGCCGCTCGTCGTGTTCGCCTTCGTCGCCGCGATCGTGGGCTTCTGGCTCAACTGGGACGAGCTGGGGCAGTTCTCCGCCATCGCAAGCGCCGAACTCGTCGACGCGCTGCCCTTCCTGCCGACGCCGATGGCGCGCAACTTCATCGGCTCGGCAGCGGTCAGCGACCGCCTGTTCTCGCTGTTCGTCTTCGTGCACATCGGCGTGCCGCTGCTGCTGCTGTTCGGGCTGTGGTTCCACATCCAGCGCATCACGCGCGCCGCGGTGTTTCCGCCGCGGCCGCTGCTGCTGGGCACGCTGGGCACGCTCGCGCTGCTCGCACTCGCCGTGCCGGTCGTGAGCCACGCTCCGGCCGCGCTCGCGCGCGTGCCGGCCGAGCTGCGCATCGACTGGCTGCTGCTCTTTGTGAACCCGCTCACCGCGGCCACTTCGCCGGCCGTCGTGTGGACGCTGCTCACGCTCGTGCTGCTCACGCTGTTCGTGCTGCCGTTCGTGCCTGCGCGCGCCGGGCGCGCCGGGCGCGCCCAGGTGGCGGTGGTCGACCCGGGCAACTGCAGCGGCTGCCAGCGCTGCTTCGCCGACTGTCCGTACGCGGCGATCACGATGGTGCCGCACCCCAACCAGCGCGTCGGGCGGCTGCTTGCCAGCGTCGACGCCGACCTGTGCGCCGGCTGCGGCATCTGCGCCGGCGCCTGTCCGTCGTCGACGCCGTTTCGACATACCGTCGATCTGATCACCGGCATCGACATGCCGCAGCTGCCGGTGGGTGCGCTGCGCGCGCGGCTGCGCCTGGCGCTCGACGCGCAGCGCGCCGCCGGCATCGCGCAGCCGCTGGTCGTCTTCGGCTGCGACCACGGCGCGGCCTGCACAAGCGCCATCGAGGGCGCGCGCGACGCGAGCGCCTTCAGCCTGCTGTGTGCGGGCCAGCTGCCGCCCTCGTTCGTCGAGTACGCGCTGCGCGACGGTGCCGCCGGCGTGCTGGTGGCGCCGTGCCGCGACGGGGGCTGCGAGTTCCGCCTCGGCGCGCTGTGGACCGTGGAGCGCCTGCAAGGCCGGCGCGAGCCGCATCTGCGCGCACGCGTGCCCGCCGAGCGCGTCGAACTGGTGCACGCCGACCGCGGTGACGAGACGCTCGTCGGCGCAGCCCTCGCCCGTCTGCGCACGCGCGTCGGCACCCTCGTCGCCACCGAACCCGAAGCCCCACCTGCCTGGGCGGTCGCCCGGGAGCCCGTCCATGGCTGAGAAAACCGCCCCCTCCTCGCGCACGACGCAGCCCAAGGGCCCGCTGGCCTGGACCGGCCAGGTGCTGCTGTACGGCCTGTTCGCCGCCGCCATCGGCGTGTTCTCGCACTGGCCGCCGTATCACCCGCTGGCCCCCGGCGAGGCGCTGATCAAGGTCAGCTTCATCCACACGGGCAAGCCGGTCGGCGACTGCCGCAGGCTCACCGAGGAGGAACTCGCGCGCCTGCCACCCAACATGCGCACGCCGACCGTCTGCCCGCGCGAGCGCTCGCCGGTGACGGTGCAGGTCGTGCTCGACGGTCGCACGGTGCTCGATCGCACCGCCCTGCCCTCGGGCCTGCACAAGGACGGCGCCTCGGCGATGTATGTGCGCATGACGGTGCCTGCCGGCGAGCAAAAGCTCGCAGTGCGCGTCTCCGACGACGTGCGCGCCCAGGGGCCGACCTACGAACGCGAGGCGAGCGTGAACCTGGTGCCGGGCCAGATCCTGGTGATCGACCTCGACCCGAACCAGGGCGGCATCACGATGCAATGAACGCGCCGACGCCATGAACACGCTCGCCTCCGCCGTCGCGCCGGCGCCATCCGCCGAGGTGCGACCGACCGCCTCCACGCCGGCCGCCTACACGTTGCCGGCGATCGCGTCGGGCCAGCGACGGCTGGCGCGCGCCTGGCTCACGCTGGCGCTGGCGGCGCTGGTGGGCGCAGGGCTCTTCTCGGTGCTGCTGGTGCTGGCACGCACGCCGGGCATCAACGCCTGGCTGCCCGCGGGCGACTTCTTTCGCGTCGCACTGGTGGTGCACGTCGATCTGTCGGTGCTGGTGTGGTTCGTCGCCATCGCCGGGCTGCTGTGGGGCCTGAACCAGCGCGCCGCGCGCAGCCCCGCGGCCGCGGGCGTCGCCTGGGCCGCGCTGGTGCTGGCGGTGCTCGGCGCCGCCGGCATGGCGCTGGCGGCCTTCGTCGACCCGGCGGCGCCGGTGATGGCCAATTACATCCCGGTGCTCGACAGCACGGTGTTTCGCGCCGCGCTCGGCGTGTTCGCCGTCGCCGGCGTGCTGCTCGTCGCGCAGGGGCTCGCCCGGCCGATGCCGCTTGGGCCCGCGCTCGACGGCACCGGCGCGCTGCGCTTCGGGCTCAACGCCAGCGTCGTCGCCGCGGCGGTCGCGCTGCTGGCGTTCGGCTGGTCACTCGCGGTGGTGCCGCGCGCGCTGCCGGCCCAGGCCTACTACGAGATCCTGTTCTGGGGTGGCGGCCACGCGCTGCAGTTCACGTGGACGCTGATCATGCTCGTGGCCTGGCTCGCGCTGAGCCAGGCCTGCGGCGCGCAGGTGCCGCTCAGCCCGCGCGTCGTGCTGCTGCTGTTCGCAGTCGCACTGGCCGGCGTGTTCGTCACGCCGCTGGCCTACGTGCTGCACGACGCGACCAGCGTCGAGCACCGCGCGTTGCACACCTGGGGCATGCGCGTGGGCGGCGGGCTGGCGATCGCGCCGTTCGCACTGGCGGTGCTGCTGGCCCTGGTGCGGCGGTACAGCGCGGCGAACGACACCGATCGGCGACGGCCCCGTTCACCGCTGGCGGGCGGCCAGCGGCCGCTGCGCACCGCGCTGGGCGCCGAACAGCGGCCGCTGCGCGCCGCGCTGCTGGCGTCGATGCTGCTGTTCGTGGTGGGGGGACTGATCGGCCTCACGATCCAGGGCAGCAACGTCAAGATCCCCGCGCACTACCACGGCAGCATCGTCGGCGTGACGCTGGCGGCGATGGGCCTCGTGTTCCACCTGCTGCCGCAGCTGGGCTGGCGCGCGCCGGCAGGGCGGCTGGCGGTGGCGCAGCCGTGGCTGTACGGTGTCGGGCAGTTGATGCACATCGTCGGCCTCGTGTGGTCGGGCGGCTACGGTGTGCAGCGCAAGGTGGCCGGCAGCGAGCAGGTGCTGCGCAGCAGCGGCGAGATCGCCGGCATGGGCCTGATGGGACTGGGCGGACTGCTGGCCATCGCCGGCGGGCTGCTGTTCGTGGTCGTGGTGTGGCGCGCGATGCGCGCGCAAAGTTGAGCGGCATTCGATGGTCAAGCTGATCCAGCGCGCGCTGCGCGCCGCCTTCATGGGCGCCGAGGCGGTGTTCAACCGCGCCTTCGGCGACCGCATGAACCCGCTGTACCACCTGGGCGCCACGGCGTTCATGCTGTTCTGGGTCGTCGGCGCGACCGGCCTCGTGCTCTACGCCTTCTTCGACACCAGCGTGACGGGCGCGTACCGCTCGGTGGAGACGATCGAGCACGGCGCCTTCGGCCTGGGCGGCGTGCTGCGCGCGGTGCACCGCTACGCCTCGGATGCCATGCTGCTCACGATGGTGGTGCACCTGCTGCGCCACTACGCCTTCGACCGCCTGCGCGGCTACCGCTGGTTCTCGTGGGTGACCGGCGTCGCCCTGCTGTGGCTGGTCTACGTGGCCGGCGTCAACGGCTACATGCTGCCGTGGGACCGCGTCGCCCAGTTCGTCACGCAAAGCAGCTTCGAGTGGCTCGACTGGCTGCCCGGCTTCGGCGGCACGCTGAGCCGCAACTTCATCGTCGACGCGCACGTGAGCAACCGCCTGTTCTCGCTGTTCGTCTTCATCCACATCGGCGTGCCGCTGGTGACGCTGCTGCTGATGTGGATCCACGTGCAGCGCGTGCCCAAGGCGTCGACCAACCCGCCGCGGCCGATCGCCGTGGCGATGCTGGTGATGCTCGTCGTCCTGTCGCTGCTGGTGCCCGTCGCCAGCCAGGGTCCGGCGGCCCTGTCGACGATGCCCGAGCGGCTGTCGATCGACTGGTTCCTGCTCACCATCTTCCCGCTCTTCTACGCCTGGCCCATGTCCTGGATCTGGGCGCTGGTGGTCGGCGGCTCGCTGCTGCTGTACCTGCTGCCCTGGCTGCCGCCGCGGCGCGCCGGACAGGCCAACCAGCTCACGATGCACCCGGGTGCCGCGCGCGTGACGGCGCGCGCCGGCGAGACGCTGCTCGACGCCGGCCTGCGCGCCGGCCTGGCGCTGCCCTTCGACTGCCGCTCGGGTGGCTGCGGCGTGTGCCTGTGCACGGTGCATCATGGCCGCGTCGACCTGGGCAACTACCAGCCGGCCGTGCTCACCGAGGCGATGCGCGCGCGCGGCCAGGCGCTGATGTGCTGCGCCGTCGCGCTCGACGACGTGGAACTCGAGGTCGACGGCGTCGAGTCGCTCGCGCCGGGCGAGGCGAGCCGGCCGCCGCAGCGCTACACGGCCGTGGTGCAGAGCATGGAGCGCCTGTCGCCGATCCTGATGCGCCTGCACATCGCGCTGCCCCCGGGCCAGCGGTTGCCCTTCGTCGCCGGCCAGTACCTGAACATCATCCTCGACGATGGCGCCAAGCGCGCGTTCTCGTTCGCCAACCCGCCGGCCGATCCTGCGGCCACGCCGTCGACGGCGGGCGACGTGATCGAACTGCACGTGCGCCTGATCCCGGGTGGGCGCTACACCACACACGTGTTCGAGCACATGAAGGTCGGCGACACGGTGCAGTTCGAGGCGCCTCTGGGCCGCTTCACGCTCGCCGACAGCCAGCGCCCGATCCTGTTCGTGGCCGGCGCAACGGGCTTCGCGCCGATCAAGAGCATCGTCGAGGACGCCTTCCGCCGCGGCATCCGCAGGCCGATGACGCTGTACTGGGGCGTGCGCACGAGCGAGGATCTGTACCTGCTGGACCTGGTCGATCGCTGGCAGCGCGAGCAGCCGAACTTCCACTTCGTGCCGGTGCTCTCCGACGTCGAGGCCGCCGCCGGCTGGACCGGACGTCGCGGCCTGGTGCACCAGGCGATGCTGGCCGACCACCCCAGCCTGGCCGGCTTCGAGGTCTACGCCTGCGGCTCGGTGCGCATGGTCGAGGCGGCGGTGCCCGACTTCCTGGCGCACGGCCTGGCCGAGGAGTTCTGCTTCTCCGACGCCTTCGTGCCGACACGCGCCGCCACGCCGCCGCCCACATCGCAGCCGGCCGCGGCGGACTGAGGGCACAGTCGAGGCGGCCGAACGGTCGGACGGTCGGACGGCTAAAGGGCTAAAGGGCTAGAGGGCTAGAGGGCCGAAGTCTCGCGGGGCCGACTGCGCGAAGCCGCAAGCCGCAAGCCGCCCTGCCGTCGCGCAGCCGCAGCGGCAGCGGGCCGCGCCTTGCGGCCGCGCCCGTGCGCGATCAACCGGGCCGGCCGTCGACGCGCGGGCGCCCGAGCCAGCTGCCGTAGCGCAGTGCCCAGCCGCCGCAACCCGCGGCCCAGGCACCGATGGCCAGCAGCGTCAGCACGGCAGCGCCGGCCAGCCACAGCGCCGCGGCCACGCGCAGCAGCACGGCGGCCTGCACGATCAGGTAGAGCGTCCAGGCCGTGTTGTCGGCGGCCAGCGGCCGTCCGCTGTGGCCGGCAGTCACGCGCGTGATCATCGCGATCAGCGTGCAGCCCAGGTAGCCCATCGTCAGCGCATGCAGCGGCGCCAGCCCGAGTGAGGCCTGCGGCCCGAGCCACAGCACGCGCGCCTGCGAGCACGCCGCCAGCGCCAGCGCGAGGCCGAACCACACGAAGCCGCCGTGCAGCATCGCCAGCAGCCGGATGCGCAGGCTCTGCACCATGCCCCAGCGCCAGGCCAGCCACAGCATCAGCACCGCGGCCGGCGCCTGCACGAGCAGCAGCGCGACGCGCAGCGCCGCCGGCAGCGGCCACCACAGCACCTCGGCCACCGCACCCAGCCCCGACACGCCCAGCGTCAGCAGCATCACGTTGAGCAGCCAGTACGGGCGCCACGCATCGAGCGTGGGCACGGCACTGGCGCTGAAGAACGGGATCATGCGGTGCGACACCGTCGTGAACACCGGGGCGAGGAAGCCCCAGATCGCCAGCTGGATGGCGGCACGCGCGTGGTCGAACTCGCCCAGCGCAAGCGCGAGCGCCGCGCACACCATGGCCACGGCACCGATGCCCATGACGACGGCGACGGTACGCGGATGGCGCTGGTCGGCCGCGACGCTGGCGCGGATGTAGCCCCAGAAGCGGTACTGGGTCGTGATCCAGCCCGCAGCGACGATGGCCACGCCGAGCGCGGCCAGCGCGGCGCTCGCGTGGAACCCGACCAGCGCCAGCGGCCAGCCGGCGAGCATCGTGATCACCGGGCGCACCAGGTGCTCGGTCGTCGCATCGGGCAAGCCGAGCCAGCGCGGCCCGGCGGTGAACAGGAACCCGATCATGAACAGCGGCATGAATCCGAGCGCGAACGCCAGGCCGTGCGCGACCGCAGGCGGCACCGCCCAGGGCACGGCGACCGACGCCTCGCGTGCGACCAGGGCCAGCAGCCACCAGAGGGCGGTCACGGCCAGCATCACCGCCGCGGCGAAGAAGCCCAGCCGATGCGGCGCGCTCGCAAGCCGCGCCAAGTGCCAGGCGTTCGGCCGCTCCGCGGCCGCGCCTGCGCGCGCGCTGTCGTGCAGCGCCGCAGAGCTCGGCGCCGGGGCGGCGGGTTGGGGTTGGGGTGTGGATGACATCGATGGCGTGTGCGGCGCGTGGCGCGCCCGTGGCGGGGGTGTCGCGCACGCCTGCGGCCGATGCCGGGCGTGCGCGAGCGTGGGCTCCGATTGTGACCGCGAGCGATCAACCCCATCCCGCTCGCGCGCGTGGCCGCCGCGCCAGCGGCGCCCGCGCGCCGTGCGTCGCGCACACTCGGGGCGCCGGCGCGAAGCCGAATAGCATCACGGCCGCGTCGCGCCCGCCCGGCCACGCGCGGCACGGGCAAGCCCGGCGCGCATCGTCGCTCGTGCCGCGATGCCAGGCGAAGACCACGAACGAGCACCGGAGACGAGACGTGACGCCCACCGCGAAGCCGAGCGCATGAGACTGCCCTACGAGTGGCAGATCGGCTGGCGTTACACGCGCGGCGGGCGCGGCGCCGGCGCGGGGCGCAACGGCTTCGTCTCGTTCATCAGCGGCGTCTCAGTGCTCGGCATCGCGCTCGGCGTGGCGGCGCTGATCATCGTGCTGTCGGTGATGAACGGCTTCCAGAAGGAGGTGCGCGAGCGCATGCTCGCCGCCGTCGCGCAGGTCGAGATCTCGCGCGCCGACGGCGCGGCACTCGCCGACTGGCGCGCCACCGCCGCGCTGGCGATGCGCGAGCCGAGCGTGCGCGGCGCCGCGCCCTTCGTCGCCTCGCAGACGCTGCTCGGCCACGGCGAGGCGCTGCGCGGCGCGCTGCTGCGCGGCATCGACCCGGCGCAGGAGGTCCAGGTGACGCCGCTGGCGGCGCGCCAGCGCACGCTCTTCGCGCAACTGCAGCCGGGGCGCTGGCGCATCCTGCTCGGCAGCGAACTGGCGCGCGCGCTCGGCGCGCGCGCGGGCGACAAGGTCACGGTGATGGCACCGACGGGCGACATGACGCCGGCGGGCATCGTGCCGCGCCTGCGGCAGTTCACGCTCGCCGGCACCTTCGAGTCGGGCTACTACGAATACGACAGCACGCTGGCGATGGTGGCGCTGGACGACGCCGCGCGTCTGCTGCGCACGGGCGGCGCCACCGGCGTGCAGCTGCGCCTGGCCGATGCCGAACTCGCGCGCCATGCCGGCACGCAACTGCAGGCGGCGTTCGGCGGGCAGTACAAGGTGCTCGACTGGACGCGCGTGCACCGCGGCTGGTTCGACGCCGTGCAGCTCGAAAAGCGCCTGATGTTCATCATCCTCGCGCTGATCGTGGCGGTGGCCGCGTTCAATCTCGTCGCCACGCTGGTGATGACGGTGACCGACAAGCGCGCCGACATCGCCATCCTGCGCACGCTGGGCGCGACGCCGCGCTCGATCATGGGCGTGTTCGTCGTGCAGGGCGCCGCCGCCGGGCTCGTCGGCACCGCGGCCGGCCTCGCGCTGGGGCTGGTGGTGGCCTTTCACGTCGACGTCATCGTGCCGGCCATCGAGCGCGCGCTCGGCATCGCCTTCCTGCCCGGCGACGTCTACCTCGTGACACGCATGCCGAGCCAGCCGATGGCCTCGGACATCGTCCCGGTCGTGCTGCTGGCCACGCTGCTGGCGTTCGCCGCCACCCTGTACCCGAGCTGGCGCGCCAGCCGCATCGACCCTGCCGAGGCGCTGCGCCATGACTGAGGCCCTGCACGATCCCGCATCCGTCCTCGTCGCCCGTCGGCTGCAGCGGCGGTTTCGCGAAGGCAGCGGCAGCGACGCGCTCGACGTCACCGTGCTCTCGGGCCTCGACCTCGAGGTGCGCCGCGGCGAGACGCTGGCCGTCGTCGGTGCCTCGGGCTCGGGCAAGAGCACGCTGCTGCACCTGCTGGGCGGGCTCGACCGGCCGAGCGCCGGTCGCGTCGAACTGATGGGGCGCGACTTCGCACACATGAGCGCCGCCGAGCAAGGGCGCTGGCGCAACCTGCACCTGGGCTTCGTCTACCAGTTCCATCATCTGCTGCCCGAGTTCAGCGCGCTCGACAACGTGGCCATGCCGCTGCGCATCCGGCGCCTGTCGTTGGCGGCGGCGCGCGAGCGCGCGGCCGCACTGCTCGAGCGCGTCGGGCTCGCCGCGCGCACGAGCCATCACCCCGGGCAACTGTCCGGCGGCGAGCGCCAGCGCGTGGCGGTGGCGCGCGCGCTGGTCGCCGAGCCGGCCTGCGTGCTCGCCGACGAGCCCACCGGCAACCTCGACCGCGCCACCGCGGCGCAGGTGTTCGAGCTGATGCTCGGCCTGGCGCGCGAGCGCGGCACGGCCTTCGTCGTCGTCACGCACGACCCGGCGCTGGCCGCGCGCTGTACGCGCGTGCTCGAACTGGGGCGCTGAGGCGATGGCGACGCTGCCCTACGAGTGGCAGATCGGCTGGCGCTTCCTGCGCGGGCGGCGGCGCGCCGGACGGCGCAACGGCTTCGTCTCCTTCATCGCCGGCGTCGCCGTGCTCGGCATCGCGCTCGGCGTGGCGGCGCTCGTGGTCGTGCTGTCGGTGATGAACGGCTTCGAGCACGAGGTGCGCGCGCGCATGCTCGACGTCATCCCGCACGTCGAGCTCGTCGCCGCCGACGGCCGCGCCCTGGCCGATCCGCAGCGCACGATGCACGAGGCGCTGGCCACGCCCGGCGTCGTGGCGGCGGCGCCGTTCGTCGCCGCGCAGGTGCTGATCGGGCGCGGCGACACGCTGCGCGGCGCGCTGCTGCGCGGCGTCGAGCCCGCGGCCGCGGCGCGCGTGACCACCCTGGCCGCACGCCTGGACGGCGCCGGCGGCGGGCCGCTCGCGGCGCTGCAGTCGCTCGGGCACGGCATCATCCTCGGCCGCGAACTGGCGCGCGCGCTCGATGCACGGCCCGGCGACGGTGTGGCGCTGGTGGTGCCGACACACGCCAGCGGCGGCGAGGCCTTGCCGCACACGGTCGCCTTCACCGTGCTGGGCATCTTCGATGCCGGGCACTACGAGTACGACAGCACGCTCGCCTACGTGCGCCTCGAGGACGCCGCCGCGCTGCTGGGCACGGGCGGCGCCACCGGCATCGCGCTGCGGCTGGACGATCCCCTGCGCGCCCCGACGCTGGCCGGCGTGCTCGCGCAGCGCCTGGGCGAGGCCTTCTACGTGCGCGACTGGACGATGAGCAACCGCACCTGGTTCGAGGCCGTGCAGCTGCAAAAGCGCATGCTCGCGCTGATCCTGGTGCTGATCGTCGCGGTGGCCGCTTTCAACCTCGTCAGCACGCTGGTGATGACGGTGAGCGACAAGCGCGCCGACATCGCGATCCTGCGCACGCTGGGCGCGAGTCCACGCTCGGTGATGGGCATTTTCTTCGTGCAGGGGGCGTTGTCCGGCGTGGCAGGCACGATCGGCGGCGTGGCGCTGGGGCTGCTCGTGGCGCTCAACGTCGGCACGCTGGTGCCCGCCATCGAGCGGCTGCTCGGCACTTCGCTGCTGCCGGCCAGCGTGTACTTCATCGACCACATGCCGAGCGAGCCGCGCGCGGGCGACATCGTGCCGATCGCGCTCGCTTCGCTCGCACTGGCCTTCGTGGCAACGCTGTACCCGAGCTGGCGCGCCAGCCGCGTCGAGCCGGCGGTGGAGTTGCGCGGCGAGTGAGCTGCCCAGGGGCCCCGACCGGTACAGGCCGGCACGAGCCGACGACACGCTGCCCAAGCGCTTGCCGCCCACGGCCGCCCCAACGGGTGTGGGTCGGCACGAGCCGGCACGCGGTGCGCGGCTGTGCGCATTCGGCCGCGAGCCTGGCGTCCGGGGATGCCCCGCACGCCGGCCGGCGAACATGCCGGCGGCGATAATCGCCGGGTGCATCCGATCAACGCCGACCTGCATTCGCATTCCAACGTTTCCGACGGCACCCTGGCCCCCGCCGAAGTGGCGGCACGCGCCGCGGCGCGCGGCGTCGGACTGTGGGCTCTCACCGACCACGACGAACTGGGCGGCCTCGACGAGGCGCGCGAGACCGCGCTCGCGCTCGGGATGGGCTGGCTGGCCGGTGTCGAGGTCTCGGTGTCCTATGCCGACGAAAGCGTGCACATCGTCGGCCTCGGGGTCGACCCCGCCGACACCGCGCTGCGCTCGGGACTTGCGGCCACACGCGCCGGCCGGCGCGAACGGGCGCTGGCGATGGCGGCGAGCCTGGCGCGCGCCGGCATCGTCGGCGCGTTCGAAGGCGCACTCGCCTACGCCGGCAACCCGGACCTCGTCTCGCGCACGCACTTCGGGCGCTTCCTGGTCGAGCGTGGCATCTGCGCCGACACCGCCGCGGTCTTCCGCCGCTACCTCACGCCCGGCAAGCCCGGCTACGTGGAGCACCGCTGGGCGCGCCTGCGCGATGCGGTGCGCTGGATCACCGGCGCCGGCGGCGTGGCAGTGATCGCGCACCCGGCCCGCTATGCGCGCCTGACGCCCGCCGCCGAGCACGCGCTGATCACCGAGTTCGTCGCCCACGGCGGGCGCGGCATCGAGGTCGTGACCAGTGCCCACGGCGCAGCCGAGCGCGCACGCTACGCCGACAAGGCGCGCGAGTTCGGGCTGCTCGCCTCGCGCGGCAGCGACTTCCACTCGCCGGAGGAAAGCCGCGTCGACCTCGGGGCGCTGCCCGCGCTGCCGGCCGACCTGACGCCGGTGTGGCAGGCGCTCGCGCAGCGCATCGTCTGGCCCGACGCGCCGGTGCCTGCGACGCGCCGGCCGGCGCACCCGGCGCACCCGGCGCATCCGGCGCATCCGGCGGCACGATCGGCGTCCCCGGCCACACTCACGTAGAATATGCCCCGTGGCCGCGACAGCGGCCGCTTTTTCTGCCGGCCGCGAGAGCGGCCGCTTTCCCTGCGGGCCGCGAATGCGGCTGCCTCTCTTGACGGCTGCGAAGGCAGCCGCCTTTCCTCATCTCCCTGACCTCCTGCCGTCGCGCCCGCGCCCCCAGTGCGGCACGATGCGCCACTCGATCGGTCGGCGGCGATGCCGTCGCCGGTTCCTGAACCGTTCCCACGCGACCCCACCCACGCTGCGGCGCCAGGAGCCGCGGCACCGGCGTGCCTTGCACGCTGCATGCACGAGAGTCCCCGAGATGAGCTTCGAGACCCTGAATCTGCCCGCACCGCTGACGCGCGCCCTCGCCGCGGCCGGCTACGAACGGCCCACCGACGTGCAGGCCGCCGCCATCCCGCCGGCGCTGGCCGGCCGCGACCTGATGGTGGCCAGCCGCACCGGCAGCGGCAAGACCGCCAGCTTCATGCTGCCGGCGCTGGCGCGCGTGCTGACGGCGCACGCCGAGCGGGCCCTGGTGCCGCACGGCACGCACGCGGCTGCGGCCTCGGGGGGTTCGAAGCCCACGGAATCATCCGGCCCGGAGCGAGCACCGCGACGCCCGCTCGCCCCCCGCGGTGCGAGGCAGCCCGGTGCGCAGAGCGGCCCAAGGCACGCGAGCGCGGCGAGCGGCACGCGGCACGCGGGCGCTTCGTGCGGCCCGCGCGTGCTGGTGCTGGCGCCGACGCGCGAGCTGGCCCAGCAGGTCGCGCGCGCGGCGCACGACTACGGCCGCTTCGTGCCGCGGCTGGCGGTGGCCACGGTGGTGGGTGGCGTGCCTTATGGCGCACAGCTGCGCGCGCTGCGCGATGCGCCCGACATCGTGGTGGCGACGCCCGGGCGCCTGCTCGATCACCTCGGCGCCGGCAAGGCCACGTTGCGCCACGTCGAGATGCTGGTGCTCGACGAGGCCGACCGCATGCTCGACCTGGGCTTCATCGACGACATCCGCCGCATCGCGGCGGCGCTGCCCGCGACGCGGCAGACGGTGATGTATTCGGCCACCTTCGGCGGCGACGCCGGCGCGCTCGCCGCAGAGCTGCTGCGCGCGCCCGAGCGCATCGAGATCGCCTCGCACACGGCGGCCCACGCCGACATCGAGCAGCGGCTGCACTGGGCCGACGACTTCGGCCACAAGCACGCGCTGCTCGAGCACATCCTGGGCGAGCGCAGCCTCGAGCAGGCGCTGGTCTTCACGAGCACGCAGCGCGACGCCGAGGCGCTGGCCGCGCGCCTGGCCGACATCGGCCACGCGGTCGAGGCGCTGCACGGCGGCATGCCGCAGGGGCGGCGCAACCGCGTGCTGCAGGGCCTGCGCAACCACCGCCTGCGCGTGCTGGTGGCCACCGACGTGGCCGCGCGCGGCATCGACGTGCCGACCATCAGCCACGTCATCAACTTCGGCCTGCCGATGAAGGAAGAGGACTACGTGCACCGCATCGGCCGCACCGGCCGCGCCGGACGCACGGGCCTCGCGGTGACGCTGGCCGAGCGGCGCGACTTCGCCATGATCCAGCGCATCCAGCACTACACGACGCAGCGCATCCCCGCGGCCATCATCCCCGGCCTCGAGCCGCGGCGTGCCGAGCCACGCCCGCTGGCGCGCCAGGCGACGAGCGGCAAACCCGCAGGCAAGACGTTCGGCAAGCACGCAGGCCGCATGCCGGGCAAGGCGCACGGCAAGCCGCTGCGCCACCGCACGGCAGGCGCCGCCGGCGGTGCGCGCGGGCCCGAGAGGCGCCGCTAGGCATCAGGAGCCTGGGCGCGGTTGCGGCACGCGCCGCGAGGGTGCAGGCCCGAAGCCGGCGCCCCCGGGCACACCGATCGGCGCACCCGTCAGCGCATCGTTCGTCCGGCCGCCCGATGGCTCGGGGGCGTCAGACGCCGAGCAGATCGACCTCGAACACCAGCGTCGCGTGGGGCGGGATGACGCCGCCCGCGCCGCGTGCACCATAGCCGAGCGCGGCGGGGATGGTGAGCACGCGCGTGCCGCCGACCTTCATGCCCTGCACGCCTTCGTCCCAGCCGCGGATCACCTCGCCGGCCCCCAGATGGAACAGGAACGGCTCGCCGCGGTCCTTGCTCGAATCGAACTTGGCGCCGCGGGCATCGGGGGCCGCCGCGTCGTGCAGCCAGCCGGTGTAGTGCACGCGCACGCGCCGCCCGGCGCGTGCCTCGTCGCCGGTGCCCGGCACGGTGTCCTCGTATTGCAGCCCGGAGGCGGTGGTGGTCATCGCGGCCTTTCCTTGATCGATCCGTCGTTCGATTCGTTGCTCGGGCCGTCGTTCGCTCCGTTGCCCGAGCCGCGCATCATGCCAGCCCAGGCCGGCACGGCGAGCGCGAGCCACTCGGCGGGCGTGCTCGCGACCGAGCCGCTCAAGCCCAGCGCAGCGCCGGCCGCACGCAGCGCGGCGAGCACCTGGTCCGGCGTGTCCAGCGCCAGCGCCACGGCGCCGTTGCTCTTGCCGAGCTTGCGGCCATCGGTGCCGAGCACGAGCGGCACGTGCAGGTAGCGCGGCCTCGGCAGCCCGAGGTCGCGCTGCAGCAGGATCTGACGCGGCGTGTTGTCGGCCAGATCCTCGCCGCGCACGACGTCGCCGATGCCCTGCGCGGCGTCGTCGACCACCACCGCGAGCTGGTAGGCCCAGGCGCCGTCGGCGCGTCGCAGCACGAAGTCGCCGACCTCGGCCGTCACGTCCTGGCGTTGCGGCCCGAGCCGGCGGTCGGTCCACTCGACGACGACATGCGCACCGGCACGCTCGGTGAGCAGGCGCGCCGCGCGCGCGGGCCGGCCGGCCAGCCCGTGGCGGCAGGTGCCGGGGTAGACGCGCTCGTCGCCACGCTCGTGCGTGCGCCCGGCCGCAGCCAGCGCGTCGTCGATCTCGCGGCGGCTGCAACCGCAGTCGTAGGCCAGGCGGCGCGCGCGCAGCGTCTCGAGCGCCGCGGCGTAGGCCGCGCTGCGCTCCGACTGGCGCCAGGGCGGCTCGTCGGGCACGAGGCCGCAGCATGCGAGCTGGGCGAGGATCAGCTCGTCCATGCCGCTCGTGCAGCGCGCCGCATCGATGTCCTCGACGCGCACCAGCCAGCGCCCGCGCGCGGCCCGCGCATCGAGCCAGCTCGCGAGCGCGGCCACCAGCGAGCCCGCATGCAGCGGCCCGGTGGGCGTCGGAGCGAAGCGGCCGCTGTAGCCGGCACGGGTCATGGCCGCCATCGTGCCACGGCCACCCGACGGCGCGGTCGGCGCGAGCCTTACCGCCGCCGCACCGCCGCACCGCCGCGCCGCCATGCCGGCCGCGGCGACAATGCGCCTGTCCTCGCCACCGCCGCAACGAGAAGGACCCCGCGCCATGAAACTGCTGCGCCACGGCCGCAAGGGCTGCGAGAAGCCCGCCCTGCTCGACGCCCAGGCCCGGGTGCGCGACCTGTCCGGCCTGATCGGCGACATCACGGCGGCCACGCTGTCGCCCTCGAGCCTCGCCGCACTGGCCAGCATCGACGCGCGCACGCTGCCGGTGGTCGAGGCGGGCCCGCTGGCCGTGCCGTGGGCCGGCATGGGCAAGTTCGTCGCGATCGGCCTGAACTACGCCGACCACGCCGCCGAGGCCGGCCTGCCGATCCCCAAGGAGCCCATCGTCTTCATGAAGGCGACGAGCTGCGCCGTCGGCTGCAACCACCCGGTCGTG